>Ga0123354_10015816_pt1 | contig 11806 bp, 9 predicted proteins | sample TergutLab28metaG_2_FD_97872 | JGI IMG/M metagenome (GOLD analysis project Ga0123354, IMG submission 97872) | Labiotermes labralis P4 segment gut microbial communities from Petit-Saut dam, French Guiana - Lab288 P4 | ecosystem: Host-associated > Arthropoda: Insects > Digestive system > Gut ... | reverse complement strand
TGCAGAATTTCCACCACTGAGTAGGACTGAGTAGGCCATGCCCGCCAGAAAAATCCCCAAGAACTACCGGAATGTGACTGGAATCGCAGCCGCCGGCAAAGCGGAAGGCGCGGCCGGATTCGAGTCTACCCTGGAGCGCGACTTCCTGACTCTGCTGGAGTTCTCTCCGGATGTGGAACGGTTCGAGGTCCAGCCTGTAACTCTGTCTTGGCATGACGGAACCGGGGAGCGGCGCTACACGCCCGACGCGCTTGTTCATTTCCGCCGAACCGAGCGAACAACTCCTGCCGTCATCCTCTACGAAGTCAAGTACCGAGCGGAACTGCGCGAAAAATGGGAAGAACTACGGCCCAAGTTCCGGGCGGCCATCAGGTTCGCTCGGGCACAGGGCTGGCGGTTCAAGCTGATCTCAGAGCGTGAGATCCGTACCACGTATCTTGACAATGCCCGGTTCCTGCTTCCGTACGTTCGGCAAGGACCGCCACCCGTGGCCGACATGGACTTGCTGGATGCCATGCTGAGGGGGCGGCGTGAAGCCAACGTGGAACAATTGCTGCAAGTCGCCTGCCAAGATCAATGGAATCGTGCTCGCCTGCTGCCCGCAGCCTGGTATCTCGTTGGCACTTTCCATTTCGGTGCGGACCTGCATTCCCCCTTGACAATGCACAGCCTACTCTGGATTCGGCAATGACTCGCAACCCGGCCACCTTCGACGTTCGTCCCGGCGTGCAGGTGCTGTACAGGGGACGCCTCGCCATCGTAACGCGACTGCTGGATCTGCGGTCGGTTTTGGTGAGGGACACGGAAGGTGGTTCGATAACGCGGGCAGACCTATCGGAATTGCTTCCTGCCGATGGTGTGTCCACTCCAGTTCCGGAACCCGATCTGAACGCCATTGCCGCCCCGGACTGGGAAGTGGCACAGCAGCGGCTGGACATCATACGGCCCCTGGTTGGCCGCAAGGGCCGCACTCGCCGCGAGGTGGAAACACAAGCCAAGGCGTACGGCATGACCACCGGGACACTGTACGCATGGCTCAGCACCTACGAAGGAAGCGGCCGGCTCACATCGTTGCTGCCGCAGAAACGGAGCGATAAAGGAGCGTTGAAACTCACGGAGCAGATCGAAATAATCATCCAGGCTACGATCGAGGACATCTACCTTACTGACCAGCGCAAGCCGATTTCCAAGGTATGCGAAGTGGTGCGCCAACGATGCTTGACTGCTGGCTTGGAGCCGCCGCACTCGAATACGGTACGCAACCGAATCGACCGTTTGTCGGAGTCATTCCGGGTCAAGCGGCGCTTCGGTGGCAAGGCAGCCGAGCAGCAGTTTTCTCCCATTGACGGCCAGTTCCCCGGTGCCGACTGGCCGCTTTCCGTCGTGCAAATCGACCATACTAAAGTCGACATCATCCTGGTCGATGACGTACATCGCCGTCCGATCGGCCGACCGTGGATCACACTTGCAATCGATGTTTTCAGCCGCATGGTTGCTGGTTTCTATGTTTCGTTCGACCCGCCAGGCGCGCTGGCCACCGGTCTGTGCATTGCACACGCAGCTTTGCCAAAGGAGCAGTGGATTGCCAAGTACGATCTGGACGGCGAATGGCCTCTCTGGGGATTTCCGAAGATGTTGCATCTGGACAATGCCAAGGAGTTCCGCGGCACGATGCTGCAACGGGCCTGTGGCGAATATGGCATTGACATCTCCTGGCGTCCAGTCGCTCGCCCCCACTTCGGCGGTCACATTGAACGATTGCTGGGCACACTCCTCAAGGAGATCCATACGCTGCCCGGGACCACGTTCTCCAATCCCCGCGAACGTGCCGACTACGACTCCGAAGGCAAAGCGGCATTGACGCTGCAGGAGTTCGAAGCCTGGCTGACGACCTACATCACCAAGGTCTATCACCAGAAAATTCACGCTTCTCTCGGTATTTCGCCACTGGCCAAGTACAAGGAAGGCGTGTTCGGGAGCAGCAGCAAGCCCGGTGCCGGCTTACCTGCCCGGGTCATGGACGAGGAGAGGGTTCGCTTGGACTTCATGCCCTACGTGGAGCGTACCATCCAAGACTACGGTGTCGTTATTGACGACATCCATTACTACCACGATGTCCTGCGTCGCTGGATCGGCGCCCAGGACGGCACAACCAAGCAGAAGCGCAAATTCCTGTTTCGGCGTGATCCCCGCGATATCAGCCGGATATGGTTCCACGATCCAGAACTTCATGGCTACTTCGAAGTTCCGTATCGGGATACTTCGCATCCAGCAATCAGCATATGGGAGCTTCGGGAAGCGGAACGATCCGCACGTTCTACAGGGGAGTCCGTCAATGAGCGGGCAATCTTTGCCGCCTACGAGCGCATGCGTGAGATTGAGGAAGAGGCTCAGGCCAGAACCAAGGCAGCGCGGCGGGCACAACAGCGCCGACGCGACGGCATCGGTGCAAGCAAACCAACTACCACGGTAACACCGCGACTTTCGGAATCAGTAGAGCCGGTGTTGCCTTCAACTATCCAGCCGTTTGACGAACTTGACGACCTTGTTGATGAACGCTGATGAACGTTTTCCGCACCTAAGCCTGACTGCTGCGGAAGCGCTGTCGTTGTCCACTGTGGACCGGATCGAGCGGATTCGCTCGCCCCGCTGGATTGGCTATCCCCGGACAAAGGCGATTCTGGCGCGACTGGAAGATCTCTTGATCTGGCCGAAATCTCACCGCATGCCGAACATGCTACTGGTTGGCGATACAAACAACGGCAAGACGATGCTGATGCAGCGATTTCGCGCCCAACACCCCGCTTACGACAATCCGCAAGGCGCGGGCGTACGTGTGCCGGTGCTTGTCATCCAGGCGCCGCCTGCTCCCGACGAAGGGCGCTTCTACAACGCCATCCTGGAACTACTGTTCGCGCCGTACAAGCCAAACGATCGCGTCGACAAGAAGCAAGCTCAGGTAATCAAACTGCTGCGTTACGTCGATTTGCGCATGCTGGTGATCGACGAGATACATCACATTCTCGCAGGCAACCTCAACCGCCAGCGCACCTTTCTCAACGTGATCAAGTACCTCGGTAACGAGCTCCAGATTCCGATCGTCGGCGTCGGTACCAAGGATGCGTTTCGCGCTATTCAGACCGATCCGCAACTGGCCAACCGGTTCGAACCGGCGTTGCTGCCACGCTGGTCACTCGATGCCGACTACCTGCGGCTTCTGGCCAGCTTTGAACGCATGCTGCCGCTTTCTAAACCGTCAGCTCTACACGAAACTGCACTCGCAACCAAACTGCTCTCGATGAGCGAAGGTTATCTGGGCGAACTGTCCACCTTGCTGACACGTGCTGCCGTGAAGGCTGTAGAGAGCGAGCATGAATACATCAATGCCAAGCTTCTGGATCAGGTTGGCTGGGTTGCGCCATCTGAACGCCGGCGCCAAGCCGAGCGTCTGGCGATCTGATGCTCAGTGGCCGACTTTGGCCGGCCCACCCCAAGCCGCTACAGGACGAATTGCTGTCGTCCTGGATCGTTCGTATCGCTCGTGCCAATGGTCTCAAGCTGCAGACGTTTTGCGACCGTGTCTTTGGCAAGGAGCGTCAGCTGTGGAACCGGGATATCGATCGCTTGGCACCGAACTGGCTACTCGCTGCACTTGCCCGCCACACCGGCACTCTGCCCGATGCGGTTCGCCGTACAACCTTGGATGTCTACCGCGATCGACTGTTTCACCAGAGCAAATCGTCTGGACAACTGCGCTGGATCCTGTCCATGGGCGTATATCATCGTACTCGGCGTTACTTCGGTATGCAGTTCTGTCCACGATGCTTGACTGAGGACGAAGAACCATACTTCCGCACTCGCTGGCGCGTCGCAGCTTTGACCTTTTGTCCAGAGCACAAATTGCATCTTCATGATCGCTGCCCAAGCTGCGGTGCGCCCATCGTTTTTCATCGACGCGAACTTGGTCAACCAGAAGTTACCGATTCAGGACCACTTTGCCTATGCCATGCATGCGATTTCGACTTGCGGAACGCTCAATGCAAGCCTTTTGTTCCATACGAGGCCAGCATCACTACTGAGCTTGCCATGTTGGCGAACTACATCGCTGGTTTGGGTGACATCTTGAACATCGGCCGCATGGACGTGCTGTACCAACTGTGTAAGGTCATGATCGGCGCCCGCAAGTCATCGAACCTGACTGCCTTCGTGATGGGCACCATCGGATCCGAAGACTATGCCTTATCACATGGGCGCCGGGCATTCGAATCAAGGCCCATCGAAGAACGTTCCCATATCATCCAGTTAGGCGTCTGGCTGCTGGCCAATCCTCAAGAGTGCATACCTGCGGCGTGGCGGGCAAAGGCGGTGCGCTACAACCATCTCGTTAAAGACTTTCTGTCAATGCCAGCTTGGTACAGTTCCATCGTCAGGCCATTGAATAGGAGGTATTGATCAAGGTCAGCTACAGAATTTCGCGTATGGTCCTCACTACGTCAAGCTGGTTGGACAGTCGCATCCAAGTTGAGGCTTGTAGCAAAGCCCGGAGGTCGGCGGCCGACAGTCGAAGTAGGACTTGGCTCTGCAACTGCTCGATCAGCGGGGCGAAAGCGCTCCTTGCCTTTGATCGTTGAGCGCAACCGCTCTGCGCCGATCTTCACATACTCTGCATTCAGCTCAGATCCGATGAAATGCCGCTTTTCGAAGATGGCGGCTACGCCTGCCGAAGCTACGCCGCAGAACGGGTCGAGAACAATGTTGCCTTCCTGACTCAAAGCGCGCACCAACCGTTGGACCAGTCCAACCGGGAACTGACATGGATGGTCAGTCTTTTCTAGGTGATTCGCATTGACGTTGGGGATGCTCCAGACATCACTAGGATTTTTGCCGGCTGGATTCCCACTGGGCTGTCCCTTGTTCGGACCATTCGAGTGCCGCTTGCCTGGATACTTCTGAGGCACGCGGACCGCATCTAGATCGAATTCATAACTATCGCCCTTTGTGTACCAAAGGACTGTTTCATACCGACCGCTGAAGCGCGTCTGGCAATGAAGACCGTGCCCAAACGCCCACGCGATCCGGTTGCGCAGCTTCATCTCCTTGATGCCCCGCATGAGGTCGTAGACTAGGAAGTCCAACGGCGTTGACACTCCATCGAGCAAATGGAAGCCCACCTGCCAGCACAAGCTGCCACCCGGCTTCAAAACGCGGCAAACTTCCGGCAATATCTTCTGGTGGTTGGCGACGAAGACATCAAGGTTGTCCCGCCGACTCTCATACTCCTTGCCCATGCAATAGGGCGGTGACGAGACGACTAGGTCCACGCAAGAGTCAGTCAACCCGGCAAGCAGATCCTCGCATGGACCTTCAAAAATTGCTCCGGATGCCTTGGCATGCGGCCGCACCAGCCACTCCCTGACGCCTCTCGCCGACTTGTAGGTGCTGACGGTCCCTATGTCAGTTGTTTTCACAGATCTCTCCATATATGAGGAATCATAGATCTGCTTCAGTTGCCACGCAACCCGCTGAAGACTAGCGTTGCACTGTCCCATCGGCCGTCGCCTTGGTCGACGGGCATGTGGGGCTGGAGATCAACCCAGGACAGTTCGTGAAGGTGATCGGTCACGAGGTTCCAAAGATGCACGACGAAGTCATCACGGTAACGACAGGCGGTTTGCCATTCGTTTCTCGTCAGGATCATCTGCAGCACTGAACTGCGGCAGGCCTTCACCTCAATCAGCTTAGGGTGAGGCTGTCCGTCGACAGCGCGACTCGACCGAATGTCGAAGCCAGCGGAGTTGTCATCCAGCGATACCCACTCCACTTGCGGCGCGTTCGGAATCGTCGCACAACGTGCTACCTCCAGGTCAAAGGACTTTCGCTCTGCACCGCGCCCGGCTTCGACTAAGCGAAGGTTCGCGCGCCCCCTTGCCACATTGGCCAAACGATCCAGGAAGTCGACAGCATCTTGCGCAGGCTGCGTTGCAAGGGCACCGGTACGCTTGAAGCACTCGCGGGCATCTGCGGTCAATACATCGAGAAGCGCCAAGCGACCGCGCGGCAGGACGGACAGCCATACAGGAGGATTTCGTTCAATTTCCATTTCGATCAAGGCTTGGTAGCTTTTTTGTGCCGACTTGGCCGCTGGACCAAGTGAGTCCAAGATCACTTCGGCACTAAGATAGTCGAGTCCAGCAGTCGCGTAGCTCGCTTTGAGACGCGCGACCGCTGTCACTACAGACTCGTGCGGTGAAGTTGCTACTTGGCGGCTTAAAGCTCGCCATCCCTCAATCACAGATGGGCGCAACCAAGTCCAATCAGTGTTGCGCGCCGGACTACTGAACGAGGTCATCGGCATCGGGAGAGACGTGGCGCTCAATTTCTGCGAGCAAGTCGAGAATGTCGCGAGGGTCGATAGAGTCTTCAAGATCAGAACCGAGCGTTTCTTCATCTAATGCCAACTCATGTAGATCCTCATCACCGAGCATTTGTTCCATTGCTCTGATCTTTTGACCTAGTCTTCGGGCGACAGATAAGTCAATGGAGCCCACATCAGGTGGTAGCCGGTTCTGCAGGATATGCACTCGGGTCAGAGTTCCTCGTGGAAGCCCAAGACGATGAATACGGTCAATGGATTGCAGGAAATGGGTCGCGTTGTAACTGCGGTCCAGATACACGGCATCGTGGCAGATCATATGCAGGCTCATACCTTCGGACGCGGCAGCTGGATTGGCGATCATGACGCGACAGTTCGGATTTATCTTGAATCGGCGGATCTGCCCTTGCCGGGTTGAGTCATCGTCTTCGTCACCGGTGCCGGTACTACCATCGATCACAGCCGGTTCCAATTCCTGCATCAGCCCACGGAGTTGATGAACCGTAGATCGGAAGCTTGTCCAGATAATGGTCTTTCGCCCATCAGCAGCGAACAGATTGGCTAACTCCACTGCTTTGAGTAATCGCGCCGACTCGCCTTCTGCGAGCACCGCCTGCAGAAGCTGGCTGCGATGTGCGTCGGTTGCCATCTCAATATCACCCGCGAGCAGCAGCGGGTTAACGGCAGCCTGCAATAAGCGCAAGACTGACCTGCGCGCTCTGATGAGCTGAAAGCCGCTCCGTCCTTGTCTTAGCAAGCTGGCTTGCGCGTGAACGTCGCTACTTAGCACCGCGTAGAACGCAAGGTGCGCATCGGTAAGGGAAACCGGCACCTCGATGCGCTGGCGCGGTTCCAGCGCGAGCTGCTTCTTGGTTGTGCGCACATAGAGGTTACCCAAGACCGAACGAGGTGCTTCGCCAGCCACCACGCGGGCGCCGAGGCCAGATCCTGGCCAGAGGAAATCGAGCTGTGATTGCATATCAGCAGGCCGCTGGGGCATCGGAGTACCAGTGAGGATGTCACGACGCACAGCCAAGTGGCCAAGCTTCAGCAATACCATCCCGCGTCGAGACAGATTACCGCCTTTCATACGATGAGCCTCATCAAGCACGAGGTGGACCATGTTGCGCGAAAGTAGTTCTTCTATTTGTGACTCAACTCTGACAAGTTGGTCATAAGAGATCAGCATCCGACGCGGATTCGTTCGTAGTGTTTCCGCAATGCATGCCTCACCATCGACGAGTTGAGCAAAGGGATATCGGTAGGACTCAACTGCGTCCGGCAGTAAGCATTCGTCGATGACTTCCTCCCACGCCATAAATGCGTTTCGTGGAGCAACGACGAGCAAGCGGTGCGCCACCGCCGACGCAAGCAGGTGCAGCGCGAAAGTGACAGTAGTCTTGCCGGCACCTGGCACCGAGAAATTTGCGCCGTTCTGCAGCGCGAGGAGCGCGCGCAGATTTTGGGCTTGGTAGGGTTTCAGGGCGTGAGTTGCGGAGTTCCAGCCAAGCTCAGCCAGTTGCGAGACGATCTGGTCCTCACTGATGTCTAGTCGCAGGGAGTTGGCAGCGGAGCGTACAGTCTGGAACTCGCGCATAAACCGTTGCACGCGCTCGTTCGACGACTCATCAGTTTCGAAACTGAAGCCGAGCTGGCTTTGCAGCACTGATGCAGCCCGTAGCACATGCAAGGCGTGGCGCCAGCCGACTTCTATCGTTTGATCATTGGCTCTGCAGGCGCGATCGGCTTCCATCGCGTAGGTGCGAATACGAATCCACGTTCCGTAGCTAACGCCCGCGCCTCGTTCGAATACGCCTTGTAACCCGCGCTCTTCGTAACGCAAGAGAATTGTCGGCATAGTGCTCAGTTACCGCTCAGGCGCGTGTCGATATCGTCTATCAAGACTTGGCACTGCGTTATACAACTGGCCAAGACCGTACGCAGCTCAACGAAAGTGGTGTTGTTGGTATAGCGCAGATTGATGGCATTCAGTTTCTGCTGTGCAGCTTTGGCGAACCTCAGGGCAGCAAGGTCTTTTCGTTTACCCTGTTCGCCTGCCAATACTGACACTTCCTCTACGGTGCGCGCTGCAGCTGAGCGCACTGCTTCGTCGTCACCTAGGTTGTCCAGATACCGCGCGAGCGCTACGTAGTTCTTACCCGAAGGCGTTTCAGTAGTGTCCTCAAAGCTGATCTTGAATTGAGGTGGTGGTTTTGATGGTGCTGCCGCAAGATCAATGTCCCAAGTGGCTGCCATGTTGTCTAAGAAGATTTCCGGATTGGCCTCAATGTTGTTGATGAGTTCGTAGGCCCGCAGTTCGATCTGCCCGCGGTTCTCGATCAGTAGGAAGTCGAATTTGCGCGTGATCTCACGCAGAGTCGGGTTGTCCGTCTTGGCCAGGTTACGGGTCGCAATTTGACTGAAGGCCTGCTCCGTCTGCTCGAGCTCGTCGTAAGCACGCGGCTTGCGAAGATGGTCTGACAGATAGATATCCGCACCATCGATCATCTTAATCAAACGACGGATTTCTTCTACCTCACGGTTCATGACGCGCGCGATCCAATCATCAGGATGGCGCCGCTTTTGCAGTTCACGGGCTGCTAAGGCCGTGGACGTCCAGTCGTACGGTAGTTTCGTGTCAGGCTGCATCTGCAACTCGATCTCCAAGGTCAAAATTTCGTCGTCCGACGTCGACTCTGGAAGCACAGCACAGGTTACGTGCGCAAATCGACTGAAATCCGGGTTCCCGCTTGCCCATAATTCACGCATCGCTGCTAAACGGCGGTTACCATTCACGACAACGCCGTCCCATGAAATGAGTAGTTCATCAGTCTGTTCCTTCACTCGCTCCAATTCGTTGTAAATCGGCTTGATTGACTCGCCGCTGCCCTTTTGTGCCAGTGAGAACAGGATGTCATGCTGAACGGACTGAGCGCTGACATCTTCCCGGTGCGAAGGATCGAAGAAGCCCTCGTCCACCTTGCCTGATGCAATTCGGCTGAACTGGTCACTTAACGTACGAAAATTTTCCAACCGGTACAACAGGTAGTCAATCGGCATTTCGATGACGGGCAGCATTTCACGCCCCCCACGGAACTTGACTTCACGCTTGGTGCGATTGCTCGCACGAGCCTCCTCTGCCCGCTGTATGATCTGCTGCTTGCGGGTCGTGCTATCGGTGAGGTTGAACTGGTACTTGCTGGGGGCCATCGCCGACTCCTGACTGTTGTTGAACACGCACGCGGTTGACTGGTCGAAAAAAAAAGCTCATCCCGCCAACAGCACTGCGGCATCGTACCCGACTCGACCATATCTACTCGACCTGCGTTGACCGAAATGGCAGCAGACGACACCAGCGTTGGGTCTACATCGAGCTGAAGGACTCCGTGGCGTTTGGCCCAAGACACAGCGCCTACTGATCTAGCTTCAATCAACTTGGCGCAATAACTACTATCATCTTCTGCATCGCATCGCGGATGTCAGCAGCAAATGCGTCTGCCGATGGGCGACTGTGGTTGAACAACTTCAGAACTACCGCGACCGGGTACGATTTCAAATTTGCCCACACTCCTTCGGCTGCAACCAGTCCATCCAACAGGCGGATCAAGAGAGCCTCCGATAGCCCATCAGATTCTCGTGCCACGAAGAGCGCCGCTCGACTGCGTTCACTTTCGCGGCGCTCGTACTCGATCAAGCAGCCCAGGATGCCATTGCAATCGATGTTGATGGCCATCACTCGTCGACGGATGCGACGGGCCGAGTCCAGGTAGCTCCACTGCCTCTGACCAGATGGTTTGGTTAAGCGCAGGAATTCGGTGCTTGGAGATAACGTACGAATGTGCGCACTGATGCCGGCGAGGCAGTTGAGGGCATCCATTACGGCCTGCAAAGATTCAAACGACACGGGGAGCGCTTCTTGCCGCTTGACTTCACGCAGCCATTCCACACTAACTGGCGCTCCACCTTGCGCCGCATTGCTGTTCGAGGGGTCGCCTGTTCCCAGTAGATCAACCGCTTCTGTTGCGGGCACTTCGACCTTCTTGTATCGGCATTGCTCCTTTTGTGTCCTGATGATCTGCTTGCCGTGCAAAGCAGTAAACCGCTCGCTGACCGATGGAAGCTCAATGCCTTGCAGCTCTGCCTGCGGCGGATCATCGCTCTGCATCTCAGTCTCTGGATCTAGCTTCACCGCATTCGGAGCCGGGGACCAAGCAGGTCTCTTCTCGTCATCCGGAATGTCTGTTTCTGGGGGAGCGGTGTTGCCATCGTTGTCGCGGACGATCTCCAGATCAAACGGAAAGGGCATGGAACAACTGGTGAGCTCGTAAATCAACCAGCGGCCGCCTTTGCCGTTTTCTCTCGGCAACTCGATTCCCCGTGTCGTCCAGGTTGTCTGTCCTACGAACGGAAGGTGACATTCCGCAAAAGCCGCTCGGAAGTTGGCCGTGTTGCGCAGCAGGGAATCGTAGATGAGGGCGATCCCTTCATTGGCATGTGGATTCGCGAGTGCATGACCAATGATCCAGCCGTCGTCGTTGGCCACCCATTGCCGCAAATGCAGCACCATTCGATTGGCGTCATGTAGCCTGCTATCGATTGAGCTTCTCGTGTTGATGATCCGATCCAGATCAAGCTGCAACCCTCCATTGAACGCGATGTGCGCCATGTCGCTCGATACCGCGTAGTAGAACCGGATCGCCTCAATCATTGGCAACAAGATTCCGTAGGGATCACCCTCGTGCTCGATCACGAACAAGGGCGAGAACCAGCAGGATCTATCCAATTGGTGGCGAAACTTTGGGATCAGCCAGCGCGCTTCCGGCTGTTCCTGTATTTTTTGACCAGCAGTTGCCTTCGGTATTCTCTCCGGGATATCGACGTTTCGCAGGTGGCGTGGTTCGCCGAGACTCCAATGCAGTTTTCTGCCATTTATCCATAGAGAACCAATGGTCAGGAAGGGCAGCAGTCCAACGCCGATGCGGATTTTGATTGCTGCATCTGCATCGAAGTTATCCTGTCTTTGTGGTCTCAGAGTTTTCGTACGCGCGGGACTGAGATGTACATCAATTAACGCCTCTGCTGAGGTGCGTTCTACTCGTCCCAGCCAGTCAATTCGCCAGACCCGGTTGTCTTTCGGGAACTTTCTGATTGGCGGAATTCTGGTCAACATCAGAGATCTCTTAGTCCGATGGAACGATGTGACAGTCCGCTAAAGCGTTGTGGAGTCCGATTCAGCGTTGGAATTCACAATGGCAAACACGCCCTGTGCTTGCTGGTCGGCGTGGTAGCTCGATCGCACTAGCGCGCCAACGGCGGCGTGGGTAAAGCCCAGCGCGCGCGCCTCGCGCTCGAACCGCGCAAAGGTGTCCGGATGCACGTAGCGCAACACCGGCAGGTGCGCCGCAGAAGGCGCCAAGTATTGGCCGATGGTCA
>Ga0123354_10015815_pt1 | contig 11806 bp, 15 predicted proteins | sample TergutLab28metaG_2_FD_97872 | JGI IMG/M metagenome (GOLD analysis project Ga0123354, IMG submission 97872) | Labiotermes labralis P4 segment gut microbial communities from Petit-Saut dam, French Guiana - Lab288 P4 | ecosystem: Host-associated > Arthropoda: Insects > Digestive system > Gut ... | reverse complement strand
TTGTGAATTTTCAGGTTTCGCTAATCCTTTAATTTCATCGCCAGTTTTAAGGCGAAAACGCTTTATCATTGGAGGTGCTACAAAAATATCATTAGCACCGCTTAAATAGTTTTCGCATCTGAGAAAACCATATCCCTCTTCGCAAATTTCCAAAATTCCACTAACTTGTCGTGCATCATTTTTTCGTTCTTTTGTTATAGGTTCATTATATCCATCATCAATGATTGATTTATTTTGCTTTTGAATTGTTGATGATTTTTTTGTTTTTTGTGGGATAGTATTCAAATCATCCATTAGATTTTTAATATTTTTAAAATTGTCATTTTCTATGGGAATGTCAATACTTTTTCGCAATGTTCCACGTGGAACACTTATTATTTCATGATCTTGTATTGCAAATTCAAGTTCACTTTTCTTTAATTTAGAAATATTTTTTATTCCTAAATCTTTAGCTATATTGCGTAAATCTGTTAAAGTCATTAGAATAAACCTCCAAAAATATTGCTTAATAAAGTTATCGGGTTAGGCAAATGATTAGCAAAATATGATGCATTTAAACTATGAGCTATTCCCGGAATCCAACCAGATAGTGCGAAAGCTATTAATGTCACTATATAAGCAAAAATATAACCATTTATTATCCCCAAAAGACCGCCTAATATGCGATTTACAAATCCTAAATGTACAAATTTTATTATTTTTGTTAAAATTTTTGCAACAATGCCTAAAACAACTGAAACAATTACAAATATTACGATAATAGAAAGTATTTGAAGTATTAAATAAGTTAATCCGTTTGCGCCATTAGATATTCCGCTGGAAATAATTGGCAATTTGCTAATTTCACCGACAGCGCTGCTCGCGCCATTCGATGCCCATTCGCTTATTTTTGTGGCAAAAGGCAATTTCATTGCCCAAGTAGCAAGAAAATTTCTGCAACCAAAAGCGATGGCAAATGAAATAATAAAGGTGAGTAGGCTAAAAACTGTTTTTATTCCGCCCTTTTTCCACCCGCGCCAAATAGCAGATAAAAATATTAATATTATAATAATGTCAAAAATCATATGAATTCTCCAATTAATTATAACCTAAATTTTTATCAGTTCAATGGTGTTTCCAGAAATTCCATAAAAATATTTCCCATTTTGACTCACGCAAATATATGTGTAATCTTTTTGGATAGATTTATTACCAGATAATTTCCCGCTTTTCCCAAGAGAAACAAACATTCTTTGGCCGGCTAACAGGACAGAACTATTATTTTGCGTAATGTTTTGAGGATAAAAATCTAAGTCTTTTTCATTTATTTCTTTATTATTGAAATTAAAATTTTTTACAGTAGCAGTTCCAATGGTATTCTTTAAAATTAGTGAAAATCCATTATTTTTGTTAAAAACAAAATTCACAAGAACTTGGCTATTATATTTGCTTGTCCATAAATATTTTCCATTTTTGTCGAAATAAATTGCGGCAGTATCACCCACAGCAAAAAGGCAACCATTAGAATTATAATATATATTAGAAATAGCAATATTTGTATAAGATGGTTTCTGCATTATAGCTTGTTTTCCCATATCTATAAAAGCAATTGTACTAGTTACTTGGCCGCTATCAGTACCGTAAAGCGAAACCGCAAGGCTATGATTATCCGGGGAAACAACGCCGTCAATAGCAATGCTATCACTTATACTATAATAATAAGTTTCCGTTCCGGATGCATTATAAACTGTTATTTGAGAGGCGAATCCATCTGCTGCTGTAGAAACAGCAAGAAATCCGCTCTCATTTATATGCGCATTAAAAATGGTATTGTCAAGCGTTTTCTCATAAAGTATATTTCCATCTTTAATAACATATATATTTTGACCATTAATATCCGCCACAAGAATATAGTTGCCTGAAACCTGTAATTTAGGAGCTACGCAAGTCGTCGGAATTTGCCATATAACTTTCCCGCTGTTATTAATAGCTATAGTCTCAGTTGTCGTCGTGATGATTAAATCATTTTTATAGCTGGCATATTGATTTTGAGGCTGATAATCTACCTCGTAAATACTATTCCCTTGGTAGACATAATTAGAACCTTTTAAATGAAACAAAAGAAAAATGCTAAGGCCCACAGCAATAACAAGGATTATAGCGAGTGCAATTAGTAACATTTTCTTCATAATCATTATGTTAGCAGATAAAAATTAAAAAGCAAGAAAATTTCATTTATACATCTTTGTTTAGGTCTAATAAAATATTTTTTATTTGCGGAGGGATGGGCAGCCCAAAATTCGCCCAATTTTCTACTATACTAATAACTTCTGCGGCAATAAAGAAACCAATCACAATTCCGCGCAAATCTTCATTACCCAAATATTCCCCGCCGGCAACAACGACCGCAATAAGTGTATATATGCCAATTTTTTTTGCTATTCCTTTCACAGCAATATCACTTGAGAGAGTTTTATTGCAAGCGGCAAGTATAACTCCTGTTATAAAATCTAAAACCGTTAGAGTAAACAGGCTTTCAATAGCAGTGTCCCAGCCTCCAAGCAATCTTAATATTATTCCGAAACCCACGGCAAATGTAATTTTTATGTACATTATTATATTATTCATTTTATTTTTCTCCTTTTCTCTACGAAATGCCAGCGTTTTTAATTAATTCAATACTTTCTATATAAACATTCCCTGTGCCATAAATATGCAAGATTATTTTTGCGGCGTTATTAATTTCATAAATTGGAATAATAAATGAATTATCATTATTTAGCTTTAATGCTATTTCCCGGGTGTCAGCAATAATCTTTGCATTTATTGCTCCATTAGCTATGATTTTTACCTTTTGAACGTCTTTCGTTATTTCTTTTTCAGCGAACCAATCTATACTTTCAGTTGCATTTTCATCATTTAAATTATAAATTTTCGCATCAATACCTAATCCAAGCAATAAACCTTCATAAACGTTAAAACTGATAATTGGAGTTGAATACTCTGAAGATGCCCAGCTCCCTGTTTCTCCATCATAAATAAAAGTTTCACCGGTAAGGTCCTGCCCGCAAAACGTTAAATAATATTTTCCATTAAGGGAAAAACCTTGTGGTTTTGTCCATAAATCTTTCCCATTAAAGTCTTTAATATCTCTTTCTATTGAAATTGTGCTTATTTTTTTAGGAGTATTTTTGCCATCCCATTGATAAACCCCCTCATTGCTTAACCACGTTAGTTTTCCACAAACATTTGCTATAGTGTAACAGGATATGCAACCTATATCTTCGAATAAAATGTTGCGTGTGGCACTATCCGTAATAATTTCGATAGGGTTGCCGCCGGCATCTTTATCATTAGTTGTAGTTGTTATGATACTGATTAAATAAGTATTATAATCGCTAAAATAAATTAGATTGCCATTGAATGAGGCAAGGCCTGTGCATGGGGATTTTAATCCTTCAATATAGAATGTAAATTGTCGCATATTTTCCCATAAATAATCGCCTTCCTGGTATAAATTAACGTAATTCTCATCGCGCTTAGCAGCTAAAATACGGCCATTATGCACGCATAAGTATGAATGCCCCCAATGGCCTGAACTAAACCAATATGTGTCATCTGAAAAAACTGAGAGACAATCTCCATAGGTGGAGGGGAAAATAGTCATTTCCTTATCTTTACTAGTAGAATAAATTTCATTTATATCATACTCACCTGCGTTGGCAAAGTCTGCAATATACGCTCCGGAATCGCAATCGAAAACTTTAATATAATCAGTATCGGTAGCATTTCTAAAAGCTATTGCCAAGTATCCATTAGATAAAATAAATAGACGTTCAGGCTTATTAGTCCATTTAGTAAATGTTATATATGGAGTTCTTCCCAGTCTTGTGCTAATTTTCCCATCATTTTCTATGAGATTTAATGTTTTATCAAAATCGCTTATGCTTGAAATTATTATACTTTTCTTTTTAGGTAGTGCGTTCCAGTATGCTTTCATAATTATTATCCTTTCCTTATAAATTTTTATTTCCCGCGATTATCGCGCACTTTTGGATAAGCTGCAGAATATAGAACTTTGCGCTGACGTGCATCTTCAATTGCCGCATTGAAATCGGCGACATAGTTATTGGCTAAATCAACATCTGCGGCCGCTTTAGCAATAATAATAAAAATAGCGCTTTTAATAATTTCGATAAATTGTGCTCTAATATGCAAATCGTCAGTAGCAGCTGAAATCTGTTCCGGCTTGTGCAAGTGAAAAATGTACATATTTTCGCCTCCGTTTGGCTTGGGATTGATTGCAATTTTACCTTCGCCATCTTTGAAATAAATGTTTTGTGTTCTGTAATCAGGAAGTGATTTAGGAGTATATTCTTTTTCATTTACAAAAACTGCGATGATGCCTGAAAAATCTACTGTATCCGGAAGATCATAAGAAGTTTGACCGGTTGTGAGTGTTGAAATATAAACTTCATCAAATGCTAAATCTTCCCAGTTCTCTTCCACTGTTTGGTTAATCCATTTGATTATTTGGTCGTCGGTGTATCCATTTGGATAGCGAACGTTAATATCATCAATAATATTTTGTGTTAACATTTTTTTCTCCTTTACTTTAGGTGTCAAGTTGTGAATTGACACTGTTTTCTTTTTGTAAAATTTTGCCTTTTAAATTTAAAACGAATATTCATTTAGAATACTCGTTAGTGTTTTATTTTTTAATTTGAATAAATTTTCCAGCAAAACTATTTTTGTTTGCATAATTAATCCTCATATTTTATTATTATATTTTTGTCTTCTTTTTTTAAATTGGAAAAAAGAGATTTTGCCCTTCCAACCGTTTCATCTAAACCTTTTGGAAGATTATTCATGCCTTTTAAAACAATAGTTGTTGGTTCGTCATATAAAAGATATAATAAATCCCATAGTGCACTAAAATTGCGTGCATATACATAACTTTCTACCATACCACACGCATTGCCTTTTAATTGCAATGGTTCTATAAAACATGTGTGAAAATCCCATACTGTTTTTGCTCCATTAAAATCTACAACTTTTGTTTCCATAATTTAATCCTCGTACTTCACAAAAACGTTTTTATCTTTTTTTTCTAGATCGGCAAAAACTTCTTTAGCCATTTGCACTGTTTCATCAAGTCCTTTTGGTAAAGAATTTATTCCTTTTAAGATTATAGTTGTTGGTGTATGGTACAAATATAGTAGCAAATCCCATAGCGCATCAAAATTGCGTGCATAAATATAGCCATCAACCATGCCACATGCATTACCTTTTAATTGCAAGGGTTCAATAAAGCATGTATGAAAATCCCATACTGTTTTTGCTCCCGTGAAATCTACTACTTTTGTTTGCATAATTTACCTCCTTAATTTATTTCATAGAATGTTTCGTAATGATCGTATGTAGCAAAGTGTAATCCGTCATTAGAATATAAAACTCTATGTCCATTTCTAAATCCACTAATATAATTTATATCAGCTTCTTGCCAAACTCTTCCAGTTTTTGATGGCAATTTGCTATTTTTATTAATGTATGAATCTCCTCCGATAAATGTATTAGGCAATACTTCATTTAAATTGCCTTTATACTTGTCATATCCATTCGCTTCTGCTTCGTCTTTTGTTACATAATTATCAGGCAAACCCCATCCATTCCATATAGGTAAATCTGCTCCTTGAAATCCATCAATTGTTGCTGTTCCAGCTTTAATTGCAGTCATAGCAACAATCATGCAATTGCAATTTTCATGTACCGGCGGCTGAATTGGCGGTGGATTCTCTTTGTCAAATACTTTGCCGTTAAGATTAGAGCAAGTAGGGCAAGTAGTTGGTTTGAAATTTGTAACCCATTCTTCATAATCTTTGCTCTCACTCGTTAGCGGATTAAAATCGCTGCCACGCCCTAAAAGCCCTAATTCAAATTTAACTTGGTTTAATTTACTATCCATAATATCACCTCCTGATTTGTATGCAAGTTTTAAGAGTTATTAGGGCGGTAAGAAAACCGCCCATATAACATAGACTTTAAAAAATATATAGGATTAGAAAATATTACGCTTTTTGAACGCCCACAAGGCCTCGCCATTCTTCATAGCCAGCGACGAAACGTGCATAGCCATAAAAGAACCAATCAACGGAAGAAGGTACTGATTGCGCTCCAAATACAGGAGTTTCTCTCCACGCTAGAACAAGATTATCCATATCTTTCGCGCGTAGGAAATAAGCCGTGCTATCTGTAAGATAGTCTAAAACTACAACAGAAAGGTTTGGAAGCGTACTTTCTGCTTGGGGAATTCCATTGACAATGTTTAGCCCCGCACCTAAAAGTGCACGAGCTGTGAATTCATCATCCGGATGGACGATAAGCTGCCCGGGGACGGCACCGGCAGGTGCAGCGCCGCTGTTATCCATGGTAGAACGCATAAGCTTGCAAGCGTCTTGTAACCCCTGCACTGTTAATGGCGTTGCTTTTAGCATATTGCTACCAGTTGGAGGCGTGCTTGTGTTCTTGTTCAATTTATGAGCTGTGTTGAAAAGAGAAACTGTGTCGTAACCAGCAACAGTGAACCCTGTTGAAAGAACATTTGCACATTCAGTTTCAATGGTAGAACGAAGGCTCTTTGCTAATAGTTTTGCAGAACCATTCACGCCAGCTTGGCCAGAAAATACGCCTAATTGATCATCCTGCATAAGTTCCCAAGAAATTGTGTAACCTTTGGAAAAACGCTTGATAATGAGTTCTGCGTTGTTGCCCTGCTTTATATCCTCTGAGGCAATAGGTGTGCCGTCAGAATTGGTTGCCCAAAGGCCAAAGCCTCCGACATGGGCACCGTGATAAAATGGAATTGTCGTCTTTGCTTCGCGGAAAATTTGCTTATACTGAGGAACAGTTTTTGTAATTTCGTCCATGAAGACTTTTCTTTGACCAGGTGTGATAAATACACCAAAGTTGTCTGAAGTTAACATAAATACATCACTCCTTAAAATGATTAGTGCCGAACTTTGCTACTTGGCAAAATTCCGAATTACTCTACTGTTTAGAGTGATAACGCCCATTTTCTTAACTTGGCGACAGTTAGGTTTGGTAACGCAGTTATCTCTGCGACCCCGTCGGAATCCGCTTCACTGCCGCTATTGCAAGCTTCGCATGCAATTATCGCGGCTACGTTTCGCGATTCCTCCTCTTCCGAGAAAAATACGCTGCGCTTTATTTTTCTCGGTTGATGTTCGTGAAAGATTTTAAATTTCTTTGATTTATGACATATTCGTGGTAGTATTTTGGTATACGAAAATAAGGCTGATGAGTTTTCAGCATCTTTTTATTCGTCTGTAACTTCCCAGCCAAACATATCTTTGAAGTCATTGAAGCAACTAGGGCAAATCCATCTGTATTTATCTAGAGTACAATACCCTTCACATAGAAAGCCTTCTTTATCCATAAATTTACTCATACAAAATTCGCAATGATCATGATCATTATTTTTATGTTGAGGCTCATAATGTGAAAATATTAATTCTACATCTTTTAAATATTTTTCTTGTCCCATCAAGCGCCAGTCTTTTTTAATATCCATAATAAATCCTCCTTATTTTAATTCTATACTACCATCTTTATAAAGTCTCCACCAAATGCCATTTTCATCTTTATAATCCCAATGTGGAGCGATTGGTTCTGGATGATTTAAATCAGGACTTAAGACGGTACCATCGTCAGGATTATAGTAACTCCCTTCTCTAGATCCCTGGGAACCAGGACCGCGCCACCCATATCCGTTAGGGGCTATATATGGATTATCTCCAGGGTAAGGCGCTGTCTCCGGGGTATTGTCATCAACAATAGCTAGCCCACAATGACAATGTGGGTGTTTAGGCGGAACATTTCTAATTTTAAAAACTTTATCATTTAATGCTATACAATATTCGCAAGCATTGTCGCTATGCACTACCCACATTACTTTTTTGTCTAGATAATTTTCAATTGTAGTTGAAATTTTATCCCATGTCCAGTTTAACATTTGCGAAGTTTTATCTAAACTTTCGCCAAAGTAATGTGCGATTGCGTATACGCCATTACTTAGTATATCTTCTAATGGATTTTCACTGGTATATCCATATTGTGCATACTGTTCTAGCCTTTTGTCAACACTTCCATCACCTTCGGCGCTCTGGTTGGTTATGTATCCTAACATTAAATTTTGTATGAATTCCATAAATTCTGAATCGGTCCAATTCATATTACCATCTCCTTACTAATTATCAACTTTTGGCTACATATATTTGGCGTATTCTTCTGGCGTCATACCACTAGCAGCGGCAACTTGAAGCTGTGTTTCATTGAGTTTGGCAACTTTTTTGCCAATACCGCTGCCGCCATCGACTGCTTCAACTTTCCGGCTTTGCTTTGCATTAAGCCTTGCATATGCGTCTTGCTCAGCTTTCTGACGAATTTTTTCGTATTTTTCTTCGGCAAAAAGTGCATTGTATGCTGTTTTAAGAGTTACGCCGTTTACATCTGCATATTCTCTGATTTCGTCTAAATGCTCATTGCTATCTGAATATGTGGGATTTTGTATCAGTTCGGCAAATTCTGATAGATAATCAGGCTTCACTTGAGTTTCAATATTTTCTGTTTCTTGATTAACTTGTATAACTTGTTCTTCGCTATTTAATAATTCATTCATTTTTTCCTCCAATTTTCTAATTTTTTCTTTACTTTTTTTGCGCTCCGCTTTTAGAACTTCAAGCGGAACAGTGAATTTTGCCATATTAATCCCCCTTATCTGTAAAGTTTTTTAGTTATATATTCATCATAAGTTACTGTTTTCCCATGCCAGCCACAATTGGAACAAGTTGCAATTCGGTTCTCCTTCCAGCCAACATCCCGAAAAGCAAGGCGTTCACATTTAGGGCAGACGGGCTGCCCTGCAAGTGCATTTATGATTTCAGTTGGAGATAGTCCCATTGTTTCGAGAGCAAAATCTCCGCTTCGCATATTATGGTCAACTGTATTTTGAAAGTAATCAGGCATCTGCATCATCCCCTTGCATTGCTGCTTCGTCTTTAGTTTCATTTCCTATCTTCACAATAATATCGAATTCTGCCTCTTTTGTTTCAAGATTGGCAGTTGGAATATTTTTAAGATCGCTTGCTTTCCAATATTCAAATTCACCGTCAGATAAGCGATACGCTTTTTCTTCGGTGTAATATTCTTTCATAAGCATTAAGCAATAATCGAAAACTTCGCTTAGAGTTTCCTGCAATAAAGCAATTTTATGATTTATAACCATAGAACCTTGATCCAATAGCCCTTGCGCCTCAGTGGCAGTAATATTGGAACTAACCGGCGTTCCCGTCATTTGGTCTGCAAAGCGCGTAATAATTTGGCGCTCATAATTCATAGCATATTCGCGACGGGCAAGAGGATAACTTGGCATTTCAGGCGGATTGAGGTACCTGGCACCATTTATATTAGAAGTTGGTATGATTAATCCGCTTTCGTTAGTCCATTTATCAAGGTCAATATTAGAAGAAACATCTACTAAACGCTGAGGATTGCCAGAAAGGCGCGCGTTAACACGAATTTGGTCATCGAGTTCATCAACTAAATCTTGGAGTGCAAGAAGAAGCTCGGCATCGCCTTTTGCCCAAACCGTCCCTTCTCGGATGTAGAGCGGAGTGAAAAAGTATGGGAATTGGTCTGTCGGATAAAAACTTTCACCGTTGTTATCTGCGAAACTATCAGAAAGGATGATACCATCGCCAGATAGCTGAACTAAGCGAAGTTTGCCATCGGTGCGTAGCCAAACCATAAGGTGAAGATATTGGTTTGAGCCATTATTATCAAAAAGATAGCTGCCGGTGGGATCGAAACTTGGGCGAATACTAGAGCCTAAAACTTGTCCGAACTGCTCTTTAGCCCAAGAAATAGGCTTAGTAAGAGCTTCAATTATGTATGATCCTTGCTGGATTCTATAAACGTCAGATATTGCAGAATCGACAAAAACGTAGGCCGGATTAACACTTTCAATGATAGGAAGTCCAAACCCGTTTGCAGCGTCCGGATCATAAAGCACGCGGAAAATGCCTGTACCGAATTTTTCGCGCCTACGTTCATGCTGATCAATTTTGCGCGTTAGTCTGTTTTTTTCTTTAACCCAAGTTAACATAGTTTTTGTTCGCTGCGCAAAGGCTTTATCGGCAGGAGTAACCGGTATGACATTTAGATTTATGTCTTGATTAACTAAAAGGGAGACTTGTCCTTCCACATTGGGGTGAATGAAGTTTACGTTGGAATTAGGGTCAGAATAGCTAGTGGGAATGCGTGGATTGCCTTCCCAATAGCTTTCTACTTTCTCCCAAAGGTCAAAAAGCCCTCGATTGTCCTTATCTCGCCAGCTTACAAGATATTTGTCAATAAGTTCGTCTGCAAAATTGATTTGCGCATCTGACATAAATGAAGCGCGGTAATCATTTTTATTTTTCATTTTTATTCCTCTTTTCTTTTTTAAAATATAATAGTTATTATAGTTTTATTTGTAAAAACTAATAAAAATCTAAGGATGTAATCTTTTCAACAAATTGACCATCTCCTTTTAAATATTATAAATTTCTTGACATTCTCTTTTATTTCTGTAAAATGTAGTTTGGATTTTGATTTTGTGGCCCCATGGTCAAGCGGTTAAGACGCCGCCCTCTCACGGCGGAGTCCGGGGTTCGATTCCCCGTGGGGTCACCACACGTCGCACCTTGCTACGTTGCCGCTATTCCGCCTATTCGACGAAATTAGCGCGGCTACACTCCGCAGCTGCTCCTTTTCCACAAAAAATACACTTCGCTTTATTTTTTGCGGTTACTAAATTTGTAATTTAATACCTCTAAGAAAAGCAGTAATCTTTTAAGCTTTTTTTAAATGATAAGAACAAAAATTTGCTGGTGTAGCTCAGTTGGTAGAGCAATTCATTCGTAATGAATAGGTCGCGGGTTCAAGTCCCATCACCAGCTCCACACGTCGCAACTTGCTACGCTGCCGCTATTCCGCCTATTCGGCGAAATTAGCGCGGCTAAGCTCCGCAGTTGCTCCTTTTCTGCAAAAAATATGTTCCTTTATTTTTTGCAGTTACTAAACTGCCAGTATCGTGGCGCTTGGAAAAACATAATCTTTTCACAGTTTTTTGAAGTGAAAAAATAATATTTTGCTGTCATAGCTCAGTCGGTAGAGCACTTCCTTGGTAAGGAAGAGGTCGTCGGTTCAAATCCGATTGACAGCTCCAATGCCGTAGCGAAACCTTTAGGTTCGTTTTCGTGCAGAAGTTTAATATAATACTTATAAGGAGTGATAAAAATGTTAAGTAATGTTTGGAACGGTGTGCAGTTAGCATTTAACTGGCAAGGCATAACCCAAGGGTTCCCTAGTCTACCGATTTTTGAGAGAATAGTTATTATTATTTCAATTGTCGTGATGATTGCGGTTTGGATTATGTTGGCAATTGGTTTTGCCAATATTGCCAAGAATAAAGGGCGAAATTTTGTGTTTTTCTTGGTATTATGTCTCCTCGGCGGTGTCCCTGCATATTTGTATGCTTGGGCGGTGCCTAAGAAAGAAATCAGCGTTTTGCGCAAAGAAGTAGTAGAAATAATCGAGTAATTTAGTAAAACAAAACTCAGGCTACTAATTTTTAGTAGTTTTGTTTTAATTAAAACTAAGAACCTGTGTTCAATAAATTGAATAATCGCTTGTCTACGGCTTATCCCCTATGCGTTGTCGCTCCTCAATCAAAGCCTAGCGCATTCTCAATCGTCGCTCCTAGCCT
>Ga0123354_10015814_pt1 | contig 11806 bp, 8 predicted proteins | sample TergutLab28metaG_2_FD_97872 | JGI IMG/M metagenome (GOLD analysis project Ga0123354, IMG submission 97872) | Labiotermes labralis P4 segment gut microbial communities from Petit-Saut dam, French Guiana - Lab288 P4 | ecosystem: Host-associated > Arthropoda: Insects > Digestive system > Gut ... | reverse complement strand
TCAGCCCCCCCCCCCTCCCCACAGCCCAGATGTCTCCCTGCGACTTCTGGCTTTTCCCATAGCTAAAATCGCCGTTGTAAGGGAGGATATTTGTGACAGTCAACTGCGTCTCACTGCCGACTGACTAGCCTCACGGACAGTGACTTTTCAAGGATGCACAGTAAGGTCTCCTCTGACTGGCTGTCAAGTTACACCAAGGCCACGCGACCGGTTCTTGAGATATTCAAAATGGCTGGATACTTTCCGGACAGCCCTCGTACATACACACACACACACACCTAGCACCTGCAGAGTGGGTAGTTAGTCGCTAGATAGCAGAACAAACCCTGGAGGTTACCACTATACCACTACGGGGGACATCTTTCGATGGGTGTCCCGTTCACGAAGCCGACTTCTGAAGTAGGCATTGTTTTGCTTACAGTCGGACGCAGATATACAAGCAAATTAGCAAGACATACAATATACGTATAACGGAATATTCAGGCGCACTCGTGCAACCATTGTAGCAGTGGAGAAACAGTAAGTATTATTCTGAGTGGGTGTTCGTAGCCTTATGCATCCAGCATCCAATGCGAATGCGCCATATTGTTATCTGTGGCCTGCACGGCTCAACTATATTGTACCACATTAGCTCATAAACGGCACGATTTTCGGAAACATTTATTGAACATAAAATGTGTGTTCCGATTTTCTCTACAAATTTTGTCTGAAACATTTTTCATTCTAAGAAGAAACGAGCGAGTTATGATAACAAAAATGTATATTGGTCTACATGTTAAGCGCCAGTTATTCTTGTCCAATTTCAACGACACTTGAAATTTCTCGACCGATTTTCAAAAAATGCTCAAATATCCAATTTCATGAAAATCCGTCCAGTGAGAGCCGAGTCCTTCCATGAGGACAGGCAGGCAGACGGTTATGACGCTTTTCGCAATTTTTCGAACGCGCCTAACAACTGATGAGTCGATAAATTATGCAAGAATACTCAAAACAATAAAGCAGCCTACTTCACATCTTTTAGTGTGTGGGTAGGTTGTGCTACAAATCGATAGCCTGTCATAATAGAGGAATATCGAGCTATTTGGCAAGTACAAGAGTCGCCGTGTACACTGATGTGACCGCTGCCCCAATCTCGTGGACGAGCAGGAAGCATAACGCAGTTCAAATCTTGGCCGATAGATCGCCCGACGGCATAACGTGCATGAGTACCGGTGGCCGCAGTGGCCGTCCATCCGTCACTGGATACGGACGCACTGCAGGTGTGTTGTTTGTAGGTTAGCGAGGTAGCAAGTGCATGGCGGGAATGCGAATTTTACCAGCAACAACAAGAAACTTCCCCAGGCGGTCGCAATGACCCTCCCCCCTCCATGCTAACCTCCAAGCAACAAGCTGACAGCACGGGTCCGTACCTTAGAGGGTTCACTTTGTGTATACCTAACGTATTAAACATGTTAAATGTGCGAACGAGAATAGCTCAATCGATTTAGTGACTTATTACAAGATGACGACTTGGGTTTTATTACTGACAGAGGCGTGGGTTATTTTGAGAGAGGTCTGACGTTCCCACCGTCTTCTCAGAAAGCTACGTGACGTCACATCACAGACGACTGTCAATCGTTATGCATTCTATCTTCGCCATCAATTTTTTTAAAGCAGACGGGCTCTGTGCACCACTTACCCTCTCTGCACCATTTACCCTCTGTGCACTATTTACCCTCTGTGCACAATTTACCTTTTGTGCACCACTTACCCTCTGTGCACAATTTACCCTATGTGCACCACTTACCCTCTGTGCACCATTTACCCTCTGTGCACCATTTACCCTCTGTGCACTATTTACCCTCTGTGCACAATTTACCTTCTGTGCACCACTTACCCTCTGTGCACAATTTACCCTCTGTGCACCATTTACCCTCTGTGCACTATTTACCCTCTGTGCACAATTTACCTTCTGTGCACCACTTACCCTCTGTGCACAATTTACCCTATGTGCACCACTTACCCTCTGTGCACCATTTACCCTCTGTGCACAATTTGCCCTCTGTGCACAATTTACCCTCATAGGGTGCAGGTATGGCGATTTTTTCTCGGGGAGTAAATTGGCTGGAGCGTAAAACTGACAACACATTTTAACTAAAGGGAAGTTTAAGAACGTATGGCGCCTTATCGATGTTCCTCATACGTTATCGCGATGTGATCACACATTCATACTGTGCAGATCCATTGTGACGCAGCTGTCACTGCTCATCTACCGAATGTCCAAGGAATGCTTGCTTCTGTTGTTGCAGAATGAGACCTTGCAGCTTCCGATACCAGAATCCTTTCCCATGAATACAATGAACCTTGTATCACCTAACGTCATTCGACACTTGTAACAAAACTCCAAGCTCCAGACAGCGCCACCGATCATTTCTCGCGCCTTCCTCAAACGTAGCTAGATTTCACCCTTTTTATAGGCCACGAAGGCCCTTACGGTGAGTAGAGGTATAGCTCTACTCTTTCTAGCACCTCGGCACTAGATGGGGGTAAGGGGCCTACCTTAAACCTAAGATCATTAAAATTGCAACACGGAGCTGCGGTTTTCTCGCAGTGTAAGGCATGCCGCTATAGGGTAGTGCTCAATTCAAAAGCCGGATTGTTGTCTAAGGCTGACACCTAGTGAATGCAATACCACAGTCGTATTAAACAAAAATGAAGGTCGAATGGTTAAGACTTTCAAGGACACGGTCGCATGTTTTATGTCAGTCATGAATCTGGCGCCCGGTATACTGAGCTACTGATATGTTACACGGACGCAGGTATTTCGATGAGGTAACTCTGGCGGCTGGGGATAGCTCAGTCAGTATAGCGACACGCTACGGGCTGAACGGTCCGGGGATCGAGTCCTGGTGGTAGTGAGATTTTGCGGACCCATCCAAACCGGCGCCGAGGCAGACCCAGTCTTCTGTTCTATGTGCAATGGGTCTTTCCAGGGAAGAAAGCGGCGGGAGAGTGGTGCTGGCCACCCACGGCCTTCCACGGCCTGCTTGCGAATGGGTTGTAGCTATACCTTCACCTCCCATTTGTGCCGCCACAGCATACCTATATCTTTACCCACAACGTTACTGGGTTCTGTCGTGGCTCAGTACGATGACACTCCGGTTCAGTTCCAGGGCAGTCCATGTGGGATTTATGGGAGAGAAAGTGGGAATAGACAGGTCTCTTACGAAGTATTTAGGTTCTATCCTGTTCATAATCATTTCATTAGTGCTTCATAGTCATTCATCTGTCATGCGGAGGACAGACAATGGGTCTAATAGCGTCCGACGTGAGGCAGAGATACAACCTCAACCCATCACAAAATAGTGTCGATTCCAGTGACCGCGCGGTCTAAAGCGTGGATCTCCGGGCATTCACTTGCTGGATTGTGGGTTCGGATAGGACTGTCTCAACCCAATCAATCAGCACGGTGAATGTGATTTACGGAATATCGTGGAGGAACGGCAAGCACTCCCACATATTTGAGAGGCCCCGAGTTTAAATTGCGCCTACGAGACCCACTGTCCCCACTGGTGTTGTTCCTCGTCTTCGTCATTTGTCCTTCAGCAAATGCCTGGATAATACTTCCAGTTAGGCCGCAGCTGTTTTCAACATTCCACGAATTTACGATTCATTAATCTTCCTATCACTGGGAGCTGCAATTCTGATCTAATGGCAACATCGTTAAATAAACTACAGCAGGAAACGAGTTTAGCCACCAGCAGTTAGCAATCCGTCATCAATCATTAACCGTTAAGTCTATCATTAAGCAACCGCTACATGCACTTGGCTCGTAAAGTAGGCTATTTACTTTCGTATCAAGTGTTCACTTTCATGGTGTGTATTTGAAGAGGTTTAAATTGTGTCGACTGACTGAGGCTAATAATGTAAAAGCTGGAGTACTCTAAAACACATTGCTTACGGTGTCCAGCCAACCTACAGAGTCCATTATGTGTTGCATCACTTGCAGCAGCGAAACGGCTCCGTGTGTGGCTGTGGGGCAATGGAACGCCTTTGCAGTGGCCTGAGACGTAAATATTTACGACTTTACTCTAATAGAAAGAATGGAATCAATGCTACCTAATTTGCCACAACGAATGACCATACATAAGTTCCATAAATATTGACGACAGAGATGGGGTTCGTCTATCCAGCCTACTGACGAAAAGCAAAACTATCCGAAATGTCCGTCCTTCGCCCAAGTAATCTTAACTGTTATCAGGACACCCAAGGGAGTTCTTAGACCCTGTCCAGATACGAACCTCTTTCCTCCCCCTTCCGATGTCTTCTTCCTCTTCTTCTTCCTCTTCTTCTTCTTCTTCTTCTTAGATGGCACTACCTTCCAATGGGGACCTTTACTTCCTTAACGGACTTAACCCAGTCAACTCTGCTTTTTTACCTCTCTTTCCAATTTTTAATTTTGTATTTTTTAAAACCTGTATGTACACATTTCTATCAACTCCGATGTCTTACAGTCATATAAAATCACCCTGCTTGATAAATAACACAATGCACTGTGGCTCATCTGACCTCAGCTGTCGTACAACTTTCCTTTCAAATATGGAATGTCTGAAGGTGCAGTTTTATCTGCTGATGTAACAGACAATCTCCTGTCACTTCAGTTCATTCTGATATAACTTGTGCAAAGCGTCTTGACATCAGACTGCAAACTCCGTGGAACACGTACGTGTTGATAGGTACCACACTGACAGCCAACATCGCTACTACTGACGGCTCTGTGGCCTTGCTCCAGTACCGCATCTGTTGGATGCACCGTCTGCGGGTAGCGAAGTTGTGAACCTCGCCAACTACATCAGCTGTCCCTGCTATATTTTAAGCACCACACATCCAGATTTTAAGAAATGAAAGTGAAAGGCTACACACAATCTTAAACTCGGTAATCGTTGGAAGTGAAAGGTCAATTTCAAACTTCATCCCCTTTACTCTCGATCAAAGAGCTGTCTCCTAACTGAATGTACGATAAGGCCGGCCAGCAGAACTACGTCCATGATGCATAGGCTCTTTATAGCAGCGAAGAGTTATTCGGTTGGTCAAGAGATCCCCTGCCTTTCACGGAGCCCAAAGTTCACCACAAGCCCCTATCACGAGGCAAATGAATTGAGTCCACACTTTCTACCCTATTACATCAACATAAATTTTCATACTAGCCTTCCGTCTACATTTAGGTCTTCCAGTTGGTCTTTTCCTTCTTCTTTCTTATAGATGTACAACTAACGTTGACGAGTTAGCGTACGGAAGATCGAAATAAGTGCCATTTTGGAAAGATGAACGTCGGTAGTAAGAACGTTAAAGCAATTGGAAAAGTAACTACATTTTTGGGAAGCTTTTATTCGACGACTCGACAACAGGTTCATTAGATTTTACAGAAATGGCAACACATGCGAAAGTCACCACACTGCTCTCGGAGGTAGGCCTGCTGCCCTGCTGTGTCGTAATGCCAGTTGCTGTCATCAATAACACTTTCATTCCGAGCCTTGGATTAATGAATCATAGTAGCGTGGTTCATTGCGGCCACGTGACACACAGATCAGGCAAAACGCTACAATAATGAATGGTTGGATCTGAATGGCCCCGGGCTACACAAAGTAGAACAATTTAAATGACATTTCTTTTTAAAAAAAAGTATTTGAAGCAAGCCTATATTATGCTTAGTATGAGCTCTCGCCAATTCTTCTATTGTCATAGAAATCAAAATATATGTATAGCTAGGTATTTATAGCTCCATCATTAGAGAGCTATTTTAAAGTGACAAAGAATGGTGTTGACAGATTTATCATACGTTTTGGAAGTAAGAAGTTCAGACTTTGAACTTTAAAGGTAAAGGTAAAGGTAAAGCAATCCCTGTACAGGCATGTACATGAAGGTGGAAAGGTTGTCAGCCCTACGCACCGACCGCCTTTACCCCCCAGGAAATAAACCTGGTACTCATTTCTGTTGGAGGCTGAGCCGACCCCAGGGCCATAGTGTGGCCGGAATGATAATGTCAATGAAAAATTCCAATGACACAATCGGGAATCGAACCCGTGACCTTCCGGCTTGAGGTGCAGGCTCGAACCTCGGTCCACGAAAGCCTACTGTACTTACAATGTTGCCAGTTAATTGAGATTTCTGTTTTTGAGACTTACAGGCACATTGATGTCGTCACAACTGGATTGGGGCTGAAATTCTGGCGTCCTTTGCAGCTAACCGCGGAGCTTCATACTTCTGTTTATCAGTTGCAGATTTCAGGATTAAACAGAATAAACATCGCCAGTACTTATCCAAACTGTACAATGCCCAGAGTCAATTATAATTAACCTATCAGTTATTCAAAGAATCCTCGTAAAATAAACGCCCAGTGTGAAGCAGGAACGCGGAGAACCCCTACATCAGTCCGGGAACAGCGGTATAATTACTGGACTGCGGGTAGGACAAGCGAGGAATCTCGGTTCGATTCCCTGTAGGACCAAGGGAGTTTTTCTCTGCTACAAAGCGTCCCGTATCCTACTAAATGTGTACCGGGGCACTGGGAAAAAGCGGCCAGAGCGTGAAACTGGCAGTACAGTTCCATCTAGTGTCCAGGTTAAGAATGACGGGAGCTACTCCTTCACTTCTGCATACGCCTTCATAGGATGCACAAGAACATTACTTTACCGATGTACACAAGCTTCAAGATGGCTTTAATATAGCATCAAGATAGCTTCTTCGCAGACTGATGACTAATGTGTGACAAGTGCCACCGTACATCTTGCTGTATTTAGAACAAATCTGTAAATTATAGCGTAGCCCATTATTAACATTGTAACGTATAATTTCAGTGCTCTGAATCTAAATAGGTAGCAAAGTATCCTGTCCTATAAGATAAGATCACACGGTTCCAAAGCAAACACCAAGCAGTGTGTTCTCGTCATTGGAACAGATTCATTTAATAATTTCATTAAATTCAGAAATTTATTCCTACTTTTGCATTCATTTGCTTTAATTTTGTCTTCACTTAACGACAGTGCTAGTATTGCGGAGTTTGCAGCGTAGACGGTGGGACATCTGATAAATCTTACGTTTATCGTCCCGGAATCCCTTAAATTCAGCCCACATTTTTTTTGCAGATTTCAATTTTTTAGTCTAAATTTCTTCGTCTGTTTAAGGCGACACACAAGAACAGGATTGCGCCTCAAAGCCTTCTGAGATGTGACTCTGCGTTGTTGGGCTCTACTGCACGAAGTTCCGAAGGATCGTTTTGCCTCCAGCTTCAGGACCACGCAGTCGGACCCTGAAGATAGATTCATTAGATTGTTTCAAAATTTCAGGAACTACCAGCCTTCTTCAGCAGAACCACTGTGAGAACCTCAAACTTCGCACAGGGCCATGTGTGGCCGATAAAACACGCTGGTATCGCCTGCATCTAAACTGCAGCGTGAGATTTATAATCGGCGAAGGTTGGTAATAACCCAGGTCCAAGTAAATAACCATTGACAACAAGTCCGTCTGTCCGTTTTGAATTCTTTCAATATAGTGCATGGCGGCTGAGGGCGATATTTGGGTCTAAGAGGGACGAGGTAACAGAGGGGTGGAGAAGACTACATAATGAGGAGCTTAATGATCTGTACTGCTTAATGATCTGTACTACTTAATGATCTGTACTGCTAAATGATCTGTACTGCTCACGAAATATCATTCGGGCGATCAAATCAAGACGAATGAGAGGGGAGGGGCATGTAGCAGGTTTGGGGGAGAGAAGAGATGTAGACAGGGTTTTGGTGGGAATAAATGAGGGAAAGAGATCACTTAGAAGACCCAGGCGTAGATGAGAGGATAATATTAAAATGGACGTTAAGGAAGTGGGATGGGGTGGCATGGACAGTATTGATCTGGCTCAGGATAGGGATGGGAGGCGGGCACTTGTGCATGAGGTAATCAACATTCGGGTTCCATAAAATGCGGGGAATTTCTTGATTATCTGAGAACCTATTAGCTTCTCAAGAAGGACTTTGCTCCATGTAGTTAGTTAGTTAGACTTGAAGTCTAACTAACTGCTGGGGATACATGGACAGTCCGGATTCTCTCAGTACCAAGCCGAACTGCTACCGCGGAATAAGGAGACAACGCTGAAGGGGATAGCCAGCAGCATATCGTGTGCTGGCTGGCCTGCAGGCTCCACCTTGACCTTCGTCACGCACTCAGAGACGTAGCTTCCTCCTGACGTAAACGTATGGTTAAAACCTGGCATCCAGGTCACTGTTTCATCTCCTTGCCTCACACCGCTGACCACGACATTTCCCACGCTGCAGTAAGGAAGTTACATCATGCTCCCTGTCGGCCAGCCAAGATGTGTGTCACGCACGACACTTGCGCCTACGCGAATCAACATTTTCATGTTACAGATTCAGTGAGGCTTGTTTTACAAATCAATTTCAGTGTCGTCCTACTTCTTTCGTGGTCTATTTAACGACGCTGTCCGTGTGGCAGACAGTACAGTGTCGAATGTTAGGGTGAATATTGAAATAAAGAATTTTGAAGGATTTGGAAAACAGGGTTGTAGACTGATAGAAATATTATCATGGGATTTGCCTTGGGGGACTGGAACAAACAACGAAATACTTCGGCCTGAAACAGCCGAAGTCCAGGCCAAGAATCTAATTGGGGACTCTAACGAATACAAGGCAATGTTGCCTCTACACCAGTGATGAGCAAACTTTAGGGACGAGCATTTCTTCAAGAGAAAAAGGGAATGTTTGCAGGCCACATTATTAATAGTATCTATATAGAGCATTTACTTACGTGTCATTAATGACAATAATCTGTCATCAATACTGCCAATATTCTGATCAGTAAAAATTACTTGAAATTAATATTTAGGATTTCAATTAGTCGTGTAAATTTTGAAATTAATATAAGTACAATTGATAACCAAAAAGATGCAACTTTTATGATTTATTTACTTCTAATCAACTCTACATGTTTCGGGCGATGTTTTCGCCCATCATCAGGAACTTACCACTGTAATTACAGCCAGCAGCAACATCGGTGGACAATACCAGAAGCTGTAATTACAGTGGTAAGTTCCTGATGATGGACGAAAACATCGCCCGAAACATGTAGAGTTGATTAGATGTAAATAAATAATCACAACAGTTGCATCTTGTTGGTTATCAATTGTAATTGTACTGGTGATGCACGGAAACAGAAACGTTAAATATGAAATCATTCTTAACTAATAACACGTAACAAACCCTCAATAAAACAAACTGACCACATAAAAAATTTTGTCAGCGCTCCATTTGTCTCTTCTCATGCACTTGTTTATTCACCGTCCATCGCTGTTCAAGACAACAACAAATTCATGTGTAAAACTGACACTACTTATTAACTAAGTAAATAACTGCATGGAGCAGAGGCTCTCCTGAAAAGTTGACAGGTTCTCGACTAGTCAATATAATCTACACATTTTACAGAACCTGAAAGTTCAGTACCTCATTCACAAAAGCCCGCCACCAAGTCCGATGCCGTGTGAAATTTTTTCGTGGCATCGTTAAGTGTTTACGGTGAGGACTTATCAGCATCTCGCCCAACTCACAACCTGGAGGAACACCCCTTGTCAGCTGTCCGCGACTGCTTATCCAATATATTCGCCGCTACCCTCTGTATCTGGAGGCCGTTCCTCTATCTGCAACTTGAGGACGCGCCGTGCTATGGTGACAGGAACCCACTAATCAGGGAGCATTGCTTCTTAGTCACTAGAATGTTTAAATATCAGGAGATATTTGGGAAGTTACAACAAGACAGCTCTCTAATCTTTCACAGGTGGGTCGATTTGAATATGGACTTTTTCTTTCACAATATTCATCTAGGAAAAGAAATGCTCATCAATGAAAGTACGTCCCAAAACGCTGATCATTTGCAGGGTGAGGTTGGTGAGGTCACAGAAGTTCAGAAGTGGGGTTCCACGAAATTATGTTTTAGGTTTTCATCGCAGTGAAAGTCTTTAATTTCCAACCGAAATTCATTGGGAGCAGTTTCGAAAATTGCGTCAAACAGTGATGGGGGAAAAGCTGAAAGTGGTCGCACGTGTCCAAAATCTTGGAATCGAGAGCCAAATTCTTGTCGAAAAAACCCAACTACACCAGCACATTCCTCAGTGTCAGTAAGCTCATTATGTTGCCAATAGTACGACGCATTTCTGAATAACATTTTCATACGAATGCGAACCAAATAATCATTCATAGAATTTCACACCTTTTGGTTTCGTGTTTCTGCAATTAGATCGCAGAACGCTTATCAAATGTAGAAGGGCCGCATGCTGCCCTTTGCTGCTTGACACCAGTCTCCTCGATCTTCTTATTATAGTTCGGGATTTCAACATTTCTAACGGGCTGCGATCATTTCGTGCCACATTATGAGATTACAAAAGGAGATTTCATTGTAATAATTAAGTGAATGCTAAATTATGGCGCTAGTGCAGATGTTTCGTGACTCCGGTACGTACAGGCCAGTCGTCAAAACTCGTCAGGCTCAATGACATCAGTAGAATGAGCTGGAACACCCAAGTGGTGAAGTGCCTTACTTCTGGTCGATAGGTATAGGGATCGAATCCCTGAGGGGACAGAGAGAAAGAACGTTAACACTTAAAGCCCAGTGGTTTCTTTATATACCACAATATTTATCACTAAGTAATTATAAGTTCTGCCCACAGAGTGCATTTACGTTTTGTATGTATATCAGGAGAAGGAGTGCGATTATTTCCTTATGCAAAATCAAGTGACTGGTATTTATAGCCGTAAAGGGCCCCATACACTCTAAGTTAAACTGTGCACTTTAACTGTGTAAAAAAAAACTGCACAAAAACTGAACTGAATGTGTGTGGGATTCCCTGAGAGAACTGCGCAATTCTCTGTGTGAAAGACGACTGGAAAGGACAGTTCTGAGGCATGCGCTATTGCCTGTCGAATCTGTACACTTTACTCAGTTTTTCTGTCAGGTATACGTAACACAGTAAAATCGCTCAGTTTAACTGAGCGTGTATAGCGCCCTCAATGAAATGTTTCCTGCGCGGTACGTACTGAATGTTTCAATATTATTACAAACAGCTTTCATGTTTAAATGGTTAAAATTCTTTGCTTGACAATCACAGAAATAACCTGGAGGCGTAGCAAATCCAGTAATACGCTTCTGTCTCGGTAAACAGTGAAACCAGAATCAGAGATGAACCGGAATTATGTCTCAGAATATTTTTAGACGCTTTTCGCAAAATTGCGAAAAGCGACTGTTAGCTGCGTTATGTCTGGCCGTCTGTCTGTCTGTCTATCCGCATGGAACATCTTGGCTCCCAATGGGCAGATTTCCATAAAATTTTATATTTGAGAATTTTTAGAAAATGTGTCGAGAAAAAATAAAGTTCGAAAATAATTTAAAAACAATAACGGGTACTTTACATGGAAAGTCATTACATTCATGACAATATCTCGCTGAATTCTTCTTCAAATTAGAGATACTTCAGACGAAAGTTGTAGATAAAATCAAAACACAAATTATATGTTCAACAAATTTTTTTCCCCAAAATCGCGCCATCTATGAGAAAATGTGGAAAAATATTGTACACCCAGACACATCACATATGATAATACAATACAGCGCATGCGTTTTGCATGCTGGGTAACTAAGGTTACAAACACACACTAAAAACTAAACTCCGTGGCCTTAGTCCGCACGCGAACTATACCGACAGAGCGGCCGCCGCCGGTCGGCGAAGTTAGTGCCAACTTTTGCGGATAGAGGGGTGTCACGTGGTCAG
>Ga0123354_10015813_pt1 | contig 11806 bp, 7 predicted proteins | sample TergutLab28metaG_2_FD_97872 | JGI IMG/M metagenome (GOLD analysis project Ga0123354, IMG submission 97872) | Labiotermes labralis P4 segment gut microbial communities from Petit-Saut dam, French Guiana - Lab288 P4 | ecosystem: Host-associated > Arthropoda: Insects > Digestive system > Gut ... | reverse complement strand
CTTCATGTTGCTTACATAACCGGCATTTACTCTCAATTTCTTGCTTCAAAATTTTATTCTTAAAATAGTTTGTACTAATTGCTTGGTCTTGAGCTGCCACTATTGTACTTTCTGTTTCTCCCTAATTATTATTATTATTATCATCATCATCATCATCATTCATTTGTACCTGTATTTAATAATTTTTTTCTGTGTTATCTAGTTGTAGTAATATTAATAAATTATTCTGCTGTTTCCATTTTGGGATTGGCTAAATATTTTGTTTCACACAAACACACACGCACACACGCACACACATATGCACGCACATTTCCTAAATGTTATTAACAGTACCTGTTTTTCATTTTTACAAAGTGAGATCCTTAATCATAGTAATTGTGTATGATTTGTTTTATGTTCTTAAGACAATATTGAACTAATATTTGTATGCCCAGGTACTGAGACGTGGGAACGACTCCAGATTCAGGGTCCGAGACCCCAACCTCGGGCAGAGAGCGTGGCATTGGCAGTGTCAGAGCTGCTGCTGCAGAATTCCTTCTTGTATCAGAACCAGTTTTGTGACACAGCACTGGTGACGACATCAAGCGGGATCTCATCAGCAACTTCCCAGGGGCTCCGCAGCCATCGCTCTAGAGGAGGGGGTTCAGTGGATCGGTGCACAAACCTAAACCCCCGACATTCATCATACCATCCAAATAACCGAGTCTCACCATGCGAAAAAAAGTATGTTTTCAAACCTATGAATGGCAACTACATAGACGGCAGCTCCACAAATGGTAGCAGTATGACTCAAGAACTGGACTATGGAAACCGGCGATACTACAGTAGTCAACACAGTAGCGCAGTGGCCTCCACGCCTTCAGGACAAGCACAGGCTGCCAACAGCTTCCTGCGTGAGATCTCAAAACTGTCACAGATTAATCTGTCCAGGCTTAGTCACCATAAATGTAGTTACAGCGTTCTGAGCAATAGCAGTCATGATGATAGCACAGAAAGTCTGTTACACCAGCAGTGCTCTGGGGCTGAAGAGGGCAGGGACCAAGTGACCCCGAGTAAAAGCACAATGGTTAAGTCTCAAAGTGCCAACATCATATCTAGGAGAAGACAACAAGAACTTTGTACTGCAACTTCCCCTGGTGCCACAGATGAATTCCAAGGACCTGAAAGTGCAGTGATTGCACCTGTTATGAGACACCATATTGGCTGTTCTAAGGGTCTTCCAAATGCAAGAAAGAAAGTGTCTCTTACACCAGTAAATGACAATAAGTGTGGATCTCTACCAAGAGATCCTATTTCAGTACCTAACTTTGGAGCTATCTCATCACTCCCCACACCTGTCCTCACTCCAGTAGAAGTGACACGGCTCGTCTTTGTGGATACGGATGATGACGAGACTGAAGATGTGTTCACCTCACAGGACTCACACTCTAATGGAGGGCATACGGTACAGGTTCAACCTTTGCTACCATCTGCTGGAAATATCAGAGATTTCTCAGTAATCCACCAGCAGTTCCAGCCACGTCTTGGAGAGTGTGCAAACAGACGCAGCGACAGTTACAGTTCACACCTCCTAGTTGCAGAAGATGTGAGTACACCTGCTGCTTTCTATCAGAACATTGGGAAAGCAGGTGGGATACCTAAATCTGCATCAGTCAGGTTCCGTGGAGGCCAGCTTGTTACTGAATTGGAAGAAGCGTCGGATGAAACAGTGTCAACTTCAGACTATGCCAGTATTGAAACAGTAAATCGCATTGCATCTGCCAGCAATTATAGTGTGTGCAATAAACCAAGTCCTATCGATAACCAGTTCCTGCCATACCAACAAAATGAACAGTGTGGGTTGGGCAAATATGGGGGGAAAAACACTGGAAACATAAAGACACCTACCACAGATGTTCAGTTTGGTTTTTGTAATCCAAACTACATGGGACCTGACATACAGACCATTCTAGCAACAGCAGGTCAGAGGAAGTCTTGGCATGTTACTACTCCCACATCAAATGAAAATGACAGCAGTGCTCCAGCAAACAAACAACACTTCCAGACTTACGCTCAACTCCTCAACAGTCCACCAGACAGCGTGCTAGAGGACGCTAGTGGACGCAGCATAAGCAGGCAATTCTACCAGGATGAGCTCATGGAATTACAAAGCTTAGATTCTTCTTGTTCACAGCCTCCATCTCTAGCGACAACACCAGGGTGCCCAGCCACGAACAGAAGTAGCTGTGCAGAACGGGCACCACCCCAATACCTTGCTCTGCGCTCACCATGTAGTACAAATCCGATGGGCGTTGAGAAGCGGAAGAAGTCTAGGGCTAGCAGTGCAAGTCGTGCAGAGAAGCATGTGTTCGGACATAGTCAGGATCATGACGATGAGGAGGACGTAAGTTATTTCGGCACAGAACTTTCCGTCCCTCTTTACATGTTCGTGTTAGGAGGTAAGGAACAGGGTCAGGTGACTGTGTTCAAGAGGCCAGTGTCAGTATGGAAACTCCAGCTTGCACCTGACATATTCTGAGAAAAACACCTTTCACTGTGCACTTGGTGGCAGCAGGTGTTCCGCCCCTTTAGACTTGTAAAAATACAAGCACCAGAAAAAAAACACCCCATGTGAAGAGAACTGAATTCTTGTTGTGAATGTTTCCAGTATTTACAGCTAACTATATGTCATAACATTTCAAAATAACAACTGTTATGCTAAACATTGTTTTGCTCCACAGTCCCTTCGTACGTTACACACCAACTTCTGCCAAAGCGGATCATGAAAAAGAAATTTGACTGACCTATAATTGTTTTAGTAATTGTGACTTTTTTCCAGTCCGTGTATGTACAACATATAAAGAAAATAGGCAGAATAAGCTCAAATAATGTATAATGGCTGTTTAATAGCTATGGTAGCATCAGGCTGGTGTTTTTTGAATCCGATTCCAAAAATTTCCAATGCTGTTCTTGATCGTGTGACTCAACTGTAATTTCTTAATCTGTGTGTTGTCTTCCATAAAGTTCTAGCTAATATACATTGCAGTACTTATGGGAAAGCAATCACATCATGGACAATGCCTTGTTACTCACGTATAATCTTGCCAGTATAGTTAATTTCCCAACACGAATCCAAAACAATTCAAGATCCATGATCGATAATATATTATTTTCTAGACTGAAATTCTATGAAATAACAGGCAAAGTCAATGCCTTCCTTAAATCCTACCTTAAGGATAGATATCAGTGATTGATAATATGTCATACAGAGCTGAACCATGATACATTTTCTTGTTGGGGAAAAGTAGAACATGGTTTTCCACAAGGTTCAATTGTAGGTCCTTTGTTCTTCCTTCTCTATGTAACTGACTCACTAATGATTATAAATAATAAATCCAAAACCATATTATTTGCAGATGATACCAGTTTAATAGTTAACAATCCTAACGCTATAGACTTTAAAAATGATATTTCTACAGTTCTTGAACACATAAATATATGGTTTTAGGGCAATTTACTATCTTTAAATTTTAATAAAACACATTTTATTCATTTCATAACTAAAGAAATTATTTTGTTAACAATTAACCTTGGTTACAGTAATAATCAAAATGCTCACGTTGCTAGTACAGAATTTCTTGGAATAGTTATCAAAAATTCATTGTCCTGGGAACTCCATGTGGAACAAATTACAGCCAAACTCAGTGCAGCTTGCTATGCAGTTAGATTGGTCAAGCAACATTCATCACACGATACACTGAATATGGTTTATTATTCGTATTTTCATTCTGTTATGTTATTTATGGGGGACCTCTTTACATAGTATCAAAATCTTTAAGACACATAAGAATGTAATTATAATTATCATGGGCCACAGAAATAGAGACTCTCGCAGAGATTTCCCATACCAAAAACCTGGCCAATAATACCAAACAATTTAAATCAGCATAAAAATTTCTTATATCCTAATTTCTTCTTGATGAATACTTTATTGTAAATAAAGAATGATGGCACATGGTTCATTTTCTTAATTGTTCCTTTTGAGCTAATTTACTCTTATTATTAATATTCAGGTTTGCACTGAAGGGTTTAATGAAATGACACACAATATTTGTCATGTATTTTCTCGGTTTTTATATGTTTATATTAGTTGATTTATATCTGTTGGCATTCATGTGTGTACAGTGGTATTATGTTCCATGATGTTATGGTCAGGCTTAGAACTATGTTCACTGACATCTATTGATCTTATTTTAACAAATTAACAAATTTGTATAATGTATTATATACCGTCAATACACAACAATATATCAGTACAGTGATATAATATATATAATTAGGTCACATTATGGCTACATGTTTTGATTGTAAACGGTCATCTTCAGGCCAATGAAGAACATTATTGCACCTCAACAAAGTTCTTCATTGGCCTGAAGATGACCGTTTATGATCGAAACATGTAGCTGTAATGTAACCTAATTGTATACATTATATCACTGTACTTATATACTGTTGTGTACTGACGGTATATAATACATTATACAAATTTGAAATATTTTTTGTTTATTGTGTTTACTTATTCCATATCCAATAGGGTTCTTTCATGGATTTATAGAATGCATGAGAAATAAATATTAAAAAATATATGTTGATACATGGTCATGCAATCTGTGTCATGCGTGCTTGCTGCAGTGGAGGTTATGTGTGATGTATGAAGTAAATTGCAAATATAGTCACCAACCAAAATGTAACTTGGTGCATGAGAATGTTATGGAATGTGATAGGTTATGTATCAAGACAACATGACATATCATGCCAGTCCAGTAATAATCTGTAGGTGTCTATGTACACTGAGCTGTAAGTACTACAACATTTGGCACATGTGATTTTTTTTCTGGTTGCTTGTCAATGTTCTGTGTGTCCGTTCATACATGTAAGTGGTGAGCATTGGTAAGGTGTGGAATTTATGATAATTTTGTGTTGCGTCCTATGATTAGATGCTGCTTAGTAAAGGGACTGGTGGGGTCTCACAAAAATGTCTTCATAATTAGTGGAACAACAGTATGGTCCTTACTATTGTACCTGCCTTTGTATGTTCCTGATGTGGCTTTTATAAGTATAAACTGATGAATTAACATTTAGTGCCACAGGGAACCTGACTGAATTCTGATATTTCTTTTTTTATTTGATCTGCAAATGGCGAAGTCACACCAGATATTGGTGCTTGTTACCCTGGTGGTTAACAGTTTCGTGTTATGACATCACTTTTCACTCAAAAAAGAGCCTTAGATGCTGTTACAGTTAATAAAGTTCATGGTGAGATGGCTTCCACTGAACATAGTTTCACTCAAAGGGTTATAAGTGGTACAGTTTCCAAAGACCAAAGCTAAGTATGTCTATCAAGCTTTTTGGTACACCAACATGACTTGAGCAGCATACTGCTACACTGCCGAAACACAGAACTATCAGTCTGAGGACAGAACTGTGCTGTAACTCAATGAAACCCATTCCAAATTATGGTTATGGCCACAGCATTTGGTAGTGACACATTTAGATATAGATAAACATTATAGTGAACATTAACACTATTTTTAAATAACGTAAGATTAGTTTTAAGTGTAACAACTGTCGGCCCTTCTGATTATCGACTGATTTATACTTTCCATGAAAGTGCACCATGGATACGTTAGGTCATGTTTGCTGCATCATAGAAATTTATCTGCATGTAGAGGGTTACCTGTAGAATGTGTTCTATGTGTAAGTCAGGTACCTGGGCTTCCCTGCGTTTAAGGGTCTCAAGTAATAATGTCCAATCAGTGTAAAAGTTTCACACGTGAGTACTGTTGTCATTATGTCTTTTCTTATTTTTGCTATTGAATTGTAACCTTTTAAAGCTGAGTGATGAGTCAGGTTGTTCCTGCATGTAATGACGAGCGGCCCGACATCGACTAAGTTGTTGTAAGAACACGACAGTAACGTGGGTCTTGTCATTTAATGCAGGGCCACTGGGGTACACCATCAATTTAAATATTGATGTTTAAAAGGTTAATAATCGCTTGTGCCAACTCATGCTGTACGAAATGCAAACCAGAGTTAAGATCAGCACATTTTTCAAAGAAAATGTATGTTTTAATTTAGCTATGTCTTATTACATTTGTTTATTGTATGATAATGTTGTTACATTTTGTGCTTATGATGAACTTGACGCATCTAGAGTCACTGTATGACTGACTGGATTGAATAAATAATAAATAGTAATAATAATAATAATAATAATAATAAAGATATTTTATAAATTATATAGTAGGCTTCAAGTGTAAAATGCACATGTTCTAAGCACTTGGAGCGGTGGTTTGTAAACTTTATCAGTTATAAAGCATATGGAGCATCATGAAAAATTTATTTATGCTGGGAACGTGTCATATTTGGACAAAGTCAGATGAATGGCTAGTATATAAGGAATTTAAAGAATCATTCAGTACGAAGACAGAACAAAAAATTGCACATGAACATATAAGAATATATTACATTATAAATGTAGTAAACCTTGTACATGTTTCAGCCATTTTCAGGGAGGTGTTAGACAAAGGATATATTATAAATGCTTCAAAAACCAATGCACAAATATGTAATATTAAGTTTTAAAATGTATGGTTTAAAATATATGTTACAATACAAAATATATGTTATGATACAAAATGCAGGTAAAATTATTTGTGCAAATGTGAGTAACAATTATTCCATGTGCTATTGTATATTGTATCACCATTCCAGTAAAGCAGTGTTGTTGTGTTGACAGGCCTGTCTGTACAGTGAGTATGGAGAGGCTGAAACATGTACCAGTACATGTAGAAGGTTTACTGCGATTATAGTATAATACATAATACCAGCAAACCAAGAACCTTCAAACATGACACTAGCCACCAGACCCTATCGTGCCTCTAGTCAGAGCATACCACCACATATGGAAATTACATTACACAATAAGGCCCATATGTAGAGATCTCTACACCACGTGCATGCACAATATACATAGTAGGAACTTAAGTTCTCTTGAAGACAACCTGAAGATGGTGAGTAAAGGCCGAAACATGTAGATGTCTAGTATAGCCATTAAATACACCTTAATTGACAAAGTTGTGTTTGACTACATACCCTTTCAAATTTTCACACACACAACGGGGATGACACTTCCTAGATACATTCTCTGTTCTTATGCATTTGTTGGTTTTACCTTCATATCCAGTCACCTTAATGCATGGTCATGGATTATAGATAATTGAAACAAACGTGTAAGATTATAGAAATTTTATCCCTTAACTTAATTTTTTTACTGGAAATTTGGAAAATGTCACCAGTACTGGTTTTCAGCAATGGAGCATTTTGATCCATTGCACAAAACACCATAATATTGTGTGAGCATATCTTGCAAATCTTGCATTTGTGCTCCTCTTTCTCACCGCAAGTAAGAGTATTTCGGACATGCAGTGTGTGGTGCGGATAATTACACACAGACTGTCAATGAAGAACGGACTTCACTGATACACAATCTGATTTGCAGCGTCAGTCACTCTGTAAGTATCAGTTGGCACAAGTGACAGACTTTTCTTCCACTATTCAGTGGAAATAATGTTGGCGTTGTGTGTTATTATTTTTCTTTATGTGTTGTGTTTAAAATTGTTAATGTTTATTTGACCTCAAAGGTGTACTTTGATTAGATGGAATATAGGTAGACAGCTTTTTACCTTCACCTACATAATATTGTACTAATTGAATAATCAAAACAAGTAACCTACATTTCAAATGTTATTTCATATTCACAAGTACCACGACATATTTCAATCCTGCAGGAACATTTTAGAGGGTTTCACAAATACCACAACTACTGTACAGGGTGAGCATAAAGTCTTTCCCTGATTACAAACATGTTTTTTTACCATTACTTGAGTTAGTTTCTAAAGTTTTATGTCATGTGTTTATAGTAACATTTGAATTTTGGATGCAACATTTCCAAACAGGTGGATTGGGAGAGATGGTCCGACACCCTGGCCACCATGATCGCCAGATATCACCCCCCTTGGAAGTCAAGGGGGGTGATATCTGGTGGTATGTTAAGGACAAAATGTTTTTGACACCAGTTCCAGATATTACAAATTTGGAAGGCAAGAATAACAGACGCTTTTGCTACAATAACTGAAGACATGTTGGAGATCACGTGGAGAGAAATTGATTATCTAATTAGACGTTCTCTGTGCAACAAAAGCAGCAGATGTTAAAATGTACTAATGTGTTGTAAAAAAAAACTTCTTGAGTTACATTTTGAAAAAAAAAATATGTTTATATTCCATGTACAGTAGTTTTCTTGTAATAAATGTTTGTAATCAGGAAAAGACTTTATGCTCACCCTGTATTACAGTTTACATTATAATATTATTGCAATATGGGATACTGACATCATAAAATAGACCACACAAAATGAACCCCACTGCTGTCCATTTGAAACAGTCTATTCTTTTATTACATTAAGCACTAATTTTGTACTTTAATAAAAAAGAAATGCTTCCTAATATACTTGTAAGCTTCAAAACAGGAGTTATTGAAGAATTAGCAGTTAAATAAATGCACCATGAAACATGAATCCTAATGGCAGGTAAAAGTGTAGTTGTCCCTGAGCACATCCTTAAAGGTACACAAGGGGAGCAGAGGTATAGTTCCACTCATTCTTAACCTCAGTATTACATGTATGTGAGTGGAGAGCTTCACACCTCAGTGCTTTACTCAAAGCATAGCAAACCAGTTGGGTGTCAGGTCCACTCTGGGCATTTTAGAGAAGAGAAATGTCATGCTCCTGCAGGGAATAGAACTCCAGAACTTACAGACCATAGTCCAATTACTACAATGACTGAGGTGCCCTAGCTCTAACCCTACTGGAAAAGCATTGTCAAACAGACTTTGGATTCCACTGAAATATATTCTTACTATATTTTAGTTACTTGAGGGTCATTGTATTGACTAGCACTTTCTAGAATTTATGGATTATGAAGTCAGTGCAATAGTTGTGGAATATAGAAGACCCTGACAATGATCCTATGGGACCAGAATGTGTCAGGTAACTGTGGTGACAAAATGATAAATGAATTCTAATTGTAAGTCGCACTTACTTGTTTTGGTTATAGTCACACAGAGTTCATTTTGAAAATGACACGATACAATATTTGTCAGTCAGTGTTGAGAAATTGTTGTTGGGAGTGTATTTGTACAAAGGTGTGTTTGGTTTCTAATAAGCAGTTTTTATTGGCTGTGCATTACGCTTCTCTGCTTGGAGCCCAGAAATATAAGGCTAGTCAAGGTGACATTAATATTTAAACTGAACTGTCTTTATATAGATGCTGCTGTTGCTGAAAATTAGTCAACAGGATAAATGTAAAATTTTGATGAAACGTGGGTTGTGATTTGTTAGTATTATAGGCAGATGTCAGAACACAGGATGTGGTTTTACTGTGTGATAACTGCAAATCCACACAGGCAGAGGGAGAAGAAAGCAACTCACTTTAACCAAAACGGTGCAACTCCTGCTCTGAGTTTATGTATAATGATTATTCCTCATTTAACTACATCCACATAGCAGAGACTTTGAAAAGTTATAGATGCCCAGATAATCACAAGTTCTCCAGCTTTGAGAGAAATCAGGTGTTGGTTAACTCGAGCCTTCCATTCAAACCTGTCTTGAGCCAAATGATGACAGTCCACAGCATAACATTTGAGCCATCTGAGGATAGTGCACAGCATAACATGTGAGCCAACTGTAGACAGTCCACAGTGTAACGCTTGAACCAAATGAAGACAGTCCACAGTGCAACACGTGACCCAACTGAAGACAGTCCACAGTGCAACACTTGAGCCAACTGAAGACAGTCCACAATGCCACACTTGAGCCAAATGAAGACAGTAGACAATGTAACACTTCCAAGCAAGAGTTCATCACAATTAAAACAGCCTTAAGCTTCAACAGTACAAACAGCATGCATCTACAATATACTAAGAGATGTTAACACAGCATGTCATAACATAAAGTTTAACGCCTCAGTGCTGGCCTCTTTGAACTGTACTCAGTGAATGCAGTTTATGGTACCTCTAATTTCAAACTCCTTCATACAGGGCAGTAGGTGGAATTTACACCCTACCATCACCAAAAAGATATTTGAGGGGAGAATGAAGGAAACCACTTGGAAGACCTAGGCACAGATGGATGTATAATTTTAAAATTGATGTTAATGAAACAGAATTGCAAGGTGTGAACTGGATGCATCTGGCTCAGGATAGGAGCAAGTGGCAGGCTCTTGTAAACATTGTAATGCCTTCAGGTTCTATAAAATATGAGGAATTCCCCAATTAGATGAAGAGTTGTTAGCTTCTTGAGATGGACTTCGCTCTGCTGAGTTACTCACTCAGTCTGTCAATAACTGGCTACCATGACAGAGGAGTTCGTGATTATTTTTAAGTCCCGTCTGGCAAATTTCAGAATAGTGTCATGATTATGCCACAACTGTTTCCTTCCACATCCTTCCGTATTCATCATTCATGATTGATGCTATCCCTAACTCTTTGCAGGCTGACATCCCGATGCCTCATAAGGTAGACCATATGAAAAGTACCCCTCTGCACACAATTTTAAGGGCTCCATTCTTTGTTTTTGTGTAATCCTGTCCTCTAATTAAAAAAAGTGGGTTTCTTCTAATTGCTCCTAAGCCCAAATACTAAAGTTATTCATGAATTTGCATTGCATGCAACATGAATCGTATTGTTCATGTGCTGTCGGACCGCAGACCCCAGGTTTTCAGATTCATCATACCTTTAATTTCATAATCAATGTTCTCTGTTACAATAATTTATTGTAGTGATTAGAAAAACTTTGTGCATCCATATTTTTATACAGGGTGAGCAAGATGTCACTGTGCACCATTCGGAAATGGGATATATGTTAGCAGTGGAAGCCACAGTGAATGTGCATTGCTTACAGTTGCCAACAAGTACTGGAAGTGACCCACATGGGCATGTGACAGAGGTCACATATGCTGTAGGTGCACATGAAAGTCACAGTGAATGTATGGTACTTCCTGTCACAGTAGGCATTGCAAGTGACCCATATGGGCATGTGACAGAGGTCACATATGGTGTAGGTGCACATGGAAGTCACACGTATGGTACTTCTTGTCACAGTAGGCATTGCAAGTGACCCACATGGGCATGTGACAGAGGTCACATATGGTGTAGGTGGACATGGAAGTCACAGTGAATTTATGGTACTTCCTGTCACAGTAGGCATTGCAAGTGACCCATATGGGCATGTGACATAGGTCACATATGCCACCTGAGGTGTTTTTTGTGACTTCCCCATGCCCAGCACAGTGCAGCATCCTTCTTGTTCAGGTGCAATGGAACTTTTTTGCCCACTCTGTACACTAACCTAAAAGTATCATTCAGATTTTAGCATTCTTACCTCACATAATCTGCAGTGTCAAGTTGTGTCAGTGACTTGTTAGAATTAATTTTATGATGTAATGCCCCATTTATCTGTTAATGGATCCTGAACACTTGTTGTAAATATTGATTTACTTTAAAAATGCTAAATGTGCTGTTAAGTCCTTAGTCCAACCAGGAAACAAACAAGCTCAGAAGCCTGTCAGGGACGCACGCGATTTCAAGAATATCGAGACGTCATAAAGTCCCCCCCCCCCCCCCCCAAGACACGCCCCCAAGGAAAATCTTCATATATTTGAACGAAACAGAACCCCATTCCCTCCCAGTCCGCGCAAAGACCTTCCCG
>Ga0123354_10015812_pt1 | contig 11806 bp, 13 predicted proteins | sample TergutLab28metaG_2_FD_97872 | JGI IMG/M metagenome (GOLD analysis project Ga0123354, IMG submission 97872) | Labiotermes labralis P4 segment gut microbial communities from Petit-Saut dam, French Guiana - Lab288 P4 | ecosystem: Host-associated > Arthropoda: Insects > Digestive system > Gut ... | reverse complement strand
TGAGTGGACCCCGTTCCAGACCCACTACTACTCAGAAAATCTGGTAGCGCCGGGGATCGAACCCGGGACCTCTGTATCTGTAGCCAGAAACTCTGACCACTAGACCACAGAGGCGGTCTGGTAACAACCTTAACAAATCAAAATTCCATTCAGGAAGAAATTAAGAGCAGATTTAAGTCAGGATATGCTTACTGTCATTTGGTGCAGAATCTTCTGTCTTCATTTTGCTATCCAAAAATTTAAAGACTGAGATATAGAAAACTATAATTTAGCTTGTTGCTTTATATGGGTGTGCAACTTGGTTGCTCACACTAAGGGAGGAATGTAATCTGAGGGTGTTTGAGAATAGGGCGCTCAAGAGAGTGTTTGGACCCAAGAGGGATGAGGTAACAGGGGAGTAAAGAAAATACATAATGAGGAGCTTAATGATCTGTACTCGTCACCAAATATTGTTCGGGGCAAATCGAGAAGAATAAGGTGGGTGGGGAACGTAGCGTGTATGGGGGAGAGTAGAGGTGTATACAGGGTTTTGGTGGGGAAACCTGAGGGAATGAGACCACCTGAAAAACTCAGGCATAGATGGAATGATAATATTAAGATGGATCTTCAGGAAATGGGATGTGAGGGCATGGACTGGATTGGTCTGGCACAGGACAGGGACAGGTGGCTGGCACATGTGAATGCAAAATGAACCTGTGGGTTCCACGCAATGTGGAGAATTTCTTGACTAGCTGAGAACAGATTGGCTTCTCAAGAAGGACTCTGCTCGATGGAGTAAGTAAGTCTGTATTTTGAGTTGTTCCATGAATTTATTCATGCCATGGACATTGTGGCCAGAGCCCAGCACATTACAACTATTCTGTCACAATACTCCAGCTCTGAAATATTACTGTATGCATGACATGCAGTACACTGGAATTTTAGAAATTATTTTATATGACTTGGCTCGTCTTCCATAAGTTATGCTTTGTACTTGATCATCGCCAGTTGTAACTCAGAACATGAGTACATTGATATTGGTGCTGGTTCTGTAAAGCCTGGATGCTCCAGATTCTCTGTTTTTGAAAGTAATTTATAAAAAAGGTTTATTGTTGTATGATATGTAGTGTGGCATTTCTTTATTCTGTACACACTGTGTCATGTTTTATAATGCAGTTTATACACTTTGTATGTCGTTTTAAAAGTATAAAGGTTTTCATGATGGTGGTTGATCAGTTGTGGTCTTCTGTTGGGTGCCTGCACTGTCGAGTGGTTTAATATTCCTAGATTTTGGAGCAGTGTACTGCCTCCACCTTCTCTAATTTGACATTTTAGGGGAGTGTACTGCTTCGATCATCATGTTGACTGAATTGGTTTGGTTGGATGCTGAAATGATAACAAAGGGAAATTTATGTTGATTATAGTAGGCCTATAGTGTGATGTACAGGTAGTTTGGCCAGCTGGAGCTGCAGAGGGCAGAAAGAGTGTATGGGATTGTCCCAAGCCAATAAGAGTGGAGATTTCAAGTATAATTCCTCATCATTTCATGTACAATTCTTCATCATTCAGAAATGTGAGAAGCAAGTGACAGTAGTGTGCCCCTTGCATTTGATAAGCTGTGCAGTCTGTAGTTGTCATTTTGCTTTTTTCAGGATTAAGAGAATGGCTGGAATGAAAGAAACTCAGTTATCTGCTGAGATTGAACTTCTTGAAACTGATACAAAAAAGAAATGGACTCGACCTCCAATTTCAATGAATTTTGAGGTAGGCTGATTATGTCAGTGTCTGTAATGTGTAATGGATGAGGTAATACACAGGGCCTGAGTTTACCTGTCAGAAAAACATAATATTTATCTAGGCCTAATATATTGGTATGCTGAGTAGGAAGAAACTGTAGGTGCACAAAATTGTCAGTAAATGGTTCATACTCCACACTTATCTGTACCCAAGGTGACTCTTATTATTATGAATACGTTATATTTTCAAAAGAACATGGATATTAGAATTGGCCAGGTTTACAGTACACAAAAGGCATGTGTACCTCATTATTTTGGAGTTAAACAGTGGTGTTTTTCTCAGTCTGTGTGAATATGTTATGTTAACACATTATTTATACAAAGGCTGAAATAGCAGGTGTTACTGGAAAACTGCATTGTTTAGGAAAACATGTTCTTTGCGTGAAAAGTCATATTGCAAAAGTCAGTCTATACAATAATTGCTGTTAGAGTGAAATGCCAATATTAGCAAACTCATGTGCATGATGAACTTCTACATTACATTGAAAGACATTAAAAATATTGTTGATAGGTAAATTAAATTGTAATAGCATGGCAGTGCATCTTACCAGAAGTGACTGTGAAGGGCTTGTAGAAGTGATGTATATCCACTGCAGTGGATGAGACTGATGATGATATGTTGTGGAATGGCAGTGAAGAGGTGGGAATATTAGGAGTGAGTGTGAGGAATATGAAGGCTCTGACTGTGAAGATGGAGACAGTGATACTTATTTGTAAAGATGGATAGAGTCTGACATGCTTTGCATATTGAGTGTTTCAGATTTATAACAAAATATTTCTTCTTAGATGATTCAGTTTTGGGGGTCATCTTAAATTTGGACTAAAACATGTCCCTTTGGCAGACTAGTTTTATTTGTGGGGTCATCTTTGAATAGAGTAATCTTGCATTCAGGTAAATATGCTGTTTCTTTTCGCAGGATTGTTAGAGGATTAAATAATAATATATGTAAACGTGAGTAAGTATTGATTGCTGTTGATTTGCTTTTTCAGGTTCCTTTTGCTCCTTCTGGATTTAAGGTTCGATACCTGAAAGTGTTTGAACCAAAACTCAACTATTCTGATCATGATGTTATTAAATGGGTTAGGTATATTGGCCGCAGTGGTTTGTATGAGACACGTTGTTAGTTATGAGACAGGTATAAGTAAGACAGTAGGTCTGAGAAGGAAATGTAGTGTATATGCTGAATAATGATGTAAGGAGGAAGGAACAGTCATTTGTTGTAACATTTCCAGGTGTGTAATACAGAAACATATGCTGATGGGAATTCTCTATGAAGGTCTGAAATTACAAAATATGAGTCCGTTATTTTTATTTTCATGTAAGCTTGTCTCCATTTCTGTGGCTTCTGTGTGAATTGTGGATAAAATTAAATGAAATTATGTGGTTTATTGTTAATATGAAGAGATGTATACATGTAAATTCTGTAAATGTAGCATACAGTGTCAGATATGTACTGCAGTGTTTATCATACATAGGTCCTTACCATGTGGTGGTGTCCATGATTGTTTACAGTACATGGAAAGTATTGTTGAAAACAATTTATATACACACACACATATATATATGGACGTACGTATATACATATGTACATGATTATGTATGTATATATGTAATGATCTGTTCAGTTATAGAAATATATGATCTAATTGTGTAACAGTGTGGCTGACACAGATGTAATTGGAAACAAAAGCAATTGTGAATTGCTGTTAAAATATTGAATTTCGTTGATGTATTTATACCTTGGACCAATTGCTTTGGAGTAATAATTATGTTGCATGTGGATTAGGTAAGTAGTGTGCACATGTGGCTGAAATAATTGTGTGTATCTGAAGATTACTTAACCCTTAATTCATTTTTAATTGTTAGGAGCATTGTGTATACATTTATTATAATTTGGGTAGAATGAAGCATGAAGGCAGGTGGGTATGCATTTCAGCCTTTAGTTTGGATATTAAGATTTGAAGGCTCAGTACTGATGATGCTATTTTTAGTGAATAGTAGCATGATGGACATCTTGTCTTTGCTATGGATAATACTTGAACCCAGCGTTCCAACATATGGTGCTGTGGACTGTAGGAGAAGGTAAGTACAGCAACTCTTCCGCCGTATGTGAAGGCCAATAATGTGTTCATTTATGCATATGAAGAGATTACTGGTTGCTGTAAGCCATTTTTGTTCTGGGAATGATTTAGTAGCCCAAATGCGTTGGTTATTTTCAGGTACATGCATTCCACTGTTAATTTATTTAATACTTGTCTGATGTGAAGGTCATTTATTGTATGGAAACTCAAGAGTGGTCATGAATATAATGTGCTGTTTCAGTTAATTTGAACAGCATAAATTACACCTGTAAGTTTTGCTTGAAGATGAGCAGTGTGTACTTTCCATGATTGTAAGCTTGAAGTTGCATTCAATGTTGATTTTGTATTAATTCTGCCGCATAATGAGTGGGCGTTGAACGTAATAAAATGAATCAAAGAGGGCGATTGCGTTTGAATTTACCCGCCAGAAAAATCCGTTTAGAGCAGAATGGATGGCAGAGAGCATTGTGTGTCCAGTATACATTGATTAGGCGTGTGAATTTTTTTTTTATAGTACGGCACTGCGAAAGTATCGATATGTTGTATCTGACAACCCGTGTTGGGGAAATAATTCTGCTGTTTGGTCAAGATTAACAAGCAAGTAACATGTCTACCAGCCCACAGCCAACTGAAGGGTGTACGCTTTTATTTTTGTAGAATTCACGGAACCGCGTAGGCTTTGAAACTTTTTTTAAATCGGATAATACGATGAGTATTTACCACAAAGAATGTGGTATATATCGAGAGAATGGCGAGTTCAGATCTGCACGGTTGGCCGTACTGAATAGTGCATTGTGGGAGGTAACGCAGTGCATGATGCCGAGGAAGTTGTGTTGGGGGATGGAGTTTCGTGATTCTTGGTAAGTACGTGATTTCACTGAATTTGGTGTTTTATATCACGCATTTTTTATGTTATATGATGATGATAGTGACGTATCCCCGTTACTGTGTAAGTATCTGAAAGATGTATCATGCATTTGGTATGTTATATGATTATTAATGTGAAGTATCCCGTGGGGTATGGAAGTGTATTTGAAACATTTTTACGAAGTGACGTAGAATTTACGTGGCATGTGATCGTTTGAAATGACCGAAGCTGCGCTGAGTTAATAAACATGTATTTGTAATCCCAAATAAGTATATGTCCATAGGTGTGTCAATACTTCATGGATGAGAGAATGTGCCACTGCCTTTTTTGTGAGAGTGTTTAATGATAATGTATCAGTAGGTGTAGTTTATGGAATCGCTTTGGTTGCTGTTTTATGGTTATGTAACATTTTAGCACTTTACGTTTTCAATATATGTGTTAATGACTTCGGATACTTTACATCCCTCGTGTTACTGAATTTTAGGGACAAGGTATAGGTTATATTACACATACTCTTATGTTGGACCGGAACGTATCATTATCTTCTAATAATCTGTAGTGTATGAAAAGAAATATTCAAATCATTGTTGTGAATTTAATTCCCGCCATTTCATTTGACGTTTCATTTTACTAAAGTACTTGTATAGGACGTGATCATAGTGAGTGTCTTCCCATATTTGAAAACTCGGGAAGCATTTCAGCGGTAGAACTGATGGGTCACTGTCTGGCATCGGAGGTGTTTTTCCTTCTTGTGGGGGGGGTAGCCAGCCATAATTGTGGGTGGATTCTGTTTTGCTGGATAAAGTGTTGGCGCGAATGGGGGAGATACAAAACCTCATTCAGTTTTGCTTTTATACTTGTTTATTTGTATATATATTTATTTATTGAACGATGCCGCCTCTAGCTTGGGCTATTTAGCATTGCGTGATGGAGTGATTGATTAATGCCTTGAAATGGTAGCGGCCGTTGTCTAATTTGAGACTTTATCCTCACTTGTGTTCGGAGGAACTGCATAAAACCACTATCTATCTCAGCGTGCCCATATATGGAGACTTATCTCAAGGCAAGTCACCGCTGACCCAACAGACTGGAATCCAGAATTGAGCTGTGCAGATACGGGCACTTTTAATACCCGATGAAACTTGTGCCCTGTATCCCGTAGTCGGCACCAAAAACTCGGTGGCCGCTGATAATGTCGCAGGTTCGAATACAGACTGTATATTCTGAAGACCAGCGCCATACAAAAGGGGACTTCTCTCAAACCAGATCTGTTCAAACCCAAGAAATGAGGTAAGTCCCCTTTTGTATGGCCACAAGTATTGATGTGTTTGTAAAGTAGTGTGGACCTGGGTAATTTGACGTTAATCGGCGTGTATTTATTAACAATTCGCTGTGTGTCTATTCGATGGCAGAATTGGGACACTTCAGTTATTAATTAAGTGAGCAACTAATTGAATTTTACAAATATTTTCTGTCTTTAGGGACAGGTAAGAGTGAAAATTAGTTGAATAAGCAATTGCAAATATTGCCTGTAATAAACTTTCAGTACAATATTAAAAACGCTAATGAAAGTGTTGATAAAAATGTGGTAATAAAATACGAGGTTGTATATAAATTGCCATCTTCTTGTACGGAAGACATGAAAAAGCAAGAGATTCTTCTAAACGTGTTGTGACTGCACAAAGTAAATGTGAAGAAAATTTTTTCTGACCAATTAATTACCTCTGACTCTTTGTAGTACTCTTAAGAATGTGCAGATATGTGTAAAAGTGTTCTAGTGAGAGAGCGCTAACAGACTTCACGTTTGATCAGACTTACCTTGAGGTAAAATCTGCTCGTGTGTGGGGGCACCCTAAGGATGTCCGGTCTGTAAGTCGTGATTGGAACCCATAACCTGCCGGGTACGAAGCGTTCGGTTTGTATGCTTTTATTGCGTTAAGTGAATTATGCCAGACATAAATGTATGTCATCTGACAATTTATTTGTATAATACCTACAAAAACGAAATGTGGATGTAGGTTAGCATTTTCAGTTACGTTGGGGTGAGATAGTATTGCTTCATTATCGATGACATCGCATTGTGATACATAAACAACAGAAAGGAAACACAAACCATCAGTCACAAGTTTGTTGTAATTCGATGGTTTGTGATGTGGCGGTAGAAAGAATCGTCTAGACATGGCACATTGTATTCTTAGGACTGCTGAAGGTGTGCTGAGTCCGTGTATTTTTTGGCATGGTTTCTTTCAGATACATGATCGTAATGTGACAATCATATACATTCGTACAGTAGCATACGAGTATACAACGTTTTTAATTTAATCGGGCAACCATCGTTTGTCGCTTACCGCCGCTAGTTTGGACGGTCGGGTGAATGGGATACGGTGGTGGGTTGGACGAGCCAACAGGAAGTGGAAATTGGTAGTTGTCTGATAATATAATGACTCTATATTTTTATAATATGCGCTTTTGCTTACGGATGTGGTACGCTGGTGAGTGTGATCGTGAAATATGAGAGGGAAGACTATGGAGGTGTTAGAAATTTGTATTTATTTGTCTCAGTCCGTTGGTGCAGAGGTATACAGAAACCACTAGAAATTTCAGCAGAGATAGAGAACCTTTGAATCAGATATTGGACCTACAAATACCAAAGAGTGGACGTGGTTTAGCACGGACTGCGTATTTGATATCCCGCGAGTGTTCCGCATGGGTTCGATGAGGTATACAGCCAGTAGTATAACAGGAAGGCGAACTGGTCATCCACGCTGAATACGCGTAAGCAAAGCGAGTCCCGTAGTGACAGTGGTGAAGGTACACACGTTTCGTTATGCCTGTATGATAATTTTCGAATTTTGGAAGATTTCATTACCTAAGCTGCCAATTTTCTCCTGTGATTCCGTGTACGTTTCCTGTTTGTTTTGGGATGCTATTAGTAAGATTACATATGCCGAATGAAATGTGAGTGTAGTGGGGTGATTATGAATTATGATCAGGATTTTTATAGGAGGTATCGATTGTGTCATGTTTTAAACTTAATTCTGACAATCTTAAAACTAAATCAGGACAATCTAGGGAACTGAGTTCAGAAACTACTAACAGTATAGGTTTCAACACACAAAGAGATGAAGAAGATGGAGGGAACAGCATAATCTGAAAGTGAATGAGTTACATAGGACAGGACTTACATTTCATGATGATGAACACTTATGATTCTGGTAATATTTAATGACTTTGTATTCGTCTCCAGCCTTGTTCATAAACAGCGCTGCGTTTACTATTAGTGTAAATCTGTAGTAACGGAAGTTAGTTCTTCGTAAATGTGCGTAAATATTTTTTTTCTAAATAAAAGGTAATGTTTTAAAAACTTTTATTTTATTTTTGCATTCAAAAAGTATACTTTTACTATATTGGCGTTCCTCGAAAATTCAGATTTAGTCACAAGGATTGCTACAGATATTAAGAGTTGGAACAGGGAAACACTCTTTAATGTGGTTACCATCTGTTGTTGCTGAACGAGATTCGGACTTGATTCGTCTGTAGTAAGTCGCTTGTATCTCGTAAAGTTGTATATAGAGTCATATTGTGTAGAATGCTTAGGGTTGTCTTAAAACAGCAAGGAATGTGAAGTGCAGGTGTCCGAGTTTCCAAAGACAGTGCGTTGTGTTTGTTACCTACTGCTCCAGTATGCACTTATTTACGGTAAATAGCCCGTTGAAAGCCCAGCATATTTGTATTTCCTTGCCTTCAATAGTTCTTTCTGTTTGCCCTGTCAAACCAACCGAGTGTTATGAGACGGTACTTACCGGTTTCAAGGGGGAAAAAAAAACCCTTCTTCCTGGTGGCTTCATGATGCAGCTTCCGCATGCTGTTTATGTATGTTAGAGCTGCATAGTGTTAATATTAAGGTTGCAGTAACGGAAGCGATTGTGCGAGTCAGACAAAAACAGCGCAATGTGCTAATATGCCCGGATTTGTAAAACTGCTTCTCCTTCTCGTTTCTGCAGAGCGTTCCATGTTGCAGCAACTGTATGCCCTGTTAGATAATTGTTTTGCAACCACGGTTCATCGAGGCACCGTGAGATACAGATGAATAAAAACTTTGAGATACCGCGAAAAATTCCGCATGTACTTCGAAATATAGCTGCAATTTTTATCCGGCAGTTGGCGGTGCTGGAGTCATCTCCATGCGCCACCAACTGCGTCGTTATTTTGTTTTAGTTTTCATATTTTGGGGTTCCTCAGTGTATGAAAAATTATTTTAGGAGTTCCTCCGTGCGAAAAGTTTTGGGAGACACTGTGTTACGTGATTTGAAGGTCTAATTTTTGCTACGTGGCCGAAGACCGGGTGCTTATGCCAGATTGACGAGGAAATAACTCTTAATTTGTAATTCACTGGAACCCTTGGTTTTTTGAACCGTGTTACTTGTTTACTGAGTGGCTGATCGGCTGTTAATTTATTGACCCTAGTACATAAGCCAACATACATAATTGTCATAATTCCGACGGAAGTCATATGGATGTGAATTCTGATTTGTGATACCATTCTAGTCTTGTAGATATCCACTGACGTTTCGAGGAATGTGCGCCTACGTCATGAGGGTAGATGTGTCCTGATGGAAAGAGCGGGTTTCTCTGAAACGTCGGACATTGGTTTAACCTTTTGACGCCTAATGTCAACTATAGTGGTCGTACCTCACCGCTAACCTCTAAAGTTGCATTTTATATATTTATTCAACGAATATAGGTACTGAATATTTTAAACATGATATATACTCTCCTTTTTTTTCTCTTCAAAATGAAGTTTGTTTTATAATTCTAACGTATTTGGTTCCTGTATTGTTCACATTTTATACACAGGATGTGCTAAAATATAAAAAATAATTCCGGCGCCAGAAGGTTAAAATGAGAAAAACCTGGCCAAAAATATACGTGTAGGCTTTTTTTTTTAAATTGAAATGTCAAACTAACAGAGTTCCTGAAATGAGGATGTGAGAGCATATGGTATTTTATTCTGAGGGGGCAGGGATTACACGAAGATACGCGTTTTTGCTACGTACAGCCCTCCATAACCAAGTGGAACGGTACTCAGTATTTTTACAGCTTGGTGATGATAATTTCGGTATGTTCGAAATGATGATTTGGGCGAAAAATGGTAATATCCACGTCATGATGTGTTAATATGGATCTTTAATGGAGGATTTAGCGACAGAGTGTATTTGACAAAACAAAAAAAAAAAGTGTAACTGGTTTTTCTAATTTGAATCTGTTAGCGGCAGACGTTGAATGAACACTATACACATGTGTATGTGATGAAATGGTATAAAGGAAAGTAATTCTACAAAACCCGAGACGGGTTGTAACGTTTTATAGTGATACCATGTTTCAGGGTATGGTGCTAATAGAGCAGCAGTATATGGACAACGTCCTTCGTTCTGCTTGTCAGGTGATGAGGCATAGTGTGTGGGCGCGTATGGTGAACTTAGGCATCAGGTTGTGAACAGCGCAAACCCCAGATATTGTACTCAAAAAAAAATAGAAATTTTCAAGTAAATCGCCCCAAAATTCACTTGAAATGTGTGGCAAAGCCATAAAAATGTGCTGAAACGACGTGTAGAAAGGTATCTAATGGCAAATATCAACTTGTAGGAAGCTAAAATAACACACTCAGTATTAGTAACTTATCTGCGGTTACAATTTTTTAAACGTTTTTCTAATATGAAGAGAGAGGGCACCTATACTGATGATTCTTTGGGAAGAGTGAGCAGTCATTGATGGGATGTATAGAAATCGTCCGAGTACATTTTACAGTAACGCTGGACAAGGTCACACGCAAGAATCCAGCGAAAGAAGCAGAGTACAAGCGAGTAATTGAACGCTTGTAACTTCTTTTAGGACAACAGTGAGCCATCGAATGGAAGGGAATGATGCAGCTGCTACACTTCGTAAGGAGGCGACCACGGGGTCTTCGACCAGAGCTACGGGCGCTCCTGTATTTACGAACGAGTTAAGGCGGGTTTCCATAGTTCACTGTGGATGTTTACTTTGGATGAACCTCTAAAAGTGAACAGTGTAAACAGTTCATTCATGAAACGTGAATATCCCGGATGAAGCATGAAAGAAGTTTGGTTCACTTTGGATGAGTCGTCGACGGTGAACTTTGTAAACAAAACGTGTCACTGAAAGTTCCTCCGCCGTGAACAAGGGGAGTGTTTCCTGTTTGCTGTCTGGTTTCCTTTTCTCTTATTCTGTTTGAGAATATTGTACTGTGGTTATGAAACGGAAGGACGGCCACGCACCATTGGTGCTAGATTTTATGAAAAGTCGTGAGTGCTTGTGTAACACAAAATCTGAACATCGTCGAAAGAAAACAGCTCGTGTTAACGCACAACATGAAACTGTGCAGGAGCTGAATTTTCCGGCAGTCACTGTAGAGGATGTAAAATTCAAAAGTCATAACAATTCGTACCAGATATGTTGATGAGCTAGCGAAGATAATTAAATAAGAAATATTAGCGCTGGCCTACTCGACATTTATGCGTCGAAATTGTTTTAGTTCAAACAGGCATATTCATTCCACCGTGGCGTTTGTCAAGGCCCATTTTTGCTGTAGTCTTTCTGCGGTCGTTGATTACAGAATCACAAACTACACCGATACCTAAACGCTCGAGTTCAGTTGCCGCCATTTTGAGAATGTACTATCTTGTTCATTGTTGATAACAGTGTAAACGGAATTTTGTTCGTCCGTTGAATTCACTTCGGATGATTCAACCACGATGGGCATTCAGGATGACCAATGTGAACCCGCATTTTGATAGCAGAAGTAACGGTAAACTTAGATTATTTTCATTTTTGTTACCGTGCAATATTATCAATTTTTACCTTAAAATACCAACTAATTGCACACTATTTTAATACACTTTGTAAAACACACGCAAAAATACGTAGGTCTAATCCATTGAAATTTATATCACTCCTACATGTTTCAATCCTAAAGGATCATCATCAGGGAGTAAATGTTCCTATTTATGAAGTTATTGAATGTTTCTTATTTTTGTTGATATTATTGGTGTGGTGGCGGCAT
>Ga0123354_10015810_pt1 | contig 11806 bp, 6 predicted proteins | sample TergutLab28metaG_2_FD_97872 | JGI IMG/M metagenome (GOLD analysis project Ga0123354, IMG submission 97872) | Labiotermes labralis P4 segment gut microbial communities from Petit-Saut dam, French Guiana - Lab288 P4 | ecosystem: Host-associated > Arthropoda: Insects > Digestive system > Gut ... | reverse complement strand
TGTGCTCGAAACATGTAGAGGCATGAAATAAAACTTATTGTGAAACAAATTTTGTGCATCAAGTTGGTTAAATACTGAGATAAATATACTGAGATGCACGGTCAGCAAAACGTCAAAAAAAAATCTTAAACTGTTGCTTTGCTAGTGGAACTTTACCTACAAAACGAATGTAATGATTACGTCACTTGACTAGATTTTGACGAATTACTTAGCGAAACTTTCCTCCAAACCAGCTCCAATGATTGTATCACCACGACTACTAGGTTTCTCTTCTACCGGGAATATTTTCTTCACAAGCAAAGGAATGTTTATATAGCTATGACGTAGTCCCTGAACTTATTTCTGGACTCTACTTTACGTCATATATCATTATTGGATCACTGCAAATCGTTTCTTCTAAAAACGGCATTTCCTCTAAGTCTAATTCTCGCAATGATTACGTCACTATGGTCAGGTTTTTTTCAGTGTGACAGTTCTTAAGAACCTTATAATTATATCTTCATGCGTCAGTTCTTTCGGTACAACATTTTTTTCCTTTCGCAACAAAATTGTTGTATGGAAAGGACCCCCTTCTTCTGGGAATGGTGGAATCATACTCGTTTGTAACTTCGATATGATTACGTTTCCGAGAATCATATTCCTCTATTTCTGACAACTTGCATGCAACATGCATGCCATCATGATTTGATTTTCCTGATAACGTAATTTTGTACATACCACAATCAATGGTTATAGCAGCATGATCTGTGTATTCTAATGATGTTAAATATTTGCAGTGGTAAGAAACACCCTCTCAATTCGAGATCACTTGTGCCGTTTTAACTTTATTTCAAAACCATGCTATCTTTTGGTTGGGTCTCCATGGGAAAGGATGTTAATAAATGCGAGTAAAATGGAAGAAGAAGATGGTTTGAGAAAGAAAATGGGGGGAGAGAGGGGTGCGTTTGTGGGGAAGGGTTGCTAGGGACTAGAAACGAATTTATAAAAGGGGACGAAGGAAGAAACTTTCCTCTAGAGTCTTTCCGAGAAGAAGTGAGATTTTATGAAAATTCTTCTCTCTCCTCCTCTCTGACACCAGTGCTTCTATGCGGGAATGAGTGACACCAGTACATTATGTCTGTGACTTGTTGATGAGATTTCTGTGTTCATTTAGATGATCTGAAAGACACCGTTTGCTGATAACTTTAACCCGCTCCATGCTGGGAAAAACGAATTGTCGTTAGAAGCTTAATTCATTTCTTATTAGAAAAAAATTTGGAAGAGCAGTCTTTCTAGGTTTTGAGAGTTACAAATATTTTTGTGGCCTTCATGAGAAAAATGGATAAGAATTATTTGTTCAGAAGAAGATTAAAAACTGTTTACCAAATTCAATAGCGTACGGAACTGACCAATGAGTTATTTATGTTCAATAGGTAATAAGTTCTTACGGAGCCATTATAACTGTAATTTTATTGGCCCCTATAAGAACAGTACGGCCTTCCCTACACGGATTTTCTCAAAATTCTTTTATTTTTACCAGTAATTTATGCATATGTCTTTTACCTATTTTCACCTTAACCTTAAAAATGTATGAAAAATACAGTTATAAGTTCATTTATTTCCTTATCAAAATATGCTTTTCTTTGCGCCAGGTTTTACGGAACTCACAAGTACTAAATAAAGATTTTGGGGAAATCTGATCTACCGAATTATGCAAATCGAATGAAAGTGCAGAAAACAAAGGAAAAAACCATTACACCCTTGCGTAAGGTATGACTTTTCACTACACCGTTTTTCAGTAATCTCACAAACGCTAAAAAGAATTAGCGATTAAATTTTATAGTCATTTCTGCTCAAATCTATAAAAAAAATACAGAATCTATCAGTAGAACTTGAAAGAAGTAATCACGATATGCTAGAATAAATATATAATGAAATTAATTGCATACGTCAGCACTACCTTTTTATTAATACATAACGCTACATGTTTCGACCCATCAGTCGGTCATCTTCAGGCTTAAATTGCAGACTAAGTCATTGGTGCTGCACAGTGGGATCCCAATGTGCACACAGCACCAATGACTTAGTCTGCTACGTAGTCCTGAAGATAACCGACTGATGGGTCGAAACATGTAGCCTTATGTTTTAATAAAAAGTTAGCTCTGACGTATATAATTAATTTCATTATATATTTATCTACCAGTAGAAATTCAGTTATATGCGAAAGTAAATTACTACTGTGACTGAACTGAATAAAGCCTTTGATATTTTCTGAGGTAATGTACGACAGTTTGGTCATGATAGACGAAATCGTTTTAGCAAGATTACGTGGTCTGTAATTGTACAAATCAAGGTGACACATGTCGCCTACAGCCCAGATCTAGCGCCGAGTTATTGTCGTCTGTTTCCAGAAACCAAACAAATTCTTGGCAACCATAAACTTAAAAATGATCGCGAAGTTAAAACGTGTTCAACAAGATGTCTGACTACACTAGACTCGAAATGATGTCAACAGGGAATAAACGAGTTCATCACAAGAAGAGACATACTCCACAGTCAAGGAGGGACTACTCGGAAGAGTAGTGGAAGAGAAGTACAATTAAAAGTGAACTGTCACTAGTAAGGTCGAAAGAGAAAAAACTGAAAATGTACCCATTGCACATTTATTTTCTAGCCGAGCCTCGTAGCTGAACGGGAAACGCCTTAAAATCACACGGAATAATATGCGTCTAATATAATTTCACCGGAATGTTTCTCTGTTTTACTGACAGCGAACTCCATTTTTGCGAAGGACTAATTGAAGTTAACTATGATAAGAACAAATGGCTAGTTGCTAACATAAGAGAAAAACAACTGTTACTTAAAAATTGAGGTGGAGGTTTCCAAAAAATAAATAAATAAGGTTGGCAGTTATAAATTTTTCCTCTTTTTTACAGGGCTATGTTTCCTTCTTAAAACCGCTGTTACATGGTTGGGTGATGAATATAGATTTTGAGTTGGGATATAACCTGCTAAGTCAATACTCAAATATATCTTGGGAAAGTACGCTGCTAAAATCATGCCCTTTTGTTTTCTTCAATTTATCGAATCCCCTTTTTGTATTTTTTTCTTCAATTACTTCAACCCGGGGATTAATTGCACATTCATTTGCAAGGATTAACAGTGCCTTCTTTTCAAAGTAAGTTTACTCCTGATTTTAAGACAAGGGACTTTGAGTCACTCACGCATTCTTCAACTGTTGCCAGAACAGCAAGCGTCCTGCCGTCTACTTCTTCAATATTTCTCTCTCTTTCTCTTACTTCGTTCTCTTACTGGCAGGTTGCGCGAAGGCAAAACGAATCTAATCTGACTTCTTACAACGCCCAATGGAATATCAGGGAGGGCAAGAGCAGAAAGCTGAATTGACGATTGCAGGAAAAAGAGGCGCTGTCTGTGTGACAGTGGGGCGTTCTTTAGAGTGTCCTTGTCTTTGCAAAAGTGAAAACCTCCGTCAGTTTTGAAGGAAGGGGTCAGAGTAAAATGAATGTCTGGGTGGTGGAACTCTGAAAGACTGGGGTAATTATGAATACAGTGATACCTCGGCTAACGAGTATCCCTGCTAACGAATTTTTCGGTTAACGAAGATTTTTTTCGCTGTTTTTCGGACTCGGCTAACGAATATGGATTCGGTTAACGAATGTTTTAGTGGATGCCGCGCTAACATAAAGCAGCAAACATGAACGGTCGGGCCATTCCAGGAGCTTATTTTTTCCGTCTGTATTTGTGTGACAAAGAAATAAGTTGACCACATCACATAGGGGAGACCCACCAACCCGATTGGATTGTTTACGTTCGAGACAGCGAGAAGTGAGACGCCTGAAAACATAAGTTGCTTCGGAACGAATTAAACATTTTCTATAGAAACCTACGGGAAATCACGTTTCGGCTAACGAAGATTTCGGCTAACAAATGTGATTCCGGAACGAATTATCTTCGTTAGCCGAAGTATCGCTGTATAGACGGGATGCCATTTTTATTTTCGCACTTTTTCTGGAGTCCACTAGAAGTATCTAACCTGCATGAACGGTTAACTGTTGACATACGTAGTGTTCTGATATACTCATTAGGTAAAGGTAAAGGTAAAGTGCGCTCTTGTACAGGCACTGAGACTTTATACAGGCTGTACGGCCCATAGGGGGAGTAGAGTTATAGCTCTACTATTTCTTGACCATGGCACTAGAACGGGGTGAGGAGTCAGCGTCACGCCTCGGCCGCACTTTACCTCCGGCAAAGACCCGGTACCCATTGTACAGGAGGCTGGGTGGTCCCCACGGTCGGTCTGGACAAGTGCGGAAAATCTCGCCCCCACCGGGATTCGATCACCGGACTATACAGCCCGTAGCCAGTAGCTATACCGACTGAGCTACCCGGCCCTATCTACTATTTAAACCTCACTGAATTCGGGGGAACTTGGTTTCATTTCTTAGTATGTGCATATAACTAATTTTCTTGTCGTAGACCCGCTAATATAAAACACTATCCTGAGATAATACAACGAATTGTTGTAATCACATGGTATATCCTTAAAGCCTGTCTTAATACCAGTACGGTTTTCGTAAACTTATTTTGCCTTTAAAGTGGTCGTTTTTACAACCGTATTTCCTTATTCATATTTGGTGTTCCTTATTTTAATACTGTCGAATATCAGATAACCTGTAAATGATACGAAGTCTCTCCTTATGCAAAATCTTAAACCCGTCTCTCGTTGATACCTCTTATTTTGATACAGGCTGTTTTATTTAATTTACGTTGGAAAAGTGCAAGAACCTCTAGTCCATTTCGACTCATATTTTTCCACATTTCCCTGCAGTTTTGTGACCGAAAGTCTAAACTTTATGAGGTGTTCTCTCTGGTTCATTTTCTGGAATAAGTGACTCTGAATTAAGATTTGTTTTTTAAGATTTGAGATTTTCGTGTTGCGATGATTAGTATTATTATAGTATTGGCTACGTGACACCGTGTGTTCTGGTACAGTACATAGGTACGAACGTTTATCTTCATGGCACATTTCTACCCTGAAGATGGAAGAACCATATTTAACTGAAATGGCGGTCCCCAAGTACTAAATTAATAAAAACTTCCTCCCACAAGGAAGATTTAACTTCACAACCACAAATTCCTCAAAATATGTATTTTGTTGAGTTTTGTGACGTAAATATATTGTTGAAACTTAAAATGCATTGTGTAATTCATCAGGTCCCAAAATAGTAGATAACGTTTTTTATCTTTGTACCGTGCATTTTGATATCTATAAAATTCATACACCAACAAATGCACTCTACATTAAACTCGATAAAGTTTTATATAGAGTGCAATTTTGGTGCATGAATTTTATAGTAGATAAAATATTTGATTTGAAAACTTGGGCGGAGGTGAAAGATATTTTTATGCGAAAACCGAGGAACGAGAATTAAAGCATCTCCAATAAAGACTGGTTAATTTCACAAGGAAAAAGTATCTTTGTCCTTCAACTCACTCAAAACAGGTAAAGGACAACCGTCCGTAACGTGCAAGTTGGCAGCACATGCAGCAGTTCGTGTGCTTTGAAGGGTTAAAATGGCAATTCAAAATAGAATATGGATACAAAACCTGAAACTGCAGGAGGTAGAAAAGCCGTATTTTGTCGTCTGCATCTTTCAGTGTTTTCTATTCAGTGAATCTTTGTTGACGTTGCTTGCTCTCGGAGTGCGCTAGTGTCTGCTTTATCTTCTGAAGTCAAAAGCTTTAATTCAATTCCTTTTTCAAATTAAAACCGTCTCCAACTCCATCTCTCGTTTCCTGCCCCTCGCTACACTATTTCCTGTAGGACCTCTCTAGCAGACTTTGTTAAATATACCCATTCAAGAAACATTTATTTCTTCACGTTCGCTTGCGTATCGCTACGTTGAAATTTTCTTCATTTTCCGGTGACTTACTCAGCAATCTAGAGATTAAAATATGTACTAATATAAATTTATATATTAATATGTCAAGTTATTAAGTTGTGAGAACGAATTATGAGGCGAAAAAATAGATTTCTAATCGAAAGAATACAAGAGCAGTTTGAATGAAGGAATACGTTCTGCTCCCTGCGAAGAATCCGGAGTCTTCTGTGTCCTACTGGAAGAGCCTGAAAGTGTACGTTTTCAAGAAGAGTTCGGCTTGAAAGGGCTAACCTTGCCGAACGAGGTGCTGGAAAAAGAGAGGTGTCCTGGCCTCTAAGGTTGGCAGTCGAGCTTTGGGCTAATATCCTTAACTCATGAAAATTCAATTGTCTTGCCATTCCGGCAACAGGAAGGGCATTGCCGGAAGAAGGAACGGAACACCGCACAGCAAGAAGGAGAAGAAGAGAAGAAAAAGGAGATTAAAAGAATGATAATGAGAAGAATTAGTTTTTGAAGGCAATTACAAGTCCACAAATTAAAATGTGACAAAACAAATTTCGGAATGAATAAACCAAATTCAAAATGTATCTTTATCATTGCACTGTGCATGTTGTAGTTTAAGTGTTTAAGCGTTTTAATGTAAATTTTAGATTATCAAAATGTATGTTTGCTCATGCACTTATTATAAAAGTATGGGCCCGGTAACTCAGTCGGTATAGCGAATGAGCTACGGGCTGGACGGTCCGAGATCGAATCCCGGCGGGGACGGGATATTCCTCCCGTCCAGACCGGACCTGGGGCCCACCCAACCTCCTGCAAAATAGGTACCGGGTCTTTCCCGGGGGTAAAGTGCGGCCGGGGCGTGCTGCTGACCACTCATCCCCTTCTAGTGCCCCGGTCATGGAAGAGTAGAGCTATACCTCTACCCACCCTCTTGGTCACACCGGGCCTGTAACGGGAACACTTTACCTTTACCTTTACTTTTTATAAAAGCAAACAGCGTAGTATGTCGCTTTATCATCATCATCACCATCATCATTATCACCACCACCACCACCATCACCACCACGAACAACCCCACCACCATATCCAAGAATTAAAAGAAAAGGTTTCAACTTTCTCTTTTCGGGCATGATTGCAGTCTTTTCTGGCCTTTCGATTTTGGCTGTATTCGTAAAAAAATTGGACGTATTTCAAGAAATCGTGATAAATATTACGGTTAGATACTGCAGGCCTACGTGCGTACGTTAGTCTATTCGCAGAACTAAGTGCTATAGATTTATGTCTGTAATGATTCAGGTACTGCAAATTTGGTCACTCTTAAATAATATATACTCCCTTCATACTTATTTATCGTCCTGTGGTCAGTGTTAAACATTCAAATATATATAGGTATGTGTGTGTGACTGTTAGTCTAGAGAAATATGTGTAAGTTTGGTTACTGTTAATTGTATTAATTACGTGTACGGCTCTTTAAAATTTCCGTTTTAATTTTAATTTAAAATGCTCTAACGTTTTCAGAACATGAAGCAGCAAATGGCAGGATGATTAGAGATTAATAAAGTGTATGGAAGGAAGCAGCCATGGCATGCCTGGATTGTCTGAGAAAAACAGTCAAAAATTGTAGCCAGAATAACCTGTGTCCCGAAAAAGATTCGATGCAGTAGCCTTCAGAATAAAATTTAAAAGGGTTACTCCTTGTGATTACTTGCTGTGTTTAGGTATATTAATTTTGTGGTCTGTTTCATAGCCTGTGTTGAGAGCTGAATAATTTAAATTTTTTAATTAACCAAAGTATTAGTTTCATTGAGCCTCTCATTGATAAACAAGGTAGGCAATGTACATTCTACGTAATACTTCTGCAGTTCAGGTAGCCACTGTCACCGTGGGAATGTTAGTGACTTTACAATTAATGGAAGAGAACTGAGTATGAAGTCAATCTCACTGACTGTCAACAGTACACAGAACAAAAATACTGAAAGTAAAAAACGCTCTCTGTTCAGTGTTTTTCTCTCTATTGTTGAGCCAGATGTGTCGCTGCCCACTACAAATACTGAAATCATCGCCGTTCAAATTCAGAAATCCTTTATCTTTAGTGATGTTGTGCCCTTTAGTTTTGAACTACATGTGTCCCTTTCAACAGTAAATACTTGCTTCTTTCATGTAATACCAATATTTTTGGCCGATTTTAAACAAACTTAGATATTAACTACAGATTTGACAAATATCTCCGAGATCAGATTTTAAAAATTCCTTCCCCTGGGAGCCAAGCTGACACAAATTTCTTGAAGATTCAGTGGTGACAGAATTCAATAAAAATTTCTCGGGCAGACAACCGGGTCAAAATTTTTTCCCGGCGTTTCGGGAGCTACTCCTCTTCAATCTTCAGAGTTTGCTTGCGATTCTACCAAAACACCAGCACACTCTGAAGTTGAGAACGGAATTAGTACCCGCAACGTCGGAAAACCTTCATACTTTGACGCAGCTGTCTGCCCGAAAAAAAATTTCATTGAAGTTGGTATATTGCTTACGGACGCACGGAGAGACATGACGATGCCAACAGACTCAATTAGCAACATAAAAACATGCCTAAAAATAAATAGAAGATTTTTAGTGCGCACGACGATATTTTGATCTTTTAATACCAACAAAAATTCTACATATTTCGACATCAATCAATAATAAACAAGTGTAATAATTCTTGAAGGGGTAACACTAAATCAGTTTGTACCTCACCTTGACTAATTGGAATTTCTTAGGGGTTGTGTATATTACCAAGTTTAAAATTTTTATTACTGTGTATTATCGATGAGAAATAAAGTTATTTTTAGAACTAACACTTTAAAGACGCAGCGCAGACCGCTTTAGTTAAAGATCCAGTCCGTACCGCGCAGTGAACACTTTTCTTCTCGGTTATAAAAACCAGTCGGTTTATGATGAAAGTGGCACAAATCGCTCTTTATTCTCAGATAGATAGAGAACACATAAATACAGCTTGGGCAGAGCGTACATTTGTTGAATGTTAAACTTGTTGGTGCATCACATAACCAATAGGCTTTAGTAGGTTAATGTTCTCCGGGTTGTAATTCGGGTGGGTCCCAGAGCCAGCGTGGGCGCTTAGGAGAAGAAAAATGTCTGTCCATAACGTAAATAGAAATATTATGTGCATTAAACAGCACACGACAGACAGCAGAACTATCGGCGCTGCTGAGTTGTCTTTTCTTAATATTATGTATAACGTATTCCTATATTTTTAGTGGCTGTCATTATATCAGCAGTGTACTGTTCTAGGTACTGTACTGTTCTAGGTACTGTACTGTTCTAGGTACTGTACTGTTCTAGGTACTGTACTGTTCTAGGTACTGTACTGTTCTAGGTACTGTACTGTTCTAGGTACTGTACTTGTCTAGACTTTTTTCCCCAACATAATCCCCCATAAATTACTTTGGCAAGGACTGTTGAAAAAACTTTTGCGTCATGTATAAATAACAGGAGTAATAAATTGTTATTTACGTAAACATATGAAATTTTAGTAACCTACAGGAAAAGAAGAAGTATGGGCAAGATTATATCCTTTGAGATTTAGTGCCAAATATTTTAAACGATTTCTTGTTTCTCACTCAGTATTTTCAGAGGTTTAATACAAGAGTAAATATATGAAGTATTTTTTTAATATTACTTAGAAACCGTTGTAAACCCCAGTAATTGAATCAAATACACTAAGAAAGTAGACAAACTTCTTTATTTTGTACACTACTGTATTGCTTGTCTGCCAAAACTTGTCATGCTGCTGTGTAATATAAGTCTTGTGTCATCTTTTGGTGCATATGGTTTGTTATTACGTGTAGTTTAATAAGCAATTTGTTACATTCCTTCGCTTATTTTCTTTTTCATTCTAACTACACTTCTCTCCCAGTCACCAATAATTTCTGTTCTGTCTGCAAGCTGTGCGGCCAACTGTCGAAAAATAAATAACTGTAAAGGAAGAAGCTTTCTCGTCTGTTTTCTCAACTTGACCTACTTGCATCATGGCCGGTCAACGTTATTAAACGTCACATGTTGGAAGCGTCTTGAGTATGTATTACGTTCTACATGTCCCACCTTCGTTATGCGTCTCTGCGACCATTCTCGGGAAGAAAGAATCAAGACAGGCCTTCGATAAAAGCAATGGCTAAACGCCCTTTTTGCTCCTAGGTTGCGCGACAAACGACAGGAGTCTCTAGAGACTCTAGAGACCCCAAGTTCAGCTGAAAGCTTTCAATTTTGATTGACGCCTGCCAGAAAATTCTATTTTAGGGTAATATCAGTGTGTGAGTTTTCATACTGATTTATTTCTTTCGAAACATGAGCTGCTAACTGGGTTGCTTCTAAACGCCTTAGAGTAGCAATGAAACCTGTCTGAGCACAAAGGGAATATTTTTAAGTTTAAAACGGAAGCACAAATCATGGGTGCTAGGTCCTGATGGCGTCTAAATTTTGTACGTAGGCGCCGAATATTTATGGATTCTCAGTGTGTATGGAATTTGTTTCATGTCAACTTCTTGAAGCCTAGAATTTTTAAGTGGATCCTATATTATTTGGAAAATTTATTCGCTCTTTCTTTAGTCCAGGTTAACATTTTACCTTGTCACCAGAGCGTAGCTCGACCTGATATTGAAGTCTGAGAATAACTGCCATGACATTGAATTATCACCTGGAATTGATAATTTTTCATGTACCTAAGGTAGGCAGCATTTAATGGTTGGAGGATTAAGAATGATTTATGAGACAATAAATATCCAACATTTATGATGCTATGCGACTATTTATGTCTAAGGACTGGAAATAATCATATAAATTTGTCAGAAGAATAGATGTTTTTGCTTTTCGATATTTCAACTGGAGACGCTTGGACACGAGGCACAGTTATAGCGGGGAAAACACGTCAAAGAAGAGAGTTAAGGTGCTGAATTCAAGTGCAGTTTATATTATCAATGTTTCGAAAGATCAGAAATTGTGGTAATGAAAAAAGTAAAATTATTTTGCATGCGTAGTAGCCATTTTTAACTGACGTGTATAAAATTCCTTACACAAAATATGTCGTTTATCAGTAAAAATATATTTTATTGAAATCCAACTGGTGAATGATACACGTCGATTAACACGACCTCGTCATTATGTGCTCATTTTATGGAAGTTGTGAGCAATAAATCTGGGATTTTATGCTCTTAAAATTAGTCCCGCTGTTGTTCGTTCTTGCTCCTGTTGACCATTGTTTTATTGTAATCATATTTATTATAATTCATTAATTAATCTTTCATTTATTCTTTCATGCATTCTTTCGCAGAAGTACATGTTCCGTAACCTTCTATATGCTTCTACAAATTTACCATCTTCACTACAACGCAGATTTAGTTCCCGGACATGCCGCGATGTGGCGCGGACCTTGCGGGGAATGCCCAGAATCCGATGACCGCCATGACAATTAATAGCGCAGGGAAAAACTCTCGCGACTTTGCCCCAACTTCTTCACGGAACACGCTTTTAATGGGGCGTTGTACTGAACAGCATATTGCAACTTTAACACGCGTATTCAGGCGGCAAAATGTTAGATTGTCTGGCCCTTTATCGATTACGCTGGTATTCCCATTAATATTATCGGCCCTTCCAGACAGACTGAAAACATTAGGCCTACCTTGAAATAGAATATAGCCACCCTCAGAAACTCTGTTCTATTCAGAACTCAACTCCCAGTGTCATTCAACTCTAAAACTAAACTCCGTGGCCTTAGTCCGCACGCGAACTATACCGACAGAGCGGCAGCCGCCGGTCGGCGAAGTTAGTGCCAACTTTTTTGCGGATAGAGGGGTGTCACGTGGTCAGCGCAACGGGTCCCCACAGCCGTTAATCTCTGTTTTCTAGACCTGGAGCCGCTACTTTTTTCA
>Ga0123354_10015809_pt1 | contig 11807 bp, 7 predicted proteins | sample TergutLab28metaG_2_FD_97872 | JGI IMG/M metagenome (GOLD analysis project Ga0123354, IMG submission 97872) | Labiotermes labralis P4 segment gut microbial communities from Petit-Saut dam, French Guiana - Lab288 P4 | ecosystem: Host-associated > Arthropoda: Insects > Digestive system > Gut ... | reverse complement strand
ACTGTGTCATTGGTGCTGTGTGCACATTGGGATCCCAATGTGCACACAGCACCAATGACATAGTCTGCTATGTAGACCTGAAGATGACCGACCGATAGGTCGAAACATGTAGCCTTATGTATAAATAAAAAGGTAGTGCTGACGTATATAATTAATTTTATTATACATTCATTCTAGCACTTCGTGATGCCTTCAGTGGTTTCAAGTTCAAAGGAAAAAAAATTGACAGCTCGCGTCTCGATGTTGTTGAAATCGCGCGCATTCCTGACATGCTTCCGAGCTTGTTTCCTTCCTGGTCGGGCTAAGGACTTATCAGCACCCTCGTGCTTATTCTTCTTTAATTGTTCTCAGCATGGCGGCTAGTTCTTCCGAAAGGTTGGGAACAAACTGTCAATCAACATAGAGTACTCTAGTGTTCATTTATAGCCTGTTGGTGTTAACAGGCAGGCCTAAAATTCTACAGATTTGCATTGCAAGGGTAGAGCTGACTATAGGCATATTTCTTGCACAAAATGTCGAAGTAAAATACTAAAACTGGGGTCTGCCGGAGGCAAATTCTACAAACAATTCTACGGTAGTGGGTCTGGTAATAAGGTCGTGTAAAAAGCCTTCAAATCTCTAAAAACGCCAAGCCGAAAGCGAGTTCGTTTAATATTAACTTTTAAACGACTGTTTGAAAGGCACGGTTTCATTTCGGTGCTGCATTTATATGCGTCGACCGTTCAGAAGTTACAAATTAACAAACAAGAGAAGTGCTGCTAGACACACGCATAGCGACGTTATGAGGTCCGTATTTGAAACGGAGAATAACAAAACAGCAATATGACACTGGCTTGCATCTATTTAGGAAAACAATGAAGGTGCGTTGTAATGCGAAACTCAATGTCGAATGGGATAAGAATGTGGTTATGTGATCTATAAGAACCACGTGACGATATGAGCCACGATATCTAATAGGCTACAAGCTGCCTGACAACATCGTATTTTGCTAGGAGAAGGTATGTAGTCAAACACAACTTAATCACTGAGGTGTATTTAATGACTGTGATGGAAACAACTACATGTTTCGGCCTGTGTTAGCCATCATCAGGTTGTCTAGGGAACTTAAGGGCTAGCTATATGCATGTGCGCGCGCGTGGTGTAGAGATCTCTACATACGCATAGTTTGACAGATCTCTACATACGCATAGTTTGATTAAGTTGTGTTTGACTACATACCTTCTCCTAGTTTCACACACACAACGGGGATGACACACTTCCTAGATCGTATTTTGCTGTTCTCCAAAGTGTCCAGGCAGTCGAGGAAGATTACCCAGCAGGGGCCGTTTTGCCAGGGATTAAGGGTCCGAGGCCTGCAGCTGACTGCCATTCATCTCCATCTATTTTCGAGGTTAAGAATTAATGGAGCTGTATCCTCACTTCCCCATATGTCTTCATGGCGTGTCCAGGAAAAACCTAACCGTTATGCTGTAAGGATTATTTCCGTGCAGTGTCAGATGCGCCTCACAAGCTACTGCACACTATCTGCAGCTGAAAATCAAATCAAACCTTCATGACCAATAAAAGCCACAACCATATTGTAATAATAATAATAATAATAATAATATAGATCCGTAAACGACATATCAATGAGGTGTGTTGCGATTCCTAATTTTGAAACAGCATAATCCTCACGGCCGATCCCAGTGGCCGCGCCGTCTAAGACGTGGGTCTGCGCAGCTCGCTTGCTTGGATTGCCGGTTCCAATCCCGCTAAGGGCATAGATGTCTGTCTGTTGTGAGTGTCGTGTGTTGTTAGGTAGAGGTCTCTGCGTCAGGCTGATCACTCGCCCAGAGGAGTCCAACCGATTGTGGCAAATCTGAGTGTGATCGTGAAGCCTCGATATTAATTCAAACCATAAAGAAAAGTCCTTTCTTAGGCACTTGGTAGGGTTTCTTCGAGTACGAATCGGCGGCACATCGTGAAGTGTCTATGCCTACGAAAGATAACATACGAGTAAAAAGAGCGACTATAGAGTAACATGTCCTATGCGGGGTCTGAACCCCACATCCCCGAGTTCGTGGTGTCTCAGAGGCTAATGCGCCTTTCAGCGCTCGCAGTGTGACCGGCGTAACGTACGTGCGTATTGCGGTGGAGGTCGGCATGATGCCCAGTCGTGTGTATGGAGGGTTCACCAATTGATTGAACCTTGGACGTTGCGTCAAATCGATAATACCAACGTCTCCGTCTCTAACAAAGCGTATAAACGTAGTACGATAACTGCCAGTACCGGGTTTCAATCCCGGCGCTTTCCTCTGCGTCTGTAGCTATTTCTGGAACAGTAAGCAACTGAGATCCTCATCCCCACGATTCACCATTAAAAATATTCATGGCATTGTCCAGTGAATCATCTGTGCAGCTGATGATGTGACATAAAGTAATAAGTATCGGATATACCAAAGGCCCGCGTCTTCCATATAAGAGGAATTGTTTTCGAGTACCGATAATTCGAGTAGGTCTGTTCTTCCCCTTGCTGATCATTCCAGCAGCTTCTCCAAGTCTCAGCCACAACCAGTTTCATTTCCGGTGGTGATAAAACGTCGATAAAATACGTTTTGTTATACAATCTCAAACGTGCAGTATGGACACGTTAGGACTCCTACCGTTGCGCTGGGGAGGTCATGTTATGGGCATGAAAGTCAGACGAAACAGAAACAAGGCCACTTGGAAGAAAAATATGCGAAGATCACTTGAATAGTAAAAGGTGCTGAGGGCGTAAAATGGATAGATTTTTTCCAAGAATCCGTTGGAATGGCAGACATCTGTTTTAGTGATGCCGAATTTTATGGCCGTACCAAGATCCTCATTATGCAGGTTGCTGTATAATTAATAAAAAATATATGAAATGTAGTCTTCCGAAAAGTACCGAGAAAGCTGCAGTCGGAGCTGCATGTCGTCGTTATGTCTTGCTAATTTAACCATTAATTTTTCAATAGACCCGCAGCGTAAATTAAACCACGACATTGACGTATCATGAATTATTCTGTAGATGTCTTGACACAAGGCCAACATTTACCGATGCGTGAGACGCTCGTCCAGTAAACAGCGCGAACAATGCCATTAGAAGAGTTTCCTTCCATTTTCATTCATTATTACTGGTAGCAATTTTCGTAAATTCCCTCAACTAATTCGTTCACTATACATCTTCGTCTCCACATATTTCAAGAGTGTTCAAAATTTTCTCTGGCGTACATAATCGGGTACTCGAGAACCACTCAACTTGCACCACAGAAGTTTTCATGGTGGCAATGTTATTGTTTATGTCAGTGAAATAAGTCTGAAAATCTATAATTCTCTAGCGGCGTGTTTCCCAAGCTGAGTTTATTTAAAATCTGCAAGTTGGTGTATTTATTGTAGTGAGTTTTCTACAAAGTGTTAGTGTTATGAGCCGATCAGATTTGATGTGAAAAGCCTCCGACCATTCCGCCTATTTCCACGCTCAAATAAAGCAACTCATTATGTTTTATATGAAACTGAAGAAAGGGCCATGGAGACACGTCGTAATGAAAGGTAATGCGATCCCATTACAGGCCCGGTGTGGCCCAGAGTTTGGGTATAGGTATAGCTCTACTCTTCCATGACAGCGGCACTAGAAGGGGGTGAGTGGTCAGCGTCACGCCCCGGCCGCACTTTACCTCCGCGAAAGAGCCGGTACCCATTTTACAGGAGACTGGGTGGGCCCCAGGGCCGATCTGAACGGGCGGAAAATCTCGTCCCCACCGGAATTCGATCCCGGACCGTCCAACCCGTAGCTCAGTCGCTATACCGACTGAGCTACCCGGTCCACAGACACGTCGTAATACTGCTCGTTAATGCAGTTCCGACCGCTGCACTGTAAACGATGTTCCTTTTTGATTCTCCAAATATTTTCGGTGTTGTCCCCACACCATCAGCAATCAACACTGTTTAAAACTATGAGAAAGAGAATTTGGTTTGTATTCGAGATATCCAAAATTTTAATTCTTGATTCCTCGCGGTCCCCGTAGGCCAATTTCAGGATGATTTTTAAAAGGCCACAAATCGGTTTCTACTAAATTTCTCCCGAGTCGGCGTTCATTACCTTAGACACGACACAATGCTCATCTTAACAAAGAGCGAGCATTAAATGCGGACATATCACCAGCGTAACACTGGCCGTATAATTTACAATGAAGTGTGTGACACTGTAGTCCTGCTGCTTTGTAGGTGGCTTCGAAACGTCTCAGATCAGCCTTAATGAACTCCCTCCTCGGTGACGTCTTCGGTTTCTTAAGACGGCGCAGTTTCTTCTAAGCCACATGCCTGTTAGCTGTGTTATTGACACTGACAGTAAGATCACACTCACTGTTGCTGCAGATTTGAAGTAGATGGCGAATAGATTGTAATAGTTGTATCCCGTCTGAATTGTGTATGAGGTACCCGGTTCGAGATTTGGACAGGACATTAGTTCAACACTATTTTCTTCAATTCTCCGGGAAAATTCCAATATGTCCTTCCCTGCGGTCTATTCCCCACGAAGCTTCATTTTGATTGTCACATCTAACATATTAAATTTTATGCTGCCTCGCTATATATCTTACGTAATGGCCACCCTAGGTACAAGAATGTGGTCAATGGTGGCGAAGAGACACATTCCCAATTGAAAGTGTTTCACTTACTGCTGTGTATTTCAAAAAATTAAAACAAGTTACAAGAGTATTTTATGAACAGTAGATAATTTTATGTCCAGAAACTGATACTTCTAGGATTCTCTGAGGTCAAGAGATTTTTCAGTCCCAAAAATATCCAGAAGGTCTACGGGGTCCACTCAATCTCTAATGCAATAGTAGCCGGAGGCTTTGACGTTCATGGGGTCGTGCATCGTAATATATTTCTATAGTAAAACCAACTAGATGCACCAACGTCCGTCCGAAACGTGTAAAGTGTCATTCAAAGCAAAATAAATTTGATGCATTGGGTTTACTATAGAAATAACCGGAGGCTCTTTACCGATGGGGCAAACGGATGAGTCGTCAAGTTGACCACTTACCTCCATCCAGTGCCGAGGTATAAAAGAGTAAGTGGAGCTTTATTTCTCTTCCCCTTGCATGCTGACATGGCATGCACAGGGTCAGCTTTGCCTTTTTTACCTGTCCGTTCTTGTGCCAAGGTTAAGAATGAGTGGGTGTGTACTTCTACTCCCTTTGTATGTGTTCAGGGTATGGACAGGGAAGAATCCGTCCTTTTTTTTTACCTCCTTATGGAAAGCCAGTTTTCAGTGATGTCAGCACAAAAATACGCCATATCCTAAGCCAGCTGCATTTCACATTCATATAGCTTACTTCTTTATTATTTTCCTTTCAAAGTCACTAAATATAAAGATGTCTGTTGTGATATGTTTTATGCAAAATATTTTAAGTATTTCTTGTTTACCGTGTATGTTGTACGTGTTTTGCCTAGTTTCTATCACGACCCTAGTAACTGTAGGCCGAAAAATTCAGTGTATGGGTACAAAATCATAAGGCTCGTTCTTCGAAGAAACAAATTCCGACCCCAGTGTTGAATTAATCCCAACACCATTATTCAGGGAATTATGAGAACAAGGGAAATGAGGGCAATCAGTATTCTTTGCAAAACTGCAAACATTTCACAACAAAGGCCTTGTCGTGTGTCAATAAATATTTTCAGAATGCGCAAGACTTTCTTAAAAGCTGGAAGGCACTTCATTGAGCTCCCCCCCCCCCCACTTTTTTGGATAAAATAAGATGAACCACAGAAGAAATGCGAATAATAAATTCCCAGTGGACGCAGGCTTCCTATGTGATACAGCTACCGTAAGGGCTGTCGTGCTGATAGCAGGAGATAGTGAGGTGTTCCGCACATCAGCGGTAAATAATCAGGGAAATTAACAGAGAAATTTGAGTGAGGATAAGACGCAACAAAAGAAAAGAACGACAAAAAAGGCAATCATCATAATGGAAACAAAGTTTCGAATCAATGTATTTTTCCGGGTATTTAACAAAGTCAGTACTAAATGTGCTGACTTCAGAGACTTTATATTCAAAACCCAAAACATCTGTCTTTCCTGCAGACATTATTTAGCATCTACTTCGCCTTTTCGCTTATACAGTACGCTCACATGTAAATGTCACACATATCCGCTGCTAGACCCATAATCACCTCCTGTGCAGATTTTATCATTCGTTGGACGAGTATTTTTCTCTGTCTTCTCTCGGCACGTTTTATTGTGTTCAGTCTGACAGTTCTGCAGTGGGTGTAATACTTTTGTCTGAAGATGAATGTACTTCAGTCACCTATCTGAATTACAAAACACACATTGATGTCCCTGTTACGATTTATATTTTAGTGTCAAACAACACTACAACACAGCATTGATTCTGTCAGAAAAAGTCTGACATCTGGATGAAAACTGAAAGAAATGCCTTTCATTGTTCCGTGGCGTGTTATCGAATAGGTTCAACGCAGGTGGAAGAGTTAAATGGGTTGGCAGGGGAAACACTGCTTTATCTTGATATAAGAACGAGCAAGATAAAGTCACTTAATGAGAGTTTAATTTGCAACATTCAGATCCCAGAAAACATGGGCTTCATATATGGAAATTAAATTTTCAGCAACATTAAAAAAAAAAGCTAAGTTTAATATCACGTCTGACAATATTGTGTGCCAGACCTAAACTTTAGGACAGAGATTCAGCAGTTTTGATTCCTACAGTTTTAGGTTCCAGTCTTTTGTGTGTACGTACTTTTGAACTGCTCATTTAGTCATGTGTTATGCCCTACACTAGGCTATCAACAGGCACACACACAATTTCAAAAACACATGAAACAAAATAGTTTCATAAAGTTTAATGTAACTATATGTATATTCTAGCTAAGTTTGTTCTTTTTTTAAATTTGTGAGCCTGAAGGTGGCCTAGCCTAGGCCGAAACACGTCGTTCTATTAAATAACATAGAATTTAGTTGTTTTTAGACTGATATCAACTTTGTGTATCGAGTTACTGAATAACACAACGCGATATCACACGTCAAAATACAAACAAAAGTAATTGAATCAATACAGAAAATCTCTGATGCGTTAAAAAGCTATATAACAGGACATCTAACAGCAGTCTGAGAAAATGTGAAAGATGCCACTTAATTCCACATCGCTCCCGAATCGTAATGATATAACTTTATCATTTGATTGCAAATTGAGTTTTCAGTTGATACATTATACTAAGACATCCATATGCATAAAAGAACGCAACTACTCTTTATATCCGGGAGTGTATGTGGGCGAGTGCTTAAAAAGTCACTGTTGTCTTACTTAAAGCGGGCTACAATACAATATGCTTATTTTTTTTCCTGTGGCGCTGCGGCCCAACGCGGGCCATGGCCTCCTCCTTCTTGAGGTTTCTAGATCACACACAACGACGCATCACAGTCGGTAGGACTCCTCTGGACGAGTGATCAGTTCGTCGCAGAGACCTCTACCTGACAACACACAACACTCACAACACACAAATTTCCATGCTTCCGGTGGGATTCGAACCCACGATCTCAGCAGGCGAAAGGCCGCAGACCTACGCCTTAGACCGCACGGCTACTGGGACCGGCTATGCGTCTTATTCCATCTCGTATTTGTGTTTACCTCAATGTTATAATTAAACCAATTAGTCTGAAACGAACAATAATATAGATAATTTACCTTATAGTTTACCTTGAGTTTTCAACTCATTACCCTAAATCTGATTGTATAACAATGGACTTTACTTCCAGATCAAAAGCAAATAACACTAGAAACAGCGAATGTACGAAAATCTGTGTGTTAAAAACCTGTTATCATGAAGAAGCCCAATTTGTGTATACCATGATAAGAATGTAGATATTACTTATAGTTTCCTTCATTAAGCCCCCCCCCCCCGCCCCAGTGGCTTAGGGTACATAAAGTCGAGCGGCAGGATGAAGAATTGGAAATTAGAAATAATTCGGAAAGAAGACGTAGTCGTCTCTTTGAGGCAGAGTCTCATGATATCTAGTGTCCAGAGAGAGATTCGAACCAGGTACATCCTGAATACAAGTTTAGATAATTACCGTTCTCTACGGTAACTTAATGTTCAGTGCCGTGTTTTGAACTACGTCGCTGCGAACATGCCTGTTGAAGCGGGCAGGCCTAATTGCAGACTAATTCAGCGTTTACTCAGCGCTCACGCTGGGTCACACAACGGAAACCACAGGAAAAGTAAATGACCAGTTTCCTGAAAACATCAAACCTGATGCAGCATGTGTGTGTGTCTGTGTGTATGTAACGAACAGTACAGGATATAGTATTTAGTGGCAGAATTAACTGTTGTTAATTTCGAAATGAATATCAAATATTTTAATGACGCGAGTCTAGCTGCAATTTATCAATCGTCCTGAAGTTCCATTAATCTCTTGTTAGTATGAAGTGGTGTGTGTGTGAGTTGTGTGTGTGAGTTGTGTGTGTGTGTGTGTGTGTGTCAGAGCAAATTAATATTCTATGCACGATGTCAAGGGCAGAGTTCATTAGGAAAGCTCAATTCACCCAATCTAAACGTCATCAGGTTTAAAGACGATACTTCTGTTGCTGAAGAAATGCGTCTGTTTCGTCCTGACCAGGCCACTTAGTTTAGCGGTAAGGCATGCTTCTCACTCAGGTGGTATCCAATTTGAAGGTCGGTAACACCGGCTCTCCCGACTGAGCAGATATGTAGTCTTCTCCCGTCCCGAGTTTTTACGAAGGACTACGATCGTTTCGTTCAACACCCTAAATATTCCCCAAAATAAAAATCTTCCGTGACGAGCTGACAGTCCTTCAGCGAAACGAGGCGTTCCCGTCTCCCAAGTGAACCGAATGTTCTTACCCTCTTCACTAAGTCAGCCACCGGACCCCATTATAGGTCATTAGGACCCACTCCACATCGCCATACCGTATTTTCGTAAAATCCAATTTTAGGCGCTTTCGCATACTCGCGAAAGGGGCCTATTAGCTTCGTCATACTTCTCCACATGTATCAACTCGGCTCCCACTGGACGGATTTTCGTGAAATTTCACACTGAAGAGTTCCATTAAAACCTGTCTGGAAAACTAAATTTGGTTACAACCGGACAAAAGTATTGGGCACTTTACATGACGACCTAAGTAGGTTTTCTTCGACGACGTAAAACCGCTCTAAAAGCGCTATTTTCGATTGAAATTATATCAGGCTGTTAGGATATCTGAGGAGGTATAAATATTACGCGAACGCGTCACAGTGTCACGTTATACGTACATTACCTATCTTGTTAAATTCTCCTTCCTTCAACTTTCACGTTCACCATGTAAACTCTTCACGTTAGGTTTCCTGACTACTTTTTTTGCATGCATTTCTCATTTCTCCCATGCGTCTTCCATATCCAGCCCAACTCTTCTTCGATTTTATCTCTCTTTATCATTTTTGTTGAATCTGAATTTGTAATTTTCTCCTACTTCTTGTTACTTCCTCACTCACAGACTCACATGTTCTCGTCAAGACACTTTTTTTCAAATAGTCCCCTTCTGTAAAACATGACAAAACACCTGTTTATACAAGAAGATTGTTATTCTTATTCTTCAGCAATACAGCCCTTTAAATTTGGCCCTGGTTTCCCTTATGACAGACGCCCATTTTATTCCGTCCAAAGCTCCTGTTCTCCGTCTGTTTACATCTACATTCCTCAAGTCCAATTCGACACCATCCATCCACATAAATGTAGGTCTACTTTTTTTCTCTGTCCTGGTTGCAAGAGAATACAGTGATATTTAATTTAGTTACAACCATCTCGTCCATGCTCTCGTCTGATTCCAACCATGTCTGATACGCTGATTTCCGGTGGCAAGTATTTTCCAAACAAACGTCTTTGTAACCCAATACAGGCCCTTTCGTCGAAACGTCATTTAGTACCCCAAGATCGCTGGGTGAGAAAATTAATGTGTGTTATGATACGAGATAATCAACTTAGTAGGACTGTCTACGCGATACGTGCGGTCGTGAAGGTGCTCCGTCTTAAATTATACCTAACTAACTAACCAGCCAACCATCTAGCTAGAAAAATCAATTATTAGCAACTACTGTAACCTATTCCCTTATGGGTAAAAAAGAGAATAACTTTTATCTGAATATGTACTATGTATATACACTAATATGTACTATGTATATGTATTATGTATCTGCCTGCTTTCCATTTTTTTACTCTCGTACTCGTAAGAGTGGGGGCACGCGGTGGCGCAGTTGGTTAAGGCACTGCGCTACAAGCCGGAGAGTCGCGGGTTCGATTCCCGATGATGTCATTGGAATTTTTCATTGACATAAACCTTCCGGCCGCAAAATGGCCCTGGGGTTGACTCAGCCTCTTAGAGCAATAAGTACCAGGAATATTTCCTGGGGGGTAAAGGTGGCAAGTGCGTGGAGCCGACAACCTTTACGGACTGTATTGTAATATGGGAGCCTTAACCTCCTGGAACCCTCAGGGCCTGTCCAGCCCTGTAATGGGATTGCTTTACTTTAACTCGTAGGAGTATGTTTATAAACACGGTACTCGTAACAACAAATTGCAAAATAATGACCTAAGACAACAATTTTATTTTTGGGGTATTAATTGAAAACAAGTCGCAAATCGTTATTGCGCCGATAATAAAAACTGATACATATTTTAAGTCAGTATTCATGCAATATGTGACAAGAATGAGGGTTATATTATTATATCATTACCTAATTTTATACTGGCTCTTCTTATATTTTACTCGGGTTTATTTCATAAGGGGTTAGAATTCAACTACTATTTCATTTACAAGATGAAATCCATATTGAGATACTGGATTATAATTTTACAATGTCAGTTTCTGTATCTTCTTATATCGTCGTTGTTGTTAAGAGCAAGGAGTCAATGTTTTGGTTTACGCTTACTCTTGAGTCCTCAGATTCTTCTAAAACAAGCATTTTGTCTATATTAAATGCTCCATGAAAAAAAAAAGGAAGGGAAGAATTCCTTGTAGTGTATGGTTATGCAAGAATAAGATTATGTCCCAAAACAACGCGACAAACTGAACGGACGGAACAGAGGTAAGAGGTAATGGAACACGCAACTAAAATTGAATGTTAGCGGAAAAATAAATTCGGTAAGACACAGCTCTTACTGGAGGCTTCCAGGGAGTACATTGGGAAACTAAGAAACTTACGAGACAGAAGGCGGGAGATTCGGAAGTGCAGTAGTAGTAATTTATTACTATGAGTGGTAAAACGTGAGAACAATGCAATATAAATGGATATATATACCTGAATTTTACAAAACTTTTACCCGCTAATTCATTGCAGACAGATTCCGAACAGCACTGCCATCTTCAACACCGCCAGCTACAACGTGTACAGTACATGTTTTCCCACTGCTGATTACTTACTAAGACTACAGCTGCACCCAATAAGGTCTCAGTTTTTGGGGCCGTCTTAAGGTTTAATTTTGAATCAGTCTGTGATCCGAAAGTATCTGATGTTACATGGGCACAGATTGACGTGCTGTAATGTACCGAAACTCAGCAAATAAATAAATAAAAAAAAAAATGAAATGCTTACGGGAACACAGAGGGTGTATGCGTGTACTGCATGATATATAATGTACATACGTGTCGCTCATTACGATCTCTTGACACATATGTTTTTTTTGTCACACTGTCCTCTTCCAGTCAGCTCAAAGCAGGTAACATCCTAGCTACGATTAACGTGTGTGTGTGTATGTATGTGTGTGTGTGTGTGTATGTATGTGTGTGTGTGTGT
>Ga0123354_10015805_pt1 | contig 11808 bp, 9 predicted proteins | sample TergutLab28metaG_2_FD_97872 | JGI IMG/M metagenome (GOLD analysis project Ga0123354, IMG submission 97872) | Labiotermes labralis P4 segment gut microbial communities from Petit-Saut dam, French Guiana - Lab288 P4 | ecosystem: Host-associated > Arthropoda: Insects > Digestive system > Gut ... | reverse complement strand
AGAAGGCCAGAGAATAAAGAATATGAAAGAAAAAAAAAATAGTTTTTTTTGTTATTTTTTTTTTTTTTTTTCAGGGTGGTTTGGTGAAAGAGTTGGGGGGGGGGGGGGGGGGGGGCACAAAAGCTCTGTTACTAGTACTCCCAAATTTTCATGCTATACCATCAGGAGGACTGGATCACTGGATTCTGGATTATTAGAGTTTTGTTCCATTTCAAATTATTCAACTTTTTTACACCAAAGGGCTGCAATATAGCTTTAAATTAAAAACTAAACATACTTTGAACTAACTTCTTTACAAAGTACACAAAACCCTACATTTAAACCTGACAAAACTCTTTGAGTTATACACTATTTCGAATTAAATGGTTTCTAATTAACAAGGTTTTACTATATTAGGGGATTACAGTTCATACCGCACAACTCAGGCCGGAAACACTTTAAATTAATTCATTCCAGCTGAGTAAAGTAAAATCTACCACACTAAGATGCTGCATAAACAGGCACATTTGTCTTGCACAGAATTCCCCTGTACCCCTGTCACACTACACGAGTTGAGTCAAGGAGAATGTAGATGAAGGTCTGCCTTTAAAGCATTTCAATGAGTCATTCTCAATTTGATTTACCCAGCTGCACTTGCTTAGTGTTACCACAGCCTAAGATCCCAAATTCCTGATAAAGGTTAAAGCACAAGAACAAAAATTCTTTCAGCTTATGTTTGAGTAAAGAAACTTCTTTACAAACATCTACCATAAAGGTTCTCTCTCCTATACACATGAAGATTGAATATGATTCATTTGCAATCATCAGTGTGTGTGGTGTGCTGATCAGAAGTTCCCGACCAGCGCACCATACACACCTAACCAGGAATTACATATGCAGCCACACTAAGATTTTATCATAATGACACACTACTATATTGCATTTTATCATTTTAATAATTCATAACTTTAACTAACACAACTTGTAAACTCCCTGAAAATGGTGTATTAACACCGAGACATATCGGAGTAATTTTAATATAAATTTACACTACTTATTTGTGCATATGTTGGCATATAATAAACATTTATCTTCCTGCTGTTACACTGATTGTCCAAAACATGAGTCCAGGTATAAAATAATTGCAAAGCAATCACATTTAAAAGCAGAATTAACTGTTATGCCTTTCTGATTATGTTGAACTCATATGTCACTCAGTGTGGTCCACAGGTGAATGAATAAGATTGTCAGAATTCCAAAGCACAGAACTCTAAAACATGGGTGGAAAATGAGTCGACAGCTTAAATGTTTGGGTTGCCACTGGCGGCCATGCAACTATATTTTTATACCCTGAATTCATAAGGATACAGCTTCCATATAAAATAAATAAAGCAACAGGAAAATGCAGGAAATTATGCAACAAGGTTATTCACTTAATATCATACTTATTAATACCGTAAATTTTGTTTGCAACATCAAGATCTACTGTACTACCAAACAGATCTTTTCATGATAGACATATTTAGGAAGCTTAAGATTTGACATTGATGGCAGTCTCCTTTGGGTTTACCAATTCCTTCTCAAAATAATGTTGTTAACAAAAAAGGTGAATATTTAAACCTGACAGTGCTACCTCAAGTGAAAGCAAAAGGAAGCTAACATATTTCATGTACTTCCCTTGGCCTCTGCTTTTGGCAGGACTGTCATTCACAACGTTTTGTTGCTTACTGATGTGGTAAGAAGCTACTGTTTGTTACTTACACACTGCTTCTAATCCACTGATCTTTGAAAGAAATTACCCAGCACCAAGCATTAGTGTCTACAATTTTTAATGTTTATTAAGATTAAAATGCTGTAATTTCCGTTGATTAAATATTTTTTTGTTCCTACATGTAAATTATTCACACAGGCACAACTAGCTGTTAGTGAATGAAACATGAATAAGGTTAGCAGCATAAAGGGAAGAATCACAAAACAGATACAAATATCTTGCTCAGAAGTCTCTAGCAATGCCAATGATCACCAACCATTTCATCATGCTTCAGGAGCCATGACAGCTGACTGATTAAGCTATGGGCCAGCCAATCCCAGAATCAGAGTATAATCCTCCACAGGGATGAGAATTGTCTCTTTTCCTACCTACAGATCAGCTCTTAATTCCACCCAGCCTCCTATTCAATGGCTAGTGGAGTTCTTTCCTATGGAGGTTAAGTGGCCGGACTAATTGCTATTTCATACCTATGTCAAGAATGCATAGAGCTACACCTTTATTTCCCCCTGTGTTTTCATTGCACTGTGCTTAAATTGGGACAGGAACAGTATGCTTCTGATGGGAAAGATGATGACACTACTTGGTACAGCTTTTAAGAATGTTATATGTGTAAAACTGCTTACCCTTGCTGTCCAGATTTTTGGGGGCTGCCTTCTCTCTCACAGCAGGCAGGAAAATATCATCAGTTTTCTGCACTGGCCGACTTGACCTGCCTCGCGGTAAAGTTCTGTTCTTCCGTTTTCCTCTTGAAGGGTCCATTCCTCCAGTTCTCATTTTCAGTTTCTGTAATCAATGACAATACAATTCTTGGTTCACTTCAGTATGCACTACCCAAAATAATGGATAAGAAAATTTGCCCCTTTATAGTTTTGCAAAAATAAAGATACGAGATGTAACATATTACACAGAACTGTCAAAATCTAGAAAAATGATAACAGATGCAAATAAAACCCCTCCCCCACTTACAAACAAAGAAAAACAATACCAAAATAATGTTAACAAAAGCATTAATCAATTCTGAAAGAGTCTGATGATGGCCAATTATACTTAGGGTTACTGGGTTGCTGGCCTTTGTCAATCATCCTTTATGTCAAAAAACTAGATGATGAACAAAATCCTGAAACCTGGTAATTCTAGGTAAAATTATTATGTGGAATTATGCCACAACCTGGAAATCAGTAGTCATAAATAGCAGCCAAAATAGAACAAATCATTTATTATTCCACATATTCCCATCAAACATTAGTACACCTGTCCTACTGCTTCATTAACTCCTAAAAACCAGCCACAAAAAACTGCATCTGCTGCTTTCATGGCCACAGCCATACCTCATGTTCAACTTCAGCATCACCAGAAAAACATCTGTCATGAAGGTGTACTTCCAGTGTAACACAGAGATCCAAGCAGTTGAGAAAGTAACCAAGCAGTTCCTAGTTGCGTTTCTGAATTGGCTTCCTGGAATGCAGTCATTGCACTAAGGCTGCCATTGTCATGAAAGAGCAGCAGCCTTCTTCTCAGAAGCCCAAACTGTTTTGACTTAAGTCCCTACATATTCAATGAACTGATAGTTGGTGACACTGATGGTGCCAACAAGCTTGTCAAAATGGACAAGCAATCCCAAAAACCAGTCAACATAGCCTTGCTTGCTGGTGGAACAATTTTAAACTTTTTGGTTAAAGGCGAATTGGGATGCTTCCATTGCATGAATGTGCATTCTAATCCGGTTCACAAAGAATGTGCCATTCAAGGTTTTATGTGCTTAGCCTTAAGTTCTATCAGAACCCACCCATTAAAACCTTTTCAGAAATGAAAATGATCATGAATTATACTGTAGGCTAACCTGTGTGAACCCCTAACAGCATCTGCTACATCATCTACCTTTACCTGTTTATCAACTTGATCACTGCTTCCACCTGGCTCATGGCCATATCTATCATGATTTCCAACAGGTGAACTATTATGTCTTTGTCTTCCTGTTCTCAAGGTCCTTGTAAAAATTTCTCAACTCAGTTGTAAACAGCCATACATTCTTGGCCAAATGTTGTTTTTCCAATAAACAATAAAGCACTGCATACTGCTGTATGATTATACACTACTGCAGTGGTTGCCATCTCTAACCACTCAAGACATGTGTGCCACACATACACATAATCAACTTGAGATGTGAAACTATGCTGGAATGTGTTGCCATATACTGCTGCAAACCCAAAAGTTAAATCACATAGTGTCTTTACTGTAATCTGCTATGTACCTTAATGTTGACTGGAATGCGGAGATCCTCACGGAACTGTGGTAGCCTGAAAAAAAGCACCTGCACCATGTCCTTGAGGCAATGTTCAGCAGACCGACGCAGAAGCTCTAAACATACCAACACCAAGGAAGACCATCAATACAGAAACTGCAGTATGGAACAATGTAAGCAACACAATCTGAAGGTGCAGAAGGGTTACAGTGGGAAGATACTTATCAATGAACATAACAGTCAAGCAGGTACAACCTGCTTCACATGTGGTATGTCCTGAGTTAATATCTTAGCTCAAAAACTGGCTATTTGGAATGATAATGTGCATGGTTATGTTCAGTCCCTCCAAGCAATTGCCATGATAGAGGCCTCAAATTACACCACAACCAGCTTCCTTTCACATCCTCTCCAATTCATTATTCACTAATCATCCCACTATTCAATGCCATATGGTATGAACTTCTGACAGTGACATGATATAAACCACTAATAAAAGAAAAACACTGTGTGTGTGTGTGTATGTGTTTGTATCCTGAGTACATGATAAAGCATTGTAATATAACAATAAAACAGAAACACATTAATGACCATAAAACAATGATTCTCCTGATACCTGTGAGTCTAGACTCAAAACAAATCCTGAAGCAGCTCAGCATGATTTCACATACACTCTCATTGGTCAGCATGGTTCCTTCAGGTGACAGCACCAGTGTGCGCAGAACCTGCAGAAAATATGCAGAACAAACATATAAGTTTCAGTACATTGATGATAGCTATCTGTTAAAGGTGAGGCCTTTGCTCTTCTGGGATGTTACACAGCCTTGATTGGTAAATGGGTACCGATGTTTTGCAACAGCCTATCAGTGCCATCTTCAAGGGTCATGAGGTCCAAGAAGAAATTTTTAGGAAAGAACAAAGATTAGAATACACAAGAACAAGGCACTACAAAACAGGCATGACAAACCTTCCTTTGGAATGGTTATAAAGCACTGTTTGTGATGAAGGTATGCAGATGATCCATACAGACTGGTCCTGTGCCATCTACAAAGCAAACTCAGTACCACTTAATGATACTGCAAACAAAATGTCCGTCAAAATTTCACCATAATGAGTACAATCACAAATGACTGCTTACAATGGATTTGGTGCTCCAGTTGTTCACAGCCAGAGATGAGCAGTTCTGAGGTCCCATAATTGTATAGGTAAGATCTTCAGAAAAACAAACATACATATACTAAAAATACTCTAGAAAACACTAAGTACCATGATATAATATGCAGATGCCATGGCAAACTGGCATCAACAATGTTAGTCAAGTTGCGCAGTGAAAACATAAATTACATAGTACAGAGGTTCATAATTTTACTTCTCATTATGCTTCAGGATCATTGAATCACAAGGAACATTAATGCAGTATGTAGTAAGTGTGGCCACAAAAAAAGAAAAGGGGAGCATATACATGGGCTGTTGGACAAAAAACCTACAAAGATCTCAGAAAGACACATGATGTTGATGGAAGGAGAATATTAAATCAATTCTTCATTTTGAAAAAATGTGAACTGCTCTGAAATGTGTCATGATACCATGCAGTCCAGCTGGGAGTTACCAACACTTCAAATGAATACAGCACCACCACTACTGATGTGAAGATGGAAGCTGTAGGTTCCTCTGAAATGTCATTACCCACAGACCACAATAACTCATACCTCAGAAGAATTCAGAATTAATGCAAATTTTTACCACTATGAAAACCTCAAATCTAATGATCAAATTCAGTTTATCATGGTTTGCTTCCCAGCAGCAGCAGAAGCTGCAGCTGCAGCAAGAAATTTTTTTTTCTCCTCCAGAGCATCCAAATTTGTTCTGGAGCCCACCCATCTTCCTATTCAGTAAGCACCATAGGTACTGTGCCCGCGAGTAAAGAGGCCAGGTATGAAAGTGACCATTTAACCTCCTCCTAGTGCCATGGCTAAGAATAAATGGAGCTACACCACACTCCAAATCATGACACACACAGCAAAAACGTATATTAAATGATCAGTGGTTCGAAAAGTGGACACTTGGAAGACCAAGAAGCTAGCAGAATAACATTAAGATGTATGTTGGACAGGGAACTGTGTGTGAATGAAAGATGGATTAAACCAGCTCAGTCAAGTGTGTGATGGTAGCAGAAGCAGATATTATCAAGGACTTCAACAAATTATAAAACTTCTCCATTTTCCATTACCTGCAAACCTCTCAGATCAGACATTTTCTTAACATTTTCTTTCCTTAAACCCATATTAATAATAGACGGCATTTCACATCATATACAACAAGAAGAAAAAATTGTGTTTTAACACAGTTTTACCTTCATTTTTTAAGATACACTGTCTTATTTAAGAATGCTGTCAGTAACTTATAAAATAATGGGACACATTGCTTGATCATCAGTTAAAAAAAGATTTTGAAAGTCAGCAGGAGTTAAGCATGGCTTAATTTACGGTACCATGCTGGACATTTGAATGGAAATGAGAAAATTCACAATGCAAAATGTCACGCAGGATACCCAAACTCAGGCACAATAGCCAAACTCTCAGCTGATATTTGAAGCCAAGACTTCCCAAATACAAAGCAAGTGCACTAGCCACTTGAACAAAACATTCTTCAGTAAAATGTATGATGATAACAGAACGTGTTGTATTGAAAAATATCACAGACTTCTAGAATATGACACCATGTTGACTGCTAATTTGTTACCAACAGTTTGGAGGAGCTTGCTGCCTCCATATGCAGGGTAGTCCAAGAAGAGTAGCAGTCCAAACAGTTAAGCTTCCTAGACTACCCTGAAGACAGAGCCAGCAAGCTCATTCAAAATGTCAGTAACAAATAATCAACCAAAATGGTATAATGTACCAGAAGACTGTAACCTTCAACAGTAATGCTGTGAGAACTTCAAATCATGTACATACCTGCAGAATTTTCATAAGCACCACACCATCACTGGACTGGTCTGTGCCAACAAATCTGGCATGAGTGACCGCATCTGCAATGTTCTCCACTGTGGCTGGAATGGACTGCCGTGTAGGATCTAGGGCAGAAAATAACATGACAATTACTTGTGTGTGTGTGTGTGTGTGTGTGTGTGTGTGTGTGTGTGTGTGTGTGTGTGAGTGAGAGAGAGAGAGACAAAGATAGCAGCAGCCACATTCTGCTTTTTGTGGTTTGTAAATATTATTTTGGCTACAGTTATATATCAGAAAAGAAAGAATAAACTTTCTTTGATATAACCTACATAATTAGAGTGAAAGAAACATTAAACAAAAACAGTAAATGATATAAATGCAGGAGATATAAATCCCAAACATCAACTCCCACACATCTACCTTGTGCCATTATGCTCCCCCCTCCAGCATATTTCCCCATAATCCCTATGAGTCATCAAGCCATTCCATTCACATAAATGTTGATAGTGTTAACCTTGAATAAGTCACAGTTCAGTAGGGACTGCAAAGAAACACAACAGTAGGCAAAATGAGGGAAGTGCAGAGTACCACTATTCCCACCAGCCACAGGATAGCATGAACTCTGCAGGATTAGTTAATGATGGTATATCAACTGAGTTAAGTACTTAATATCCTAGTGCGAAATTATGAGAATCGTTATACTGAGTGGACATGATACAGAAGTGGTCAAAGTCCATTTTCAGGTACAACCAGAGAAGCAGCCAAATAACTAGTGTGCACAGAAATAGAAAAGAAGAAACCTCAGACAAATTCCAAATGTGCAAAAATTCCTACAAAACATTCATTGATCAGGTTTAATGCTCTTTAGACTTCTTTAAATGTCACTCCATTTGTTCATGCAGCTGCATTTCAATGGCAGTTGTTGCAGTACCATCTTAATTTCTGAAAGTCTGCAGTAATGAGTATCAATAAATAAACTGCATTCCTTGACCACACGACATCAGAAGGACACAAGGATACCATTTATTCATGACATGACGAAGTGCTAGTACAGTCGAAGCATGAACTTCAAAACATCTCAAAAATACAGCATAGCTACAAGGAAAAAGCAAACACATGGCAATTGATTAATGATAAAATAAATCAGTAATTAATCTTTGGAGTGAAACAAACCAGCAACTGATGATCACAATAAAAAAAAAAGTATTTAAGGCAAAATTAAATACATAAAAAAAAATCTGTAGCAATGAAAGGCTTGAAGGTTCATACCAACGTTTTATTTTGTACTAAAACACTAGTGTTTACTTACCCATTAACACCCAGTGTCCTCCTTTAAGGATACTGGGTAAAATATATTATTAAGAAAAGAGTAGCTTCCAAATACTTCTTTTCTTATGTCCTTTACAAGTACATGCTCTTAACATTCATCATATTATACACAGTTCTTTGTTAGCTACAATTTGTATATTTTTGACATTTAATGGAGGCTCAATGCTCTAGCATTTTGCAAACATCTCTACTGCTTACTATAACTTCCAAGTTTTAAGGAGTGTAACTACAAATTTTCTGTAGGGAGATACTAATAGTTACCTCTTTCAAAATATCATGTGTATGTTTCCTTCAAATGGATCACACATGACATATAATGATGTGAATTTTGATGTCCTCAAAATAGAACACTGGTCATCATACGTAATAGTATGTGAGTATTATAACTGGCAGCTACATTCTCAAATAATACTGACAATTAGGACCACAACTACTTGCAAGGGTATAGTTTCACTACGCTACCACACCAACAGAAGACTGCAGGAAAGTTTTGTCACATTTATAGCACGTAATACTACTTGGCTAAAAGGGCAAAAACTGAGAATAGAATACTCATAAGAATGATAGTGGCACTAACCCTGGAAACTACCGACTGATACAGAATCATCTAGCAGTGGTACAATGTTGCTTTTAATTAGGCCACAAAGTCGCATAAAAAATTTGTGGTCTTAACACTCACATCAGTTATATACATTTGACATGATCCTGTTTTTAAGGAAGCACTGCCTGAAGATCAGGGTTATGTTGGTGCTGTTGCATGCCCAGCAAAAGTTGACACTTCGACAGATGAAGAAGGCCCATACACTGTCACTGGGACAGTTGAAGTTCAAGATGTGACAGGAACACTTGAAATTCATTATCAAACAACAGAAGCTTTTGGAAATGAATGTAATTCTGACACATTCCCTTCCAAGATCTGTTACAGTGACAAAAAGTAAAACCTCTCAGAAACATTGTCCAACTACTGATCAAAATGACTTGACAAAAACCCACACAATATTACACTCTCAACAAAAAGAAACCATGTACAAATGAAAATGAGAAACTTAAGTAAAAGTCCTCATACAGTTTAGATGAGATGAAGCGCTGATCAGTGCAACACCACATTGCAGTAGCAGAATTGTTTATCAAAACAGAGTCTGTTACAGCTACACAGAGTCGTTTCCAACAGCAATTTAAAAAACGTGAAGTTTCTAGCCACATTACTCTGCTATTGTGGGTACTGAAATGCCATCAAGAAGAATCAGTGATGGACAGTAAACCACAAGGATGTCCATTTTCGGCTCATATACCCGATAATGTGGAGCAGGTAAGGGACGCCATGTTGTGAAGTCTGCACAGGTCAGTTTGGCAGCAAGCTCTCACACTTCGCTTAAAAGAATGCAGCATTCAGCGAATTTTCCACAAGGATTTGCATTACTATCCACACAAAATCACAGTTGCTCAGAAACTTAGTGAATGGGACAAGGTAAGCCAACATCAGTTTTGCAATATTCTTGGACTTGGTGCAAATCAACAGTGACGTAGTAAACATATTACTAATGTCAGACAAGGGTCACTTACATGTGTCTGGTTATGTGAATAAACAGAATTGTCACTACTGGGCTCCAAACAACCCAAACGAATTTCACTGACATCTTCTGCATAGTGCAAAAGTGATAGTGTGTTGTGCAGTTTCTTCTCATGGCATAAATCTTGAAGAATGTGGACAGTCGTACAGTAACTCTGAATGCAGAGCAGTACAGTCATGCTTGAAACACTTCTGCACAATGATTTATATCATCAGCAAGATTTGCTGTGGTTACAATAAGATGCAGAAACTGCTCACACAGCACAAATTTCCATGCAATTCCTCGGGATAATGTTTCTGGGCACTCTCATTTCTCACTGCCGGGACATCTTGCCTGACCTTTCAGTACCAGACTACTTCCTCTCGGTCTACGTTAAAAACAAGGTATATGAAACATGTCCTGCCAAAATTGATGACCTAAAACAGCAATTTCTAGAGTGTATTCAAGGGATCCCTAAGGAAACGCTACAATGTGTTATGACAGCCTTTCGGTCACGACCGCAGGAGTGTACTGAATGATGTGGTGGTCACCTACAGGGTGTCATATTCAAACAGTAATGTCTCAGATGGATTCTCATGGACATGGAATGCACACAATAGTGAGCTAAAATTTTTCCACTTTGCCTTAAAGAGTTTTTTCATTTCAAAAACCTTGAGGTGTTTCTGATGCATAACACTGTCACCCAAACAGTTATGTCTAAAAATAAATGCCAACAACTAACGACCATGATTCATTTGCAAGAAAACAATTTGCCCAACCAAAACACATGTGACTGCAGGTAAGGTATCTCCTGACATGATGAACACTGATTTTCAACAGTTTGGAATTTTTGATGAACATGTGGCTATAAATGAGATGACTGTCAAATGCTATGGTTGTAACAGCCTTAGAGGATTCATTTATGGAACACCAGAAACATTTGGTTGTAAAGTATGGGCTCATTGTGGTATAAGTTGGTGTGGCTGCAACTTCAATCAGTGATGAGGTAAGGAACCAACTAACTGTGAAATGGATGCCTGTCTAAAACTTTTCTAAACACACTTCACTATGTTAAGAATCCAAATAGTCATCACATCTTTATTGGCAATTTTTCCACCCAATGTGACACTTCGGTGCACATACGTCATCTTGGGTACTGAGCACCCAGCACCATATGGTAGAACTGTACTGCAGACTGCTCTCTCAAGCAAGTAATAAGTTTGCAAAAAGAAAGAATAAGGTGCATTTGACTATCAGTATCATCATAACGGACAGATGCTCTTCGTTTAGTGCAATGACAAGAGGTGTGTCACTACTGGCACCAGTTCTTAAACAATCAATCTTTCTGCAACATTGAACAGATGGAACAGAGACCTAAAAGAAAGGATGGGCATATCACAATTCACAGCACTCAAGACATGTAACTCCCACATGGAGGGTGCTGAACATCATGACATTTTGGTAAGGCAGTACGCTACCAGTGGTAGGGAAAGTGGTCCTCAGTACTGTTTCCAGGGATGGTAGATATGGCTCCTCTATAGACACACATGGAACAGATGAACAGGGCCTTTTAGACTTCAAGCTTGCTGCAGCTGTGTCCTGTCTCACATTCTGCATAGTCAAAAGCATGCAGCATAACCTTTTGTTATTCACTGTCTGCTAGTCACATCAGAGTAATGCCTGATGTTCGATTTGATGGGTCTGACCATGCAAATAGTGAACATAAAGGAAACAAGAAAATCCAGTCACGATGGGTGCAATGGAAAACCATGATATTTATGCACTACATGTAATATCACCCTCTGCATTCAGTGCTTACTCTGTATCACAACAAGCGAAATTTTGTATTATTAACATGTTGAATTAAAATGTATTATACGAGGTCTGTTAGAAAAGTATCCGACCGTATTTTTTTATGCGAACACCTGATGGATTATAATCTAGCGCGCTTGCATGAGCCGACCTTGAACCTTAGTGCGCATGCGTGAATTT
>Ga0123354_10015804_pt1 | contig 11808 bp, 9 predicted proteins | sample TergutLab28metaG_2_FD_97872 | JGI IMG/M metagenome (GOLD analysis project Ga0123354, IMG submission 97872) | Labiotermes labralis P4 segment gut microbial communities from Petit-Saut dam, French Guiana - Lab288 P4 | ecosystem: Host-associated > Arthropoda: Insects > Digestive system > Gut ... | reverse complement strand
GATGTGAAACTTGGCTTGTTACAAACGAAATCCAGCGTAAAATACAAACCTTTGTGAATAGATGTCTACGATATATATATATATATATATAGAATATGGTGGCCAAACAGCATTTTCAATAAGGACCTATGGAAAGTAACAGGACAGGAAGATATAAATTTAGAAATAAGAAAAAGAAAATTGAGATGGATTGGTCACACATTAAGAAAAGAGGATGGAGAGATAGCAAAGACGGCCCTACTTTGGAACCCTCAGGGAAATAGGAAGAGAGGAAGACCGAAAAACAGCTGGAGAAGATCGATAATTAAGGAAGCGGGTAGAGGCCGGAATGAACTAAGGTTCTTAGCAGCCAATAGACAGAAGTGGAAAGGACTCATAGACAGCCTATGTTCCTAGAAGGAACGATGGACTGAATTAATTAATTTATTAATAATGACAACAAGACATGCAATACTGGTATAATGTGATATACCGTTGCGCTCTCACATGATTATTATGTAAATAAAGAGTCGACGAAACTTAGTGTTGAATTTTTATTTACATAATATATTAATCCGTTTAGCTTTAGTTATTCAACATGCAATGCGCATGCACCATATTGTCATCTGAGGCCGGTGCGCCTGTACCATATTTTCTCACATGACCTCATAAACGGCACGATTTCCGAAACAAGTTATTGAATATAAAATTTGTTTTAATATTCTATAGAACTTCTGTCTGGATCATTTCTCATTCTAAAAATAATTCAATGAAATACTATAATAACTGTACAGTCAGTGCATGTGAAGTACCCGTCATTCTTGTCATATTTAAATAAAACTTGAACTTCCTCTACAGATTTTTTTCCGAAAAATGCTCACATACCAAATTTCATGAAAGTCCGTCCATAGGGAGCAGAGTTGTTCCATGCGGACGGGCGGATAGACGGACAGACATGACTAAGCTAATAGTCGCTTTTCGCAATTTTGCGAACACGTCTAAAACAAGCTCAACCTAATCGTCTTTCAGTTTCAAACTCTTTAACTTTGTAAAAGACCTCAAAACGGTGACTTAAGAATTTGGATGTTTATAACCTTGAATCTATTCAAACCTTCCTTGCGAAATTAAAGCGCAAATGCACATGTTTACATCGTCTATACGTGAGTCGCTTACTCCGAAATGAAATACCTCTACACTGCCTAATATCGCAGGACACCGAAGATCTTATTTATATGGTGGCGGAAGCATGAAACCACTCGGAACACATCCTCGTTTGTCACGTTGATATAATAACTGAGCAGTTCGTAAGCTATGCAACACAAGGGACGCCGTAATACAATTATTACTGCCTGGAGGCTTTCCATGAATGTCCTTTTTAACGAATATTATTAATTGTTCAAAACATTGTCCTACACTTTTGGAAACTGTTTGCCTACGCGTGCCAAATCGAAATTTTAGAGACTTTAGTTTGTTCAATGTTGACTTCAAAAGTCGAACTTGCCCCTAGTACAGTGCACCTTTCTACAGGTACTGAGGCTCTGTACAGAACTTACGGTCCATAGGGGGAGTAGAGGTATAGCTCTACTCTTTCTTGACCACGGCACTAGAAGGAGGTGAGGGGTCAGCGTCACGCCCCGGCCGTTCTTTACCCCTGGGAAAGACCCGGTGCCCATTGTACAGGAGGCTGGGTGAGCCCCAGGGTCGATCTGGACAGGTGCGAAAAATCTCGCCCCCACCGGCATTCGATCCCCGGACTGTCTAGCCCGTAGCTCAGTCGCTATACCGACTGAGCTACCGGGCCCACCCGAACTTACCCCTCGGCTCGATGCGTTTCGGCGGCAAATGCCATCGACAGCGATATCGATATATTGTATGGACGTTCGGTCTGGGTTAATAAGACTGACTGGCATCTGATACTTTTACTACATAATTCAGGACCTGTCTAACCTCTGATCCTGCAGTAAATATAGCCTGCACGTTTGTTTAATGTATTGGATTCTTTTTATTATATACTTTTTGCTTGTTCTAAAACTCTCCCTGTGCTGGTGTGTTTGCTATATTAGTCTGTTACTTCTGTACATTTTGTGCCAGTTCCAAAACTGGCCTGTGCTCTTAAACTAGCGCGTTAATAAATGAGGAATCATCATCATCATCATCATCATCACCATTATTATCACTATTTATGAACATACTACAACATGTTCGGCGAATGGTTAGAGAGAGAGACTGCTACATTAAACATTTAAACGCCGAGTATAATCCCATCTGCCCTTTACTAGCATTATTCGGAGCTCACCATATTCTCCACTTTAGCAGGTAAAGGGTTAATTATGCAATACCAACAGTGAGGGAAAAGAGACCAAGGACGACCCCTCAAAAGACTTCTAGGGTGTTAATGTGACCCAAAACCCTGAAAGCTACATGATGACGGTGATGATGATCAAGAAGATGATAAGGATTATGATGATCACCTTACTGGGTATTTACAGTCACATACCTGAAACAAACCATGTTTCCAGGGTACGTAATGTTGAAGCCCATTCTGTGGTAAAAACATATGGTATAAGTAATGTTATTTTCCATGACAAACGTTTTTTACTTTACACTACTTTCCGGATTGTCACCATAGCGACTAACTACACGAGAGCAGCGCGGCCCTCCTCTCTGACTGTTGAACACTAATCCCTCCCACACGACTTTGCGAATTCGTGAAGTCAATAAAGGCTTGCTGACTGAACTCCAGGGGCTTTATGAAAGTTACAGTAATATACAGCATTCTATTTTTCCTTTTTTACGCTCTTTCCTTGTCTTTCCTCGTCTTTCCTTGTCTTTCCTTGTCTTTCCTTGTCCCTTAAATCTTATCTCTTGCTCCAGTTTTATTTCTCTTTTCTTTATTTCTAAATTTTTTGTGCTATTCTAATTTCTTTCCCTTTTTCTCCCTTTTACTCTGTACGTCTTAACACGTAAAGTGAACTAAAAACTTATTTGATTCCACGTTGCATTTCAGAATATTACTCTTTGCATATAATCATTTGTGCTGTGTGATCAAAAATTAGTTAGTGTTTTTAAATTTTGTTAGTTAATCGTCGGAATACCAAAATGTTTCACTGATGTTCGTTGGGACAAAGTATTTCGTTCAGTTGATGTGATATTTCACAATATTAAGAGCAGACAAACACACGTACACTTTGCTCATAAATTAGTGCTGTATTTTATTATGCCAAATACTTCATGATAAAGCACTGTGTAAATGTGTTTGATTTTTCATTCCCTCACGAATTCACAAATACTTTTAAGTACGATAACGCGCTCGTGTATGTGTGAGTGTGAGTGTGTGTGTGTGTGTGAGTGTGAGTGTGTGTAAGTGTGTGTGATTGTGTGTGTGTGAGTGTGTGTGAGTGTGTGGGTGTGTGTGAGCATGTGTATGTGTGTGTGAGTGTGTGTAAGTGTGTGCAAGTGTGTGTGAGTGTTTGTGTATGTGTGTGTGAGTGTGTGGGTGTGTATGTGCGCGTGAATGTGTGGGTGTGTGAGTGTGTGCGTGAGTGTGTGGGTGTGTGTGTGTGTGTGTGAGCGTGTGTGAGTGTGTGAGAGAGCATGAGTGTGTGTGTGAGTGTGAGTGTGTGCGGATATGTGAGTATGTGCGTGAGTGTGTGAGCGTGTGTGTGTATGTGTGAGTGTGTGTGTGTGAGTAAGTGAAAGAGTGTGAGTGTGTGTGTGTGTGTGTGTGCACGTGCGTGTGTGTGTGAGTGAGTGAGTGAGTGAGTGTGTAAGCGTGTGTGTGTGTGTGTGTGTGGGTGTGTGAGCGTGTGAGTGAGAGTGTGTGATTGTGTGGGTGTGTGAGTGCGTGAATGTGTGGCTGTGATTGTGTGTGGGGGTGCGTAAGCTTGCGTGAGTGCGCGAGTGCGTGAGTGTGTGTAAGGGTGTGTGAGTGTGCGGGTGCGTGAGTGCGTGAGTGCGTGAGTGATTGAGGGTGTGAGTGCGTGAGTGTGTGCTTGAGTGTGTGAGGGTGTGAGTGCGTGAGTGTGTGTGATTGTGTGTAAGTGAATGAGTGTGTGTGTGTGTGTGTAACTCTCATATTGTTCGCTCTAAAAATCCCTTACACGAATAGTACTGTTTATAATTTGTTACAACGTTGACAGTGAACAAACAAACGAAACTGCTGTGTGGAAGAAGGTGTCGGCAGCTGCAGGCACCGGCTGCTAATTGGAAGGTTAATTAATGCACCAACTTATGCAACACTATCTTCGCAGCTGGTGGCACTCTTTTACCCCTTCCATTAACATTTCGGGTTATTTCTTCTTCCTCGTCCCATGCATTGGCTTTTGGTTTCCCGAATTACAAGCCGTCTTTGCGATAAGATCTGAGGCATGTTTTAGGCTGTAAAAAAATAAGATTGTGTATTCTGATCCCGAAGTTTGGGTTTTAGATTGAAGTTACGTAAGGAAGATGAGGCAGTAGCCTACAGACAACAAACCTAAGATTACCTTTCGGTTTAATCAGCCTTCACAAGGAAATGCAAACATCCGCGAAGAAGTAAAGTAACCTACACAGCTGAAGACGTCATCCGGTAACAGCGGGAAAGGAAGAAACATGTGGAAAAAATTGGAAGATGATCGTTTCTCGCTTACTGGCTTTCCAGTGGCACACTAAAAAACACCATGACCTCGGGAGACCAAAACAAAGACAAAATGATCATGACTTCTTCAATGTCATGGGAAGGAAGCCATTAATGTACCTAAACATTAATAGTTCAAGATGATGATGATGGTGAAATGAGTTAGATCGTGTAGTCTCTTAGGTAGCTAACAAATTTTCAGAAGACACAGGTTTCTTAGAGGCGTCGGTACCATTTACTTAACTAAATAAAAGTCTGGTACCAGAGGGTCAAAAAAATTAATCTCTGAATTCGACTTGTAATTTTCTTTGGCCTGTATTCGAGAGCGAGTTCTGGAGTTTTTCTCCTTTTTAAATTTTTTTTCAAGTACCTTTATCGTTACACCGTGCATTTCGTACAGTCATTTAATTAGCACACCAACTAATGCACATACATAAAATGTTTTACATTAAAACATTTAAAATCGTTCCAACATGTTTCGATCCTAAGATCATCTGCAGGGAGCTACATTGTTCCTTGCCTAAAGTGTTTTACATTAAAACATTTAAAATCGCTCCAACATGTTTCGATCCTAAGATCATCTTCAGGGAGCTACACTGTTCCTTGCTAAAGTCACATTTTTAAAAACACTCACTGATTTTCTTATATTAATTTATTGTTGTGGCAGCATGTCTGTAATGTAAAATATATTTATTAATTAGATTGTCAAACAAATATAGTTAAGATTAGATTGTCAAAATAATATTGTAAGAATTGAATTTTGTACACAAATAATTAGGCTATCCGGATTGAAGCAAGGTTTATGCTTACCGCATTATGTAAGTCATACGCCACCAGTGGCGTATGACTTACAAGCAACACGTCCACTATACGAATTTCGTTAACTGGTATTTTCCTCTTAACTTACATTTTACATCCATATAAGTGTTCTAAACGAATTTTAAATCTATATTTTCCTTAATTATTAGTTATTTGTTTTGTTTATTTGTGTTTATGCCAAAAGTGTTGACACTAATAATTTCCAGGTTGCGTATAGATGGATGGGTTAGAGTTCCTCTCTATTAAATCCTATTTACAGAATTTGAAGTAAATCGAAATAAGGATCAAAATTATGTAAATATTCTCAAGATGTATATAGCCTGCGGGGGGGGGGACCGCGGTAGCACAGTGGTTAAGGTGCTGTGCTACAAATCGGAAGGTCGCTGGTTCGAACCCTGCTGGTGTCATTGGAACTTTTCATTGATATAATCCTTCCGATCGCACTATGGCCCTGGGGTCGACTCGGTCTCTAACAGAAATGCGTACCAGGAGTATTTCCTGGGGGTAAAGGCGGCCGGTGCGTAAGGGTGACAACCTTACCACCATCCTGTGCAGTTGTCACGAAATCTGGGAAACTTAACTTCCTGGAACCCTCTGGGCAACTCCAGGCCTGTAACGGGACTGCTTTACCTTTTTTATATAGCCTACTTTAAAAACGGTAATTAAATTTATCTCAAAGATCTTCGTGTTATTCGCTCATTGATTAGGATTTATTTCGAAAATTTAAAAACTTATTTTTAAAGAACAAACACAAAATTTGCATGCAAGATAATTCTATTTATTATTTCAAAATGTTGCTCAGATCTCTTCGGAAGCAACTTTGAGGTCTTTAGACTTGATCTTCCTTTTCATCGTGAACCAAACAGTTACGGTACGTTTTATGACCCTCCCCGACCCCCCCCCCCAAAAAAAAAGAAGCTAGCATGGCTGTACGGACCAAACTGAATACCGTAAATTTATTTTTTCACAGGCAAAAAGTCAGAATTTACGGAATGTAAACAAAGACAAAGAAGATATTACTGCAACGTACAGCTACTTCTAATTTCATTATATGGCCAAGCGAAAAGAGACAGTAGACACATTTAATATAACAAGTTGCCTCTATTTCAAGCTTTTTGGATGTTTGAGGGGGCTGTGATGTTATAGCATTTTCCAACAGATTCCTCATAATTTCAGGCCCCATTATTCGCTTTGTTGATATGTTATCTCTTTACATCAATACAAAACACAGCCGATTCACGCACCTTTTTCCAGCAACGAATATCCACAATATGCTGCAGGCGAAAAATTAAATAACACGTGTTGTTTGTAAATTCCAGTCAGGCCAAATGTAAAACAGAATTCTTTTGCATCGTACATGAACTGAAGTAACTTCCTGTTGAAAAGGGAGAAGAGTAGAATGGAAAGAAGAAACTATTAAAGAGGACCAGGAAATGTATGTTTAACGTAACATTGCGGTGCTTTCGTGAAACCATTGTTGTAGTGGAAAAGTAATAAGTATTACATATTCTGAGTGTGGGCTTTTAGCCTTAGGTATCCAACATACAGTGAGTGTACGCCATATTTTCAAATGTGACCTCTCCGATTCTACTATATTTTCTACGCATTATCTCATAAACGGCACGATTTTCGGAAAAGTTACTCAGCATAAACTGTATATCTTGATTTTCTCTACATTTTTTTTTTTTAACATTTCTCAATCTAGGATGAAATGAGTGAGATATAATCAAGCATTATATTGTTCTTCACGTAAAGAACCCGTTATTCTTGTCAGATTTTAATGAAAATCGAATTTTCTCGACAGATTTTCGAAGACTCAAATATCAAATTTCATAAAAATCCGTCCAGTGGTAGACGAGTTGTTCCATGCGGACAGACGGACAGACATGACGAAGCTAACAGTTGCTTTACGCAATTTTGCGAAAACATCTACAAATTAAGAAAACACTGTTTGCTGTTTATGTCTCGCTACACACGTCAGGGAAAGAAGTACTAGCCTACTCGCTAGAGATGGGGCGAGACCTAAGTGCAGATGGGCTACAATGTAAACTAAATAATGAAAGAGTACATAACAGTAAAAGTAAAGTTGCAAACCATGAAGGCATATTGGAAATGGGAGTGTAGATCCACTTACTCTAAACTTCGTAATTAAATGGAAGTAAGTGGTTTAACTCAACGTGCCCCGCGATACTCACAGGAAGCTGTAGAGATAAAACTCTTTTCGCTGCCAGGAACCAAAAGCGCATCCTCGAATGTCCAGTCCATAACCCACGCACTACACCGAGCCTGTCGCTGAGTGTGATATTCCTAATTTGTGCATTCGTAAAAGGCTTTAGAATTTCATGGCCATTTTTGTTCGAAATGTGGTCACCACACAATGACCCTACTAACTTCGACACTGAGGGTGGAGTCAGTAAGCTCCTCCCAAGCAACTGTACCAGTTTACCTGACTATACGGTGGCAAAACACGAAATTTCCATGGAATTGCTAAATATTATGAAACATCATTAACAAGTACCTAAGTCCATGCCTGGGCACGAACCTGAGCCACTTTACTAAACTCCGACATTCACAAACTTTTCAAGTATAGTTGAAAAATAAAAAACCAATTAGATGTCACTAGTTATTTTTATTTTATTTCTTAGAGACTCAACATGTTTCGGGCATTAATATGCCCATCTTCAGGAGTATGCGGCTATATTGTTGAACTACCACATTGGCTGTTTCGTTCTTGGTTTGCTGTGTGTTGGAGTTAGGGTGCGGCTCGGTTAGGGTGGTATCCGAGTTGCCGGCAACCCGGATACCACCCCAGCCAATCCGTACCCAAAATCCAACACACAGCAAACTAAGAACGAAGCAGTCAATGTGGCAGTTCAACAATATAGCCGCATACTCCTGAAGATGGGCATATTAATGCCCGAAACATGTTGAGTCTCTAAGAAGTAAAATAAAAATAACTAGTGACATCTAGTTGGTTTTTATTCTTCAGCTATCACAATTATGCACGGTCCAATAAACACCAGATTTTAAATTATATTCACCAGCTGGGAATATTTAAATCGGAAAGTAAATTGAATTCAATTCTGCAAGATATAGATATAGATACTGAAGAAAAACTGCTGGCCATTTAAACATTTCTTGCAATTTTGTATAGTAAGGCTTTGTTCACCCCCTAGGTGTGTTCCTGCAAAAGTGGGCTTACATCACAAAATGTAAATCGAAAATGATGCCCCTGCAGTAAATTACTGAAATAAATGGAAATAAACCATTCAAAGAGCGTTAATCTGAAAAATGACTGGGCGTTAATTAATACGGGCTTTGAAGCAAAAAGGTGTTCAAAAATGGGCGTAAAGACAAAGCTTTGGTGCTTTTTTTTACATGCGTCAGTGACTTGTCGATACATACAGTACTGTATTTCTATACATTTCTCTTTGCAAGTGCTTGAAGGTCCTTCACAGTGGTCCCAGAAAAGCCGAAACATATAGGAAACTAATTTATAGAAAATCAGGGGCTTTTCCCCACATAAAGTTCATTTTGCTGGATTTAATTTCTGTCATTTGCCAAACCTTGAGAACTGCAAGCAATAATAGATATAGGCTCTGGAACAAGTGAATTGTGTCGTAAAATCTCTGTAGAGTTAATAATAATAATAATAATAATAGTAAGCGTGAGCAACATACCAGGAAAGCATGAAGTCAAGGAACTCAAGAAAACCGCAATACTGGGCACTACACACATACTTTGGAAAGTACTAATGTAAAAGTACAATAGATTCAACACTGAAACTAATGATATAAGCACCATGAATAGTAACAACAGAATAGCTGCAACACAGTTTTCCCTAGGGACATAGTTTGTCTGAGGAATATAAGTATAAATACCCTACATAAAGGAGATGATGATGATGATTATGATGACGACGATGATGATGAAGATAATACTGTTGGAATGATTTTTTTTCATAACTTCAATGTCATTTAATATCACCATACGTGAAATTTTTTCCCTACTAATTCCTGAGCAGAAAGTATCGTGTACGCTAATTCTTCACACATAGACTGGCGAAAATAGTCAATCACTGGAGCGGAAATCAATATGGTTAACCTACTGGAATTGACTGTATTTTATTACGGTAGGAAGGATACAAAAGATATCAAAGGGTAAAATTAATCCTGTGTAGTTTACATATTTTCACTTTTGAGGCCCTGAAAAGTGTTGCACTAGCAGCACTCTGTAATCACCCTAATGAAGCAGAAAAACTGGTATCAGGGGATTACCATTCAACCAATTTCAACAATGTATTGAGGTGTACAAAGTCAGTACTGGTTATGTTCGCACGAATTAATACGGCAGTGTCCCCATATTAAAATCACTCAACTGCACTCATTGCAAACCGCGAATAATACAAAGAAACTGCCTTTAATATCGTAGATCCCTGACGGGGGATGGGGTAAGTAAATATGCTGACCACTAGGCTTTAAAGCATGGGCTTTCAAATGTTTATGCCAAAGGGTCACACCCCTTACTATTGGTAAGTTCGCGGCCCGCACGTGGAGAAGTAACTATATGTGGTATACCTATCGTCTAAGAGAATGTCTACATTTTGTAGCATATACACACACTTTACGACTGTGGCCACGGGCCGTATAATACAACCTGGAGGGCCCCGGTAAAGAGACCCATGCTATAAGTGATTAATAAATGTGCCCCTAATTTTAACACTAAAAAGTGCTTTTTGTCCACATAACGTGTTTGTGTATTCCGTATAATTCTTACAATCAACTGGGATTACTTCAAGAATTTTTCTTTCTGATGGAAGCACAACGTGTTCTCTGTAAGGTGCGATCTGAATCTTTAAACACAATGTAGCTTAACTGTAGTCTTCAAAGGGTTAACTATTCCTTCATAAGTTGGCAACTTTCAAAATGCAGTCTTTTAGAAAGACACCATATTTGGTGATAACGTGCAACACCCCTCATTACAGCAACCCTGAAGATGGCAACACTGATTCTCACCTAAGACAGTGACCCAGGTCCCACACATCACTATTCTGTTACGGCACACTTCTGTAGAACTGCTGCCATATAACGGGTCTGTCCTAAATAACAATGCAAATTTGAGATGGTCTTCTACTAGCTACATATTTTCCACATACAGCCGTTTCAGCCCTCTCCAACAGTTAGTTCAAAGTCAAGGTCACGTTACGAGTGATAGCCTGTCAGTCAGTCAGTCAGCTACTCGTGGTGTCGACCAACAGCTGCAGGCTGCAGCCCGGACACTACTCCAGGCTAACTGCACCTAACCTCCAACCTACAGCAAACCAAGAACGATACGACCAGTGTGGTAATCAGCATCATAGTCGCGAGTTCCTGATGATGAGCATAGCAATGCCCGAAAATGTTGAGCCTTTAAGAAGTACAATAAAATAACAAGTGGCATCTAATTGGTTTTTTAATCTTCAGTTATCACAATGATGCACGGTACAACAAACATCAAATAAGTCATGGCCTGTAACTTCAACAGTGAAAGTAAAAAGAATCAGGAGGTGTATTCCGTCACTTGTTTATGATGAATAATAATATTGGCAAAGTAAGTTAACAAATCTGCACAGTAGCCTCGACTCATTTCGTTGAATTTTTTGCAACTGCATTACCCACACCTGATGGTACATACGGATTAACTTAATGGATTAGCTATGTTAACCACGCATCTCATAAATACTGTAAATCATAACACATAATGCATTACGGTTCAAGGCTACACACACACACACTCATGCACACACCAGTTTCACGTTACAGTACGTTCTCTGGTCAGGTAAGCGGTATTCCTGTTACAAGATAATCCACTGCTACAGCGATCGTTTCATCTTATACCCTAAGGTCAAGAGGCGCGTCCTAGAAATTTGCCTACTATAAGATACGTTGTAATAATAGTGCTTTTAGCCCCACTCTTAAGCTGTTTTTAGTTAAACCTATATTCGTATTCGTATTCTCTATATATTTTAGAAAAATGTGATGAACACTCTTGCAGCTGAGATGAATAAGGGGTGTGCAAATACAGTGTTAAGCTTCCGACTTCCAGGGCCAAGTTCTCACATTTTTCATATTATTATTATTATACAATATGTATGTCTCCTGTCACAGGCATTTCTTCCTGGTACTTCTCTTGAACAAGCGGTGATCCCCACCGCTCAGGCTTCAAGCTTCACATTGTAGTACTTTCCGCATTATGTGTGATGTTCCAAGTATAGCTGTCTTTTGTAGTGAATTTATCGAGTGTTTTCCTGGTATAGTTTCCAAATTTTTCTTTAAACTTCTCGTTACTATTCCAGTGGCTCCAATTATTACTGGTACAATCGTACATTTGAGGTTCCACATTCGTTGTATCTCTAT
>Ga0123354_10015803_pt1 | contig 11808 bp, 8 predicted proteins | sample TergutLab28metaG_2_FD_97872 | JGI IMG/M metagenome (GOLD analysis project Ga0123354, IMG submission 97872) | Labiotermes labralis P4 segment gut microbial communities from Petit-Saut dam, French Guiana - Lab288 P4 | ecosystem: Host-associated > Arthropoda: Insects > Digestive system > Gut ... | reverse complement strand
TACAGAGGATGGACACAAACAGACTACCAAAACAAGCACTACAATATAAACCAAAAGGACGAAGGAACATAGGACGACCGAGGAAGAGATGGAGGGACCAACTTCATCTCGAGGATCAAGGAATAGGAAACACGCCTAACCCTTCAGGAACATGATGATGATGATGATGATGATGATATTAACACTGTATGTAGTATGTGTACAGTGCCCAATATTGCCGGTCTTTGTATTCCTTATCATCATCATCATCATAAGAATCATCATCATCTCCTTTATGCAAAGTATTTATGCTTATATTCCTGAGACAGACTGGGGGAATACAGTGTTGCAGCTATTCTGTTGTTACTATTCATGGTGCTTGTATCTTTAGTTTCAGTGCTGAATCTCTTGTATTTTTACATTCGTAGTTTCCGAAGTATGTGTGCAGTGTCTAACATGGCTGTTTTCTGTAGTTCCTTGACTTCATGTTTTCCTGGTATGTTGCTCACGTATTTTCTAAATGACTTTGAAATAGTCCCAGTCGCCACTATTATTACTGGTATCACCTTTGTTTTTACATTCCACAGGCACTGTATTTCTACTGAAAGGTCTTTATATTTTAGAATCTTCTTGACTTCTTTTTTAATCACATTTCTGTCTCCTGAGATTGCAATGTCTATTAACATACATGTTCCCTTTTCATTATCATGGATTATAATGTCTGGTTTGTTGTTGGGGATAGTTCTGTCAGTTTATATTTGTTGATTCCACAATATGGTTACCTTGCCTCCTTGACTTGTTTCTGCTGATTTTGGCACATGTTCATACCAGTGTTTTTTGTCCAATTGTACCCCTGTTTCCTTCCATATGTTGAAGTGTAGTTATGCGCACACTCTATCATGTCTTTTTATGTCCTGTAATGTATATTTAAATTAGATTCGGTTTGAAACTTGTAATTTGTAAATGGTAACTTGGATTGGATATTTTATTTGTTACATGCAGACAGGAAATGACTGCCACACACTTTCATTTATTCAGCAAATGCCGATGCTGTTCATTGGACTTGGAGGCGTCGTGCGGCTGAAAGTGACGTGACAGTTTGTTAAACCTTTTGAAATAGATGACGTTACGCTTCGCCTTTACATAAACCCATCAACATGGTAAACGATCTCTCATTACGCTTTTAATACGCAACATTTAAGTGCATTATTATTGAAGTTACGTATTCTGAGTTGGTGAAGAAGATCATAAGTGAAAGCCGTACATAGCTGATGGTGAAACTGGCAATGATCTTCAGTCTGCTGATTTCGTCAGGTAAGCCGTGCTGATTGTTTTGGAATATCTTGACTAAATTGAGTTGCATACATTTGTATTGAATTCGGATTTAATTATTTCAAATTCTAAATTTGCATAATTTGGTTTATATTCAGGAAAGCTAACTTTTTCTACTTACGAAATTATTTGAGAGCTCATTTTTTTATTCCCAGTGTAAATATTGTGAACACAGAAATTTAGAATATATAGTTAGATGACTTTATTATATTGTTTTGGAGTCATTTTTATCAGATAGTAATCTGACTGGTGGCAGCATAACTACCCAGCGAAACGCTGTATGATCCTTTACTCGTAGTATTTGTTGGTATAAGATTTGGTGGAGGTCCAGCCCCATTCCGACATACACTACAGTACTGTTCTTTTGCCAGTATTGGACATGCTGATAATATGTGGTCTATTGTCTCTTCAAGTTGTTGGCAAAGTCTGCACTTGCTATCTGTCTCTGTGTTCAATATTTTTGTCGCACAATATTTTGTTTGTAACGCCTGGTCTTGTGCTGTCACTATTTCACTTTCAGTTTCTGCTTTTAGGTCTCCTTTCGATAGCCAGAGGAACATGTCTTCTTCACTAATAAGCTGTCTATCTATATTTCTAATGTATGCATTACTTTGTTTTTCCATTTTTTCTTTAGAGATGCTTCCAATCTTGCCTTTGTGTGTTGTATTCCATCCTGTTTTGTGTCACGCTTCTCATTTGGGTGATTTAATTCTTCTGTGATCTTTGCTACTGTCTTAATTATTGAGTTCATATTTGGTTGAGTGCTTTCTTGATTTTTAACAATATTTACAAACTGGTCTTTTTATAATTTGTGTTAAGGTATTCTGTAATATTAATTATTTCTGCCTTATATGCCACTTCGATTTGTACCAGTCCTCTCCCTCCTCCTTTCCTCTTTACATATAGCCTGTCTATGTCAGCTTTTGGGTGATGCACTTTATACATTGTTAGCATCTTTCTAGTTTTCCTGTCAATCATTTTATTTCTTCAGTTCTCCAGTTAATCATAGCAAAACTGTATCTCAACACTGGGACAACTAATGCTCCAATTGCTGTAATTTTATTCCTGGCATTCAGTTCAGATTTCAGTATCATTCTTAATCTCCTGCTGTACTCCTGTTTCAATCTTTCTTTCATTTGTTGATGTTGTATGCCTTCACTTTCCTCAATCCCAAGGTACTTGTATGTTTTTCCTTGTTCTAGCTCTTGTATTTCTCTGTTGATGTCAATCACTAAATTTTGTGAGTGAGCTAGTTTGCCTCTTTTCAATGCAATATTGGCATATTTTTCAAGTCCAAATACCATATGGATATCATCAATGAAGGTTTTAACTGTTTGTATCTGTTTTTGGAGCTCTTCCTCTGATTTAGCAATCAACATAAAATCATCCATGTAAGGTAGGTGTGATATTTTTGTCTTTGGTGTGTGCTCTTTATATCCTGTGTTCAACCTATTCAGTTGTTCAGTGATTAAGCAAATGCAAAATAGCAGTGGTGATAGTGAGTCTCCTTGAAATATTCCACAGTGTATTTTTATGTCATCTGTTTCTATTAGCTTATTTTCTGTGTGTAGGCGCATACGTGTTCTCCAGTAGCTCATGATCTTCTTGGTGAATAGGCCTGATGATGGCCCCAAAATGGGCCAAAACTAGTCACCTTAGAAATATAACGGTGTTATTGTGTGATGGAACTCTTTTAAATACACTTATTAATACATGCACAAGGCAGATATGCCACCTAAAGATTGTAAGTGCTAGTCAAGCACCCATTTGGTTTCTTTTATGGCTTCTGGTATATATGTCTGACAATGGCCCCAAAAATGGGCCGAAACTAGTCACCTTAGAATTATGACTGTGTTTTGCATGATGGATCTTTTTTCAATAAATTTATCAGACATAACCTAATTCAAAGCATAACTCAGGCACTTAGGAACCAAGGAAATCATGAAAGACACTCAATACAGTTTGTGTCCAAATTCAGATCTCAGCAAGACAGTTCCTGAACACAAATCATAAAGAAGTACCCCCTTTAAACCATCTGCCTTGGTAACAAACATAATACAAATCATAGTAAAAAAAGAAAATGCACGCTTTGTTATTACTTACTTACTTACTTACTCCATGGTGCAGAGTCCTTCTTGAGAAGCTAACTAGTTTGCAGCTAGTCAAGAAATTCCTCGCATTTCACGGAATCCGAAGTTTCATTACCGCACTCACAGGTGCCCACCACCTGTCTCTATCCTGGGCCAACCCAATCCAGTCTATAAACCCACATCCCACCTCCTGGAGATCCGTCCTAGTATTATCCACCCATCTAGACCTAGGTCTCCCCAGTGGTCTCTTTCCCTCCGGTTTCCCCACCAAGACCCTATACACCCCCTCTCCTCACCCATACGCACCACATGCCCAGCCCATCTCCACGTTTTGTTATACTGTATAAAAATACCATAATAAGAAATATGTGCTTCGGCAGTAAATCAAGAGTCTTGACAGTAACAATACTACATTAATACATGCCTTTAACAGAAGTAATAAATCACCAAACATTACCAACATCTGAACCAATATTTATACAAGTGAAATCAAGGCTATGATGCATATGAACAGATAATACAATTTTTTGGACACAGTATATATAAACCCACATGGTCATATGCTCCGTATAAGTGCAGTGTGAAGTCCGCACAGATATACCAATATCTGGTCACCAGTGACAGGACAACTGCAATAAAATGGCAAAACTTGTGGAGAGTGCATCTGTGTTGTAATGAAGCTGTTTCTCTACATCCGTAAGGTTCTTTGCAAAAGCTAAATTAAGTATATTTATATTATATTCAGCACAGAAAATACCACAAACAATATGGAAGTGCTGGTCACTGATAACAGACAGGAACAATATACCACATAAAAAAATCTCTTTTGTTAGAACATGCAAACAATTCTTTCAGTATTGCATTCATACACTTGGCATTAATGAGAAAAGACTCTGATGTTAGAATGCATAATTTTACTGCATGCAACTATTACTTAGACTATGTTTGTTTCTCTTGCTTGCTACTGACTAAAATCAGCTCAAGCACGCACGCGCGCACACGCACGCACGCACGCACGCACGCGCACACACGCACGCACGCACGCACACACACAGAGAGACAAAACCTGTTCCTACTGAAGATGTCCACACCGAACATATACATAATCCTGACACCCCTGTCAAAGGTAAGAGTAATCACCTTGCCTCTATGGGAGATATAGTCGATCATGAGGACCATGTCGACAATATGGCCAATCATGATGTCCCCGTTTAAGACATGAGCAATCATGATGCCTCTATGGAAGATATGGTTAGTCATGAGGACCACGTCAAAGAGATGGCCAATCGTGATGTCCCTGATGAAGACATGAGCAATCATGATTCCTGTATGAAAGATGTGGTCAGTCACATGGGCCATGTCAAAGACATGGCCAATCCTGATGTCTCTATGGAAGACACAGTTGGTTATGACGCCTCTGTGGAAGATATGGTCAGTCATGAGGACCACGGCAAAGACATGGCCAATCATGACATCCTTGTTGAAGACATGATGAATCCTGACGTTCCTGTAGAAGATATGAGCAATCATGATGCCTCTACGGAAGGCACGGTCAGTCATGATGCCTCTATGGAAGATATGGTAAGCCATGAGGGTCATGTTGAAGATATGGTCAATCCTAATATACCTGTCCAAGATATGGCCAATACTGATGTCGCTCTTGAAGACATGAGCAATTATGATGCCTCTATGGAAGACATGGCCAGTCATGAGGGCCGTGTCGAAGATATGGCCTAACCTGACGTCCCTGTTGAAGATACTGAAAACCCTGATGTCCCAGTCGAAGACATAGTCAATTCTAATGCTCCTGCCGAAGACACAGCCATGGAGAACGAAGATGCCATACTGGCTGAACCTCTTGTAGATGCCCCATAGATTATAACCTACAACAGCTGCTGAAGCACTCAAAGAGGATGAATCTACATCTGTATCTGCAATAATGTTTGCTACCTTCAAGGTCCTAGGAGAGCAACCAGAATATATTTGATACGCGGAAATACCAATTCTTTGCCTCAGAAATGGTTGCTTTCCTTGTAAACATCAGAGAATACACTTGTCAGAATTTTAAAAAATGAACGACACTCCGAACTGATATTAAAGTTTATTCATTCAGTTAAAAACATGACTGGAAATAAGGATACAAATTGCATCCAAGAATTCAACCATAAAATTTCCACAACTTTGGGTGTTCCCTATTTTATCCACAGCAAAAAAAAAGGAAAGAGACAACAAATGGAAACAGAAACTGACCGAAAAATTATATTTTCACATATACTAGGCAGGATGTAAAACTCCACTCATATGTGCAACAGCTGAGACATTCAAGGACAATGTCCCGAACTCTGCTGTGTGAGGCACTTAATGCCAAATCTAGCTGCTTCACCAGTACATGTCTGTATACCTGTACCAAGCTGTTGATGTCATCCATGATTGTGTTTGATGTTGACGGTCAGCTACTCGTGTCCTTGTCCATGATATCCAATGACCATCTACAAAGTCACTGCACCATTTCCATGCCTGTTTCACCAATGCATGTCTGTCTGCCAGCACCATTATGTTCAGTCACTCATGATTGTGTCTGATGTTGATGATCAGCCACTACTCTTCTTGTTTATGCATTAGCCCACCAATTGCAAAGCCACAAAACCATTTCCACACCCGTTGAAAGGATACCACACCTGCACCATACACAGGCACAATCTGTCTCTGGATGTGCACACATTCTGTGTTTTGTGCCCACAGGTACTGGATACCACTGCACACCTCTGTCTGGTCCTGTCACTCGGTAAACTTGGCATTTTCTGACTGATACTGCACTGGTGTGGCATTTCCTGCACTGCTGAAGATTCCTGACACTTTGTAGTGGGAACATGTACCAACATATGACAAAGGAGCAGCTTGCCACAATCTTTTGTTTCACACGAAAACAACAGGAAAACTGGAATTCCACAGTCCATCATTTTGATGGAATGTAGAGCAATGTACGTTCATACCATTTCGCGACAATTATCTCCGAAAGCCTGAAGATGGCCACAAAAGGTGACCAAAACATGTCACAATGATGCAATAATTAGACAATAAAAAAGAAAGTGTTGTGAAGACTGTATCTTTATAGTTACACTGATCATACAACACAACAGTGAAGTAGTGAGTAAGGATCCCTCCCAATTGTATACTGTATCACAGGATGTACATTTAAAACAATTCCATATTTTTAAAAAATAAATACCAATGGTGGGTTCTATGCACCATACATCAGATAACCTGCTGTTGTTGTTTTCATTCTTCAATCTGACAGCTTCTACATGAAGTTCACAGGATATCAGCATGTGAATTCATTAATAGGTATAGTAACAACTAGATCAGTATTAGATACAGAATAATCAGTTATCAATTATACTGCAAATTTTTGCATGAACATGACAAATTATGAAAATATTCATTCATTTATACTCTTCCAAATTCACCCAACAATGATCATGGATCTGGAAAGATATTTGGTAAGCCTGGCCTGATGGAAAGAGACAATGTTTAACACCATATGTTTCTTTGTTTCATGTATGAAAAATTTACATCAGACCCATGGATATTCAGCAAACCCAACATATTTATAGAAAGAAAGTAACAGAACCAAATGCTTATAGGCATCTTACCAAGTTTTCTGACTCACTGGATACAGCAACCGAACACAGACCTTCTTTAAAAGTTGAATAATTAAATCTTACTTTATAATATCAATAGATAATGAGCAGTTTCAATTAATACTAGGACATAATAAGTAATTGCATGTGGCTGGATAAATCTTTCTAATTCTCTTAATTTAAAAACAAACAGATACTTACCTTTTACCAGCAGTCACCTCCACTGCAGTCAGGAGACTGTCACAGCACTCAAAGTTGTCTAGTACTATCCCATGGTAGCTATTAACAATGCTGGCCACAGTTCCATCATTATCCTGTAATTTCTTCAACACTCTCTGCAGACCTTCCAAGCCATCAATGATATTCTGCAAATTGCATTACATGTCAGGTTATTGTACAACAACAAGAGACATGTGATGACAAATCCTCAAGAATAGTAGTGCTAATCAAATTATGAACAACTAAGGTAGACAGAAATTATGTGGTACATAAAACCATACAGTTGAAAATATAATATATTTAAGCCTATCCTTCATCTAGAGTCTTGTACTTCCTACCATGAACCCAAGTGAGAACACCGGATAATACTGTGACACTCTGCAGACTCAGTTCCCACCTCGTGAAGAATAAATTGCATCTTCTTAATACAGAATGAAATTATGTTAAGGGTAGATTTTTCGACAAATGTAAAAGGGAAACAGACAAAGGCAAATGCAACTTATATCTAAATACAGAGAAGGGAAAGAACAAAAAATAATTGAATCATATAAAATTTGTGAAGAAAGAAGGCAATATAAAAGAACAATGAAGGAAACAAAGAAAAAATTCAAAAGCAAATGTAAATAAGATTATAAAATTAGTAAAGATAAGGGTAATATAAAAGAACAATGAAGGAAAGAAAGAAAAACTGAAAAAGCAAAATGTAAATATGATTTTAAAGTTACTTGAAGGAAAGGGATCTAACAACTGGGGAAAGGAATAAACTTGACACAAGTAAGGAAGAAAAGATTACCATGAATTTGCTTCGAGGACCAGGACCAACACATCAAGAGGAATGAAGATTTCCCAGAATTTTGGAAAACTTCAATCCTCTACTTGGCCTAATAACAAAATTCAATTGAACACGTAAGGATTGGACTCAAAGACATAACTCGTACCCAGATAGAACCAGGAAGTGCCAGAGCAGAAAACAGAACTAGTGTTTATAAATAAAAAATAACACAAAATGAAACAGTAACAAATGCTGGCAGTTTAAATTAACTTCACCTTAGAAAAAGAGTCATTTTACCTTGTCTGTTAATGAACACAAAGACCGCCTGGCTCTGGTTAAATCATCCTGCAGACAGGACTGCTTCTGCTGAATAGCAGCATCACTCCGGAACAGCTCACTGCATTGACATATACAAAACAGTAATTAAATTTGAATAATTAGCTTCTCATAGAAGTACAGAGGTGCAACCATGTACTTCAGTGCACTTATACTAACATGGTACAAGTGATAATGCTGCCATGATTACCGAAGGGACCTAGTTGTACAATGGAACCAGGTAAATTCATCAGATTCATCATGTCAGAGACATAAAGCCAAAGTGTGAGAACATTTGCAAGATTATTTAAAAACTATCACACTAAATGACATACAATGACTTCGCAGTGTGCCATCCCCATTGTGTGTATATGAATTAATAAGTGGGCATGTAGTTAATAGCACAACTGTATATGTCTAATTAGATGTTATATGCTTTGTTAACGCTAAGGACAAATTTTTTACAGTTGGATTTTTCTCGCAAACAATAGGCGTAACATTCGTTGCACCATATTGCACAAATCTTGTTACCCTTTTGGGATGATGTAACCAACAAGAGGTAAGGTGACGTCATGAGCATCCAAAAGCTCGAGAACGTTTCTTTGTTCTAGTAGGTGCAGTGCGCATCACTCACTCCATAGCGTGGCTTCAGTCTTTTCGCATCAGTGCTAGTGTCTGTACGCACTCGTCCAGGGGGAGCCAAGCAGGCAACACGTGCTGTTACATTTGTGATAATTATAACAAAGGGTTATAAATTAGGGTTGCATACGGCAGTGAATACATCTCAACCCTCAAAGGGAGTGATTTGAATGTACTGTATTATCAACAAACAAAGTGTTACCAATCTTAGGTCAACAAACAGTGTAAGATACGAACTAGCATGTGTAAGTGTTGCTCAGTATACATCACATCATACTGCTTGTTGAACTCAGTGAATATTTGGTATAATATGACAAACTGCTTATTGCACAGGGCAATTCAGCAATTGTTTGAGAGTCAACACAATTGTATAAGAGTGTCAGTACAGAGTATGTTATTCTTTCAGTACTGTGGACAGTGCACCACCAACTTGAACCGTGAAGGAATAAGCTTTTATATAACCAGTTTATTGATATCAAGAGCAATAGAGTGATCTTACTAACAACTTCGTGTAATTTCATAATTTAATGAACCAGCAACTACTGACAAACTAAAACCCTGTTTGTAGCTGTACGTTCCTCAAGCCAGACGAGGCAACATATAATTGGTCCTCCTAAACCAGATAAACATTTGGCATTACATAGAACTGGTTTCTTTGGTGCCGCGTAAATTTGTACACGTGAAGTTAAACTACACAACGTACTTCGGACAGTACTGCCGCGCAATTATAGTGACGTTATTCCTGTCCACACTTTTTAACATAAAGCAACTTTCGCTACTTCAATTGGCCACCTCCGGCAGGAATTGGGCTTCACCCTTCCACAGCAAACAACGAAGGCCCACGACTACGAACGGGACCCCATGAAGCCTCCAGCCAGGACACTAACCCCACACTCCTCCACTCACCATACCAGCTGTTGACTCACATGAGACATCATGGATGCAACACGACGTGCACAGCTCATCAGGCTACGTGCTGTGGCCAAATTCTCTAGTACAAGAATGCAGACATTCATCAAAACAGGTGATCGTAAACTAAATGATATTCAAGTCAGGTTTGATGAACTGCCAAATATATATAACAAGTACGAAATTGCACAGAGTGAATTAGAATTGTCAGATGACACTGATTATTCAGTTGATAGGCAACAATTTGAAGATCAATATTTTGAAGTCAAGGCAAAGTTCAATGAACTTTTACATCCTGTAGTGGACCCACCGTCCAGACATAGCTCACCAAGGAGCAGCTTGTCAGGTCACAGTAATCATACTCCGAGGTCACATATGAGTAGCACACACATTAAGCTACCAACCATTGCATTGCCAACCTTTGAAGGTGACACATGTAGATGGTTACATTTCGGAGACACATTTGAGGCATTGATTGTTAATAACACAACCTTGTCTAATGTTCAAAAGTTTCACTACCTCATTGCTTTACTCAAGAATGAAGCCAAAGATTTGATAAGCAATTTACAAATAACAAATGAAAAATTTCTTGTTGCTTGGCAACTAGTCACATAACGGTACAATAACAAACAATTAATAGCCATGATGCATGCCAAGCATTTATGTCAAATGCCCCAAGTTAGAAAGGGAGACGCATCATCACTGCGCCAATTAATTAATCATGTGTCGAGCCACATGAATGCCTTACAAGCATTATCTTTGAATGTGCCTGTACAAGATTTAATGTTGAATCATTTGATGTTAGCCACACTCGACCCTGAAACGCAGCGAGAATGGGAGCTCATCACCGCTTCACGCACAGATACCCCAATGACTGTAGAATTAGTCACATTCCTGGAATCAAGATGCAGAGCTCTCGAGCTACTTCAGACAACCCAATCACTGAAGGTAGTTCCTACCACTTCACGCTCTTCACACTCAACTGGAAACAAGGTCAGTAAATCTTATTGCAACGTAGGAACGCAGCTACAATGCTCTTTGTGTAACGGATCACAAAGACTCTTCAAATGTGACAAATTTATCAAAATGAAAGCTAAGCAACGCCTTAATCATGCCAAGCAAACAGGACTTTGTTTCAACTGCTTGCAACCATTTACTAGGAATCACACATGTTCGAAGCAAGTGTGTCGTCATTGTCACAAGAGACATCATACCTTGCTGCACATAGACAGGCAAAATCAATCAACTAATGACAAGGGGTCAGCAACCAATGGTCCACCTGCAGATGCAAGAGGCAGCCCAACTGCAGAGGTTAACACATATTGTTCATTCAAGGGCAAACCCAGAAATCATATTCTACTTGCCACAGCCAATGTGGAAGTTCAGAATAAATCTGGTCAATATGTTCCATGCACAGCATTGTTAGACAGTGCTTCTCAATCACATTTCATAATAGAGAGATGTGTACAACGTTTGAGGTTATCCAGAACCCAGACACATGCGCAAATACAAGGCATAAGCAGTGTCCATACTGCGACACATCACAGTGTTTCAATACATTTAAGGTCGAGGCATACAGACTGGCATACCACACTTGACTGTGCCATCTTGTCCCATATTACTGGTACTACACCATCCACCAAGTTGGACACAAGCACCTGGAAGATTCTGAAGGACATCAAGTTGGCTGATGAACAGTTTGATCAACCAGGGGGCATTGATCTACTAATTGGAGCTGACTTATTCTACGAGATGCTTCGATCAGGCAGAAGGACACGTCCTGGCAATTATCCAGTTCTACAAGAGACAGTTCTTGGCTGGACACTCTCTGGTCGAACTCCAGCTACCACTACACAGCATGACCCTCAGCCTACATTTCTGCTCCGAGAAGACAACAGTCTGGAGCACAATT
>Ga0123354_10015802_pt1 | contig 11808 bp, 8 predicted proteins | sample TergutLab28metaG_2_FD_97872 | JGI IMG/M metagenome (GOLD analysis project Ga0123354, IMG submission 97872) | Labiotermes labralis P4 segment gut microbial communities from Petit-Saut dam, French Guiana - Lab288 P4 | ecosystem: Host-associated > Arthropoda: Insects > Digestive system > Gut ... | reverse complement strand
CACATATATACACACACATACATACACACACACACACACCACACACACACACCACACACACACACACATACACACACACACCACACACACACATACGCACACACACACATACGCACACACACACACACACACATACACACACACACCACACATACACACACACACACACACATACCCACTATACCCTATTATACTGTTTTTTTAAAAGTCCCACGTAAAATGTCGCTGTTTATCTATAGAATCAGAATTTATTTTCTTACGTTACAATATATGCTACCAGTACAGTTTAAATAATTAAAAGTATTTGTTGTTTTAGTCTGTAAATATGGAAATTAAACAATAAATTAGGGCAAACTTCGGTAAGTGCTTAAGTGTGTGATTTTTAATTATTTTGTTGTGGTAAATAGGAATGTTTACATTCAAACGAATACGGAGTTGGGCATGATCTGCTTCTCCTCGAAAAGATAGACCGGCGACTCAGTTCTGTCTCATCCGCTTTGTCTCATCACTGGCGGAATGAGGTTCAGGGCGGCAGAAGGGTCGGTCGTCTGCTTGAATGAAGTGTCAAGTTATCGAAAGTAGAGTTTCGTCGACTGTCGATACTAGCATTTGCATGGATGTATGGTCGAGTACACTCCTTTGCCACAGTGCATTCGGTACAGTAAGGACCCTCTACAAACACACTTTTGTAGTTTGCTGGATGCAGATATTTTTCACTTCATAAGGGTCGAGAACTTCTATTATAACTCGTTCCAAAATTCAGCATGTTATTTGTATGAAGATATAATGACGCTAGAACTGACTGAGATCACAGACTGTTCAAAAATGGTGAAAGTATGAGTATGTAAAATGAAGACAATGATATTGTTTGTGAATACAGTAACACAAATGGACTTTTGTTGTTGATCGGTTCGAATCTCTAGGAAGGACAAAATTAGGAATACTATTATTAAACAAGAAATGAATGTAGCAAGGTCTCTTTTAGACGATGTTCAAAGAATGGAAGAAGGGAGTTTAGCAAAAGAAGTTATGAATTGGAGTCCACCAGGAAGAAGAAAACGAGGTAGACTTTAACTTACCTGGGTGGAATGGATTAGAGGACTGATGGGAGAAAAGGGATTAATGGAAGAAGACGAATGACAGAGGAAACTGGAGGAAGAAGATAGTGTAATTGTTAAATGGGTGCAGGGAGATGTGGAAAGATTGTACAACCTGCTAAATAAATAAATAAATAAATAAAATACAGTAACAGACACTTGAAATTTCGTAATATATATTAAAGATAAATATGGTTCTACAGTAATGATATTATTATTAGGATTATTATACCTTTCTGCGAAATGTTGTTACTGGTGTCATGAATTTTAAAAATATCTGCGGTTGTCTTTCGACAGGATTGAGGTCGGTATAATTGCCCCTGAAACGTTATTCTTTTTCAGTCTCTGTTTCTATAAAAGTCGTTCTTTGCTTTAAAACAAGAACGTGACTTAAAAGTAACCAAACACAAAAACAGATCAAAATGTTTTCCTGCATTCTTTTAAGTGGAAAACTGGGATACGTTGTGGCGGTGAACTCTCTGCTTTTAACGGGTCAGCTATTATTGATGTAATCTAGAAAGCTACAATAGGCTTTGTGTGCGTCAAGTCACTCTGAAAGGCATAACCTACCATGAATGAGGTCTATTTCGATAACGAGGTGATGAATAGGGGATTTCAACCTAAAGAATTGGGTTGAAAATGAAGAATGAGGTGAACCTAGTGTCTAGAATGGTTGGCAGCAGCTAGAGTTAGGCCAATTTTTTCGACACGGAAAAATAAATTTTCCAAAACTTTAGGAACAAACTCCAAATTCTAGGCGCCAGAAGGGTAACAAGAAACAATTTCCATGCTGAGGTTCCACAGTTCTGAAGTCTGTAGCCTGCGGTTTTCTGCTAGGTGCGTGCGAACAGATACACGTTTTTGAATGTTAGGAGAAAAAGAACCGATGAAAATCTTGGGAACGACCGTACAAAATTTAGTCGCCTGTGCGACCAGGGGGCTAGGGTTTGTGAACCGGGAATCTTGCAGAACAGAGAGGTAAGATTATATCAATTTGGATCATGGAGAAACAGATTAAGAGCTGCCAAAGTGGCCTGTTGGGTACGAAGGCATATTCTTGTGATAAGGACAGTGAATACTGTGGTGCAATAAACGCAGGAAATTTTCTTGCTGACTGTGTAACTATCAAGTTTTTAATACGTATGGTAAGTCATGAAGTTCTTTACACCAATACTGTCCAGGTTCTTGTTCTTTTTGTCCTATTTTGTGTGAGGAGATGTGGCTGTAGTATTGCGAGTCATGATGTGTCTGATGTGGCTGTAGTATTGCGAGTCATGATGTGTCTGATATACAACAGGTCTAGAGAATGAAGACCAGCAGACAATGGATATATCAGATTACAGTCAATCCGGTTCAGATTCTTCATGGTTTTATTCATCCTCTCCCGTCGACTTTCAGGATAGCTTACTGAAATAAGCTATAATGGTCTCGCCCAAATTTTTGCGTATTCGCTGCTATAATCATCTGCGTGGCTTCATTCACTAACTGCATATTGCAGGACGGTTCTTGAATATTTATGATTGTTATATCCTATTGGTTAATAAATTCCCAACTTTAAAGCTGCACAAAATTGCAGCAGCATTTTAAAAAATGACATGATACCCCATCCCAAGCCGTTTAAATTTCAGTCATCAATCTGAACGTCCTATTTTTCTAAGATTAGTTTCTACCCCCCCCCCCCCCATCTATGCCCTGTTCTTCCTTAAATTTCCTTGTGAAATAAGGCAATCAGTAAGCATGAAGCAAACAATAGACTGGATTGGGATTCCCCCCCTCCTCCTCCGTGGCGCAACAGCCCCGGCCAGGGCGTCCTCATTATCGAGGCTTCACGATGACACTCAGACACACCACAATCAGTAGGACTCCTCTGGATGAGTGCTCAGTCTGACGTGAAGACCTACACATGACAACACACAACACTCACAAGAGACAGACATCCATGACCCTGGTGGGATTCGAACCCGCAGTCCCAGCGAACGAGCGGCCGTAGACCTGCGCCTTAGGCAGCGCGGCCACTGGGACCGGCGGTGTCGAGGTGCCTGAGTATGAATGTTATTTCTGCACTTCACACTTCACCTTTACACGCGAATAGTTTTACCAACATGACCAGCCCTCGGATAGTCAGTTTCTAGATTCTTAGTTGGTTCGAGACGTGCGAAAACCCGCCCATCGCTCAAACATGCGGCCATCCTTGAACGAAACGGAGTAGACCTGGTCTGCACGCAGCGGTCTCTCTCCAGGGTCGCTACTTTTCTACCCACACAACAATTCGAACAAGTGTTCATTTTCTCCGTTATTTGCTGGGAGGAGCCGTGTTTTGCACAGGCCATGTAGTCTACATTAGCTGCACGATACAGACTTTCCTTAACGAGAACCTCATCTACAAATGGCAGGGCCACGTTCGTGATTTGTCTCAGCGTATGATCATTCATTGCGGTGGACTGTTAGACAAACTGTGAAGTGGAACGTACTGTTCAGGGTTTCTTTCCTCTGGGATACGGCGCTGCGTTTTGGGTAGCTGGCTACCGACATTTCGACACAATACGGTCACCCCAATTTCAAAGGTTGAAATAACTTCTTAGGCATACATGATGTCCAGTTTCAAAATTAGGACTAATAAAGGTAAAGATTGTGCCGGTCCCAATGGCCGCACGGTCTAAGGCGTAGGTCTGCGGCCGCTCGCCTGCTGGGATTTTAGGTTCGAATCCCACCAGGGCATGGATGTCTATGTGTTGTGAGTGTTGTGTGTTGTCAGGTAGAGGTCTCTGCGACGGGCTGATCACTCGTCAAGAGGAGTCCTACCGACTGTGATGCGTCGTTGAGTGTGATCTAGAAACCTCGTGAGTGAGGAGGCCATGGCCCACTGGGGGCTGTTGTGATAAAAACAAAGAAGTAAAGTTTACCTTAGAACAGGTCATGAAGGACCAGAGAGGGAGTACAGGTATAGGGAGTACAGGTACAGCTGTGGAAGTGGATGACTTACGCCACGCTCCGGCCGCTTTATCCCCAAAATAGAGACACAGTTCCCACTGTACAGGAGGCTGGATGGACCCCAGGGCCGGTCTGGAAGTTTGCAGAAATTCTCGATCCTACCGTGATTCGATCCCCGGTCCGTCCAACCGGTAGCAAGTCGCTATACCGTCTACGTTATTCTGGCCCGTAAAATAGCAGTAATACACAATAGTAATAATATTAATACTAATAATCAGTATGCCCCTGGGTTAACTAAGTAAGCCTACGCGTCAAATCTACTAGAATGCAGGTTATCTGGTATCGACCTATATTTGTGAGTGGCGTATCAAGATAAAGACTGTAATTGATGATTGGTTTATTGCTTATTCGGTTGATTCCTGTGTAATTACAAGGCGCCTGTTTGCCTAGGTTGTATGTCGTTGAATGATGTGAGATCAGGTTATAATCCTGAATGTTATCTACACATGTTCGGAAGAAAGATGTTTTTGCGTATCTGACTGTAGTTTACTACCGCCAAACTACACAGACCAGGAGCAGTCCTGTTCCCTGTAGTGTGTAACTCGAAAGAGATATAAACAGACACCTCTCGCTCTCGGATACAAGTAGCAGGACATTATCGCTCCAACATTACCTCTTTGTTTGTCCCTATGGACCAAGTAACATTTACTGGAACCTCCATAAAGAATTGCTGTGACATTTGACTGCATTCTCTAAAATGGAAACCATTTCTTGCCTGTATTTATCATGCAAGTGCTCTTCAGATTCTGGGATTGATTTCCAGACTGTTTCTCACGGTCACCAACGTTTTACACACCCAACTATAAATTCTGTTGTCCCACACATGCGACCCCATCAACATTTTACACCAGCTGGTACATTCGCAGTGCATAATAATGTGTGTGAAAGCTGTTAAGGACGATGTAATGAAGTGTTTCACAATTTTGATGGAGATAACTGAAATGAAGCATAGTGTAACTATAGAAAACGTATATTAGACAGCACACTGAGACGATTCCTGCACTCGTACCTTGAGATAAGACGAAAAATATTGCCGGTATGTATTTACACGTACAGATGTTACTGTGTGACAAAGGTACAGGCATTTTGCAAAATTCTAGGATCCGTCTCATATTTGTAGGCGCCAGGTGTGTGACATGAGACAAATCCCACGCTGATGACCCACAAATTAAATATTAAAATTAAACTTGACGAATTAATTAGCTCTATCGAAACCTCTAATGGACCCTTTATTTAGTGACAGTTGGAAGCGAGGTATTTAAATATTATTATTAGTAGTAGTAGTATTAGTAGCAGCGGCAGCAGTAATACTAGTAGCAGTAGTAGTACTACTAGTATTAGTAGTGGTAGTAGTAGTAGTAACAGCAGTGGTAATTGTAGTAGTAATTCTGACTATAATATTGTATTCACAAGTTCGTAATAACTGAAGTGATGAACGTATAGATAGCAATTTAAGTGACCTTTGTCCAACGCACACAATTTTTGTACAAAAGTTCGATGAGGCTGTTACGTTATTTGCTCTTAATCGCGGGAAATGTAGTTCACATTAATTATACTGTTGAGAATGTAACTGAGAGACTGATGTAAGTGCCTCTTGCTCTTACCAGGTTGTTACGAAGCAGCGAACAACGAGTAGCATCTGAATAAACCAGCCGTTGAGGTAGGGACATTGACTTCAGTCATCGACTGGAAGTGTGCAGGTAGGATGTACATACATTTAGATGATCATGAACCTGACAGAATTCGTTAGAAATTACGTATCTCTTGATTGTATATTGCCATATATTGTCATGAAATTTAGAATGTTTACTGAAGCACAAAACTCTACATGTGGTGTGTTTATTTTATGTATTTCTGCATATGAAACACCATCTGCAGTGCCACCCATGCAACTCATTAATCATGCGCGCGTTGCAGCCATCTCGCTTCGCCGTGGTATTGTGTAAATATTACGAGGTGGTTATATGTAAAATATAAAGAAAGAACCCCAGTCCATATAAATCTAATTTCATTTCCGTTGACGACATTTTCTTATGTATGCTTGATGCTAGCTTATCCCTTGAGTTGAGTCACTTCACTTTTCTTGTAGTACACGTGTTACGGTGTTACCTGCGTTCATATTTCAGACCTGTTTCATTGCTTGGTGGGGACCGCGGTAGCACAGTGGTTAAGGTGCTGTGATACAAATCGGAAGGTCACTGGTTCGATCCCAGCTGGTGTCAGTGGACTTTTCATTGACATAAAATCCTTCCGATCGCACCATGATCCTGGGGTCTACTCAACCTCTAACAGAAATGAGTACCAGGAGTATTTCCTGGAGGTAAAGGCGGCCGGTGCGTAAGGCTGACAACCTACCATCATCCTGTGCCGTTGTTACGAAATCAAGGCCTGTAATGGGACTGCTTTACCTTTGCTTCATTGCTTGGTTAGACTCACGTTGCGCGTGCGAAGTTCACTTGGAACAGCCGGACAGAGCAAGCACAAAATACATAGTTACATATATTGACTTTTATAAGAATTCTTCTTTTTAGTTTTGTTTGATTAAAAATATTTTATTACTTTATACCAGTGTTTCTCAACCTTTGTGAGACCGCGGCCCGGTAAATTCATTTTTTATAAGACGAAGGCCCGATCCCAACAAATTTACACGTCTATACCTTTGCAAATTTTTGAGTTCATACATTAAACTAACATAAGTATTAGTAATTAACTATGACATAATCATAAAAAGTATTAGTACAATTGTGTACACGATGTGTCATGTTGACAAATAAAATATTACTTTTAAATTAGTTATCAATTCCAGGAGAACCTCTCGCGGCCCGGTGTAATTGATGTTTTATACTTACCAGACATTTATATGTTATATTGTGATAACGTATATAATTAATAGTAATTATGGTAGTGAACAAACACGTCAGTGACTTATGCGACTGTAGTAATTTGAAACATCTCTTATTGAGATTTATCGAGTTGCAAATTAATTATAATTTAGTTCTTAGTATGTCACGTTCAGTGGCTAAGATTTCATATTTATATACAAAGTGGCTGGCATTGGCTTGCAAATAGCTGTTTACTGGTTGAAACAGAGGAATATTAGGTATCAAATGTAACCTGACATTTTACATGTCAGTATAGCAGCTCTGAATGTAGGATTTCAGTTTTGTAATCATTTATACGTATTTGCATATTTTGTAACCAAAGAACGTATACCGATTGTGATAATATCGCTGAAATTCTTCGTTGAGTGATTATCATCTTTTTCTAGTTGAGAATCAAAGTCTTGGAGGCTAGAAATGAAAAATTATAGCAATTTGAAAATAACTGTGATAAGGTGGTTGATTACACAGGGCTGCCTAAGGACAAAGTTTCTTAGAAACTTTCGTTCCATTTCAGTGTATACAGAAGTTTCATGTGACATGCAAGATGACAGAATATTAGCAGAGTTGATATTTGACTGTGAAACACAATGTGCGGTGAAATTTGTGCAGTTCAAAAGTGACAGTTGGCAGTGTCTCACGTTGGTGCTAAAAGTTTTCTTTTGCGTAGCAGCGTAGCACCTACGAATATTTACGACACTCGCCTGCCACGTCCTACACCTAGCAGCTCCGAGGGTTTAGACCACAGATATTATACGAAGTTAAACACAAAATGTGTCGTAATGAGGAAAAACCTTTCGTTGATCAGACTAGAGTGAAGATCATTATACGGTAAATTAGAATTCCCCCCCCCCCAAATCTAATGTGAAGAATGTTGATGTTGAAGTATAAAATAATTTATTGCTTCCTGAATACATTAGGTGCACGTTTATTTTGAGATAGAATGTTTTGCTGGAATAAAAGTGCATATTATTTTGAAACTAAAATAAAAACGTTCCATAACTGAAATGGCCTCTAGCGACAGCCACACAAAACAAAAGCCGATAGCGAAGTAGCGAAATGGTTAAAGTCGTCATAATGTATAATAAAAGGTTCTGTATTTTCGCCGATGAATAAACGTAATTATTACACGACACTGAGCCGTTTCAGTTTCCTTCTAATGCTGGAGATAACTGTTGCGCTCAGCGACATGTTGTGTCTCCTAAAGGGACATGTTGTGTCTCCTAAAGGGACATGTTGTGTCTCCTAAAGGGACATGTTGTGTCTCCTAAAGGGACAGACCTGCCTGCTCGAGTGTTTGTATTTTTAATTAAACTAAATTTGAAGTTCTCCGGATGCTTATTTAGAAAACGCGTCGTCAGCACGTGCCGTAAATGGAGGCAGTAGTCCATGGATTCATAACCTTCACCGTACAGATGAAGGTGAATGAACAGTTTCACGCTTCAGCCACTTTATCTGCGGAAAAATCTTCGGTAGTCATTTGCGCTGAAAGCTGAGTGTGCCGTGGGTCCTTTCAGGTGTGTTAGTGAAGGGAAACCGTCTGTGCCCCTGGCAACAAGCCGAAATCTGTCCATCCCTTAAGCATTCCTGCTGTCTATAAGTACGTACGAATTGAAAATGCTAGGAAACAAGATGATGAGTGGAATATCCGAACTGAAATTAGGGTAACAGTACTGACAGAGAGACAGTTACATGCTAAGGAACTTCATAATACTTACTTTTCAAGTTGCGTTGTTGGGGTGCATAAACGAAGGTGGAAGAGATGGGCAAAACCTGTAGCGTGAAGGCAGAAATGAGAAAATCATGTAAAACTTTGAACGAAGCTTTCAAGGGAGGAAAATATTTGGGAGTTATGGGCGTAAATGGGAGTATAGTATTGTGTTAGACCGTAGGTAGACGAGGCCAGTAAATGTGCGCCTATTTCAGGTGTATCAGGATACCTTCGAGTGGTGGAATTGCGGCGAGTACTGTGCTAAAACTTCCGATTCATTGAAAGCCTGAAGTAAACTCCGTATCATGCAGACGAGGTCTCCGTTGCTCTGGTCACTACCGCCCCGCATATTCTAATTGACCTGACAGTCTAGTTACCGTGATGCGATGACTGTACGCCGACGCACGGTACAGTGCACGTACAAAGATTTCGTGTGGTCGTGAAATCGCACCTCTACCCCTTAGTGCCAACAACTTGAACGTGTAAATACAAAATTGTAATCGAAGACTTCGAAGTACGAAACCTTTTGGTAGACCGAGGACTAGGTACTCAGTATACTGAGTATACGACTCACACAGTATACAAGACATGCTGCCACACACAAGACATGCTGCCACAGCACCAACTCAACGTAACGATGTAAATCACTGAGTGTTTTTAAACTACTCGTATAACTTTAGCATGGAACAATGTATGCTCCCTGAGTATGATCGTATGATCGAAACATATAGGGGCGTTTTAAGTGTTTTAATGTGAATTTTAGATCATTAAATGAATATATGTGCATTTGTTGGTGTATTAATTAAACAAACTATAGAATGCACGGTGCAGAGATAATGAAAGACTGCGGTCATACAAAGCGTCTTTTGGTCACAAGTGCAGGGGCTGAGAAAGAGGTTTCCAGCCTTACCTTGAACATGAAGACGTTATTGCCACAACCGCTAAGGTCTTCTTCATGACCACATTTCCCCAATTGTTCATCTTTTAACTTTTATTTGTCCTTCCTCCTTCATCTTGTCTCGCCTATCCATGATTTTCCTCTATTTTTCGTTTTATTTATTCCGGTCTTCTTCTACATGCAGTGCATTCTTTTGGCGTGAGAGAATATTAACCGTTTAAAGGCTCGATTTAGGAACCGCTGAGTTTAAACATAAGATCTATGCCTTTTGTCCACACTCTGTGTGCGTGTGTGTGTGCGCGCGTGCTTGCGTGCGTGTGTATGCGCGCGTTCCATATTATTATTATTATTATTATTATTATTACAATAAACAACAGGTTTTGCCATATACATCATTCACTGATTGGTCATTTCAACAGAAGCACTTCTTTTGTCTGCAGTTTTTCACATGAATCTTTGAACATACTGCATATTGGTTGTATTCTTCACTGGGTAAAGCTGTCACATTCAGGTATGTCTGTGTATCCAGTACGTTGTTCGTAGATTGCAGTATTTTCTTATGACGATAAATAAATAATGCTCAGTCCCGCTCAATTGCGTGTTCGACATTATTATTGTCAGCCTGCAGAAAGCACTGTTTCTGCTTATCGTTTGTGATTATTTCTATCAGCGAAGTAGAACTGGTAAATAGAAGGTTTATTCTCGGCCGTCTTGAGACAACAAACAGCTGCTATCAGCTGCACGTACTATATAGAATGGGTATTAAGATGACCTTTATTGCAGTTCTGACACGTAATAATCAACGTAATGTAATTATGTCCTAATATGCGAAGGGTGGCAAGATCTGGATTGAAACACTCAGCACGAAAAACTAAACAGAAATGTGAATTTTGTCCATTACAAATTGCACAGTTTAGGCCTAACTATTTTTATATAAACTGCGACGCTACCCCGTGCTCTTTCCCTGCTGAAGTCTCCACTTGACCCTTGCATTTATTGCCAGTAACTACCACGCTGTTGTGTATAGGGTCTTGGTGGGGAAACCGGAGGGAAAGAGACCACTGGAGAGACCTAGGCGTAGATGGGTGGATAATATTAGGATGGATCTCCAGGAGGTGGGATGTAGGTATATGGACTGGATTTGGCTGGCACAGGTTAGAGACAGTTGGCGGACACTTGTGAGTGCGGTAACGAACCTTCGGGTTCCGTGAAATGCGGGGAATTTCTTGACTAGCTGCAAACCAGTTAGCTTCTCAAGAAGGACTCTGCACCATGGAGTAAGTAAGTAAGTAACTACCACGCTGTTTGTAACGTGGAAGAGGATACGTTTTTGTCTGCTCCTAAAAATGTTCCAGACAGGCAGGAAAGCAAAAACCCATTCTTTTACATTTATAACCGTGATGAAGGAAGGTCCAGCATGTGTTCAGTGTAATTCTTGCACGCACCGACGTAATCCAGTGTCTTGAGGTTGAAAACATTTTTATGATAACAGAGAGAAAGAACTGTTTTGGGGTTAAGTAGGAAGCATAAATCAGCGGATAGAAATAATGTTCAGCCTTCAGGAGAAAGACAGAGCGACTCAGTGCGGCGGTATGAAAGGGCACATTGATGTGGCGCTGTGGCTGTGTCGTCTGTTGATTGATGTAGGCACGGTGAAACAAGTTATCGGGAACGGATAAATTGCGTGTGAAGATAATAATGAAGAAAGAAGATGAGTCGTATTTGCTGTATTATCAGTCAATGGGGAACACACGTAGGGGTAATAGTCTTATACTGATTCCTTAGAGTCAGCTAATGTTAACCTACACCCGCGACTATCAAAGATTTTTGCTGGTCAACATGCTTGAAGACAGTGGTGGGTTTTCAGAATATCTCGCTAGTTACATACAGAATCTTTTCTTTACATTGTCTCCAAACAAAAGCTTGAGGAATAGATTTTTTGGTTAAAGGCGTCTGGTTTAGATCGTTAAAGATTTTTCGTAAATGTTTCGACTCCAAAATAGGGTCATCGAAAAAGATGGACGGGATTTGAAACCGCTATAACTTAAAAAGTACTAGACGGATTTACACGTTTTGCATCTTAAAATGCTCAGAAAAGTTTAAAGTTTTAGACTTACCTTAGTACATTTCAATATGTGCACCGTTTGTAGCTCTGGAGACGTCCAAACGAAATTCTATCTCTTGCCACGTTTTCTGAATCATGTCTCGTGTTACAGTTTCAATGGCTGATGT
>Ga0123354_10015801_pt1 | contig 11808 bp, 3 predicted proteins | sample TergutLab28metaG_2_FD_97872 | JGI IMG/M metagenome (GOLD analysis project Ga0123354, IMG submission 97872) | Labiotermes labralis P4 segment gut microbial communities from Petit-Saut dam, French Guiana - Lab288 P4 | ecosystem: Host-associated > Arthropoda: Insects > Digestive system > Gut ... | reverse complement strand
GCAAAATGTTGCAGACGAATTGTCGATTCTGATGAAACTAACTTCCTCGTGTCTGGAAGGATGAGGCCCCCCCCCCCCAACTGTCCCAACCGTAAGTAGTTTTTTTTTTTTTAATCTAATATTAATATCGGTTTGCCCAGGCATGCACGTATACCGGGCGCTACCAGATTTCGTGCGTAGGCGCCTAGAATTTTGACATGGCTTCTAGATTTCTGGAAAATTTGTGTATCTCTGCTCATAACATCATGTTGCAGATGCATGCTAACACTGTGTTTCAGACTTTAGTTCCATCATAGGAAGCTCCGCTGACACCAGATGTATAAATAACGATGCTGCTTCTGTAATTTGTCAGTACAAATATTTACGTATTGTGTTTCTCGTGAATATATAAATGTTTAAATTTGGAATTATACGTGGACATATGATGAATTTTGCCATTCGTATTTTGTTATACTTTCATGTAGAATTCAACAAGATTTAATAATTAGAATGAAATACTCAAAGTACATCCCTGTTGTAACGCTGAACGTAATTCTTAGGCAGATTACATAATCCTGTATGAAGTTGAAGAGCGAGATAATAACTCGGCATAAGATAAGCTGGAGTCTGCCCCCTTCTCGTTTTATTCTTCCAAAGTTCGGTTACACTTGTATTTTGTCACGTGACATTTTCGTTATCTAAGTAGGATTTGTTTACCCGCGAGTATGTTTAGTAGCACACTGAACAGAATACGAAAGACACAATGTTTTTGTACGTGGAATTCCATTCAAAAATGACTTTCTATTGTTTTAGCATGTCACTTGCTTTCAAGATATTAAATCATTATTTTTCAAAAACCGGTCTCTTCATACTACTTTGTAGCAAAACCTATGACACAAAACATTAAAGCTCACAGCACCATATTCATTCGTTTCTTCAGAGGATCCCTCTTCTCCAGTTTTCCACACCGCTGGAATTCGATGCCTTGGATTCCTAAACCACAATGATTGTGTCAGAACTAGGGACAAACCCTCAAATTGGAAGGCATATAGCAATAGGCAGGATTATTAGTGCTGAAAAATGAACGCAGACATCCAGGCCTCAGACATGTATAGAACCCACAACTGTGACATATTGTATGAATACTGTATTGAAACATTTAAATCTGTGGTTGCATTTTATCTCATAGATAGTGGAGAATAGTTCCAAATATAGACACACACTTTGTATGCATTTCTTGGGAGGCAAGTTTTCTATTGCTTGCACACTGCACAACAGGCATTTAATGCCCAACACAGAATTTGTTAGTGCCAAGATATCTGTAAGTGTAGTGACTGTGATACAGGCTACATGACTGATGTTTATCCTCAGTAGTGATTAGGGATTCCTCTTTGCTACATCCAGCTTTCTTTTGCAATGGCCAGGGATAAAGCTGCTGAGGCGTGCTCACCAAGAGTGTGAGGAGCTACTTCTCCATTCCCCCATACATTTTGCAAAGCATTGTGCTTACTTAAGCACAAGGGCTTTATTTTTACCACAGTGTCTGTTAATAACCCCTAATATCACCTTCATTTTTTCACTAAGCAGGATTTACTGCAACCAAACTACCAATTTCAGTTAAATGAAAAATGTGCCAAATCAAACAAGAGTGTACAGATATCCTCTGATGAAGTCCACGCACCTTCCAAATGCATTCTGTGCAATTTTATATACCTGAGTTTCCTCAACATTTATTTACTTAAAATTTCATTTAGACTGCAATATATTTAAACATACTTTATTGTTCACATTTCATTAGACATACATTTATTTCCACTTGCAGTTAGACCCCTCAAGGCAACAGGACATCTGACATTTCTGATGCCACAACTAATTTCCTTTATGTAAATCCACTTCAGATTGGCCTACTTACAGTCACATGACAGAATGCCTGCACGGAACATGTTTTCCACTAAGCACATTCCTGTGCCTTACTTGACACTAGACTCTCAGAAGAGTACAAATATATATCAGCATACTCACAATTTCTTATGTAAATATGAACCTAACCAAATCAGTTACATATTTAGTATTTTTCTGTACATTTTACACAGTGCATCTCAGTAATGAAGGGTTAACTCAGAAACTAGCTGACTTAACAGCTGGGGACAATATTCAAATGAGTATAGAGGCTGCACATAACTTAACCCTTAGCCGCCGAACAACATATATATATGTCGCGCGGTGAGCCCTTTAAATAGCCGAAAGGCCACTAAAGTGTCTGGAGGGGGGATTTAATTCTGCCGTCAAAGATTTAATTCTGGCATCAAAGGGTTAATTATAATTGACAGTGTTACTCCTACAAGCATCCCACTGTCCAGTAATATTGTGTACTGCCAAATACCAGGCATAGCAGAAAATTAAAAAAAGCATCTCATTAACAAGGTACACAATCTGTCACGCTGACACAGGAGATGCCATTGCTGGAGACACTCACTGAACAAGATACGTAAAACATGAGGGTAAAACAGGACATTTAATCTAATGCACAGAAACCATAGTAATCTTTCTTCACCAAAATCCACTCTGTGAATTCATTTCCTGGTTTATAAATGGGAAATTAAGATTGCATGATGGATCCCTTCAATGCCCAACTAAAAAGGAGTATCTTCAGTATTATGGAAAAGAGGAATTGGTCTCTCTTCTGAAACATGTCTAGAATATCATTTCTAAAAATGTCCCTTCCTGTTTTTTTTTTATTGATGTGGGAAGGAATGTTAAAAAATCAAATGAGAAAGCTATAAGGATTCCCTTTACATCATCCTATTTATGTGACAGGGTTTTCAGCAGTTAATGTAATAAAGTGTGAATATCCCTGATGTATGGCACATCTGTACCTAGTGAAGGAAAAGGTAAATTACTTCGACTTCGATAATTCCAAACAGTGGTTACAGTAACTCTGTCAGTTCCCTTTAAGGCCTTGTTCTTGCCACCCACAATTTCTTTTACAAACAATACCCCAGTGGTTACTGAAGGACTGTCATATACATAACTACAGTCACTCAAAACTCACTCACAAAAACAAGAAAGTTTAATTTAATGTGTGTTCTGTTCTGCATGTACCATCATATAAAATGAGTGCTAAATGACTGAAGTTACATAAATCCAATCATCAAACCACAGAAATGCTTCTCAAGCAATTTTAATAAATACTGTTCAGTTTACACTGCTGGTATTCTTCAGGACTTCTTTTTCACAACTTTCATGAAGAGCACCATGTCTGAAATTACAAAGAATATACATACATAAATACAATCGTATTTAGGTGTCCACTCATTAATAACTATCCAGCAGCTCCAGATATAATGTGAAGCAAATAGAAATTCTTCCATTCCCTCACTGGCATATTATTATATTTCAAATACTTGTTTTACAGCAGACTTGTAAATACTAAGATGCAGTAACCTATGAAATCTGACGTAGAACAGTAGTTTGTTTTATACTTACTACAGTTAACAACTTACTGATAAAAATAATTATGACAACAGCAACCATAACCCATATCCAACACTTGCAGGCACGCTGACTATGTTTCTCCAGTTTTTCTGATTCCACCTTCAGGCTTGAGAAATTACGGTCTGTGATGTTTGATGACTTCTCTGTTGTCTAAACACAACAGAGATCAGTATCATGACAACATACTAGAATGAAAACTTAAAAAGATGACTTTCATAAGAACTCATGTTCATTTCTTAGGCTACTTCATCTTATAGCTACTTTGCAGGACAATTTTTTTGACACTTGAAATGTAAATTCTGCATAATAAAGATTAATTAAAACAAAGATATATGAAATTTTTCTTTAAAATCTCATCTTTAAGGCTGTCATTAACACCTGATTTTGACACATCAAAATCTCAGCCTGACTTCAGAAGACTGTAAGACTAAAGTTATGTACACAGCAATAGAGTAGTTTAGGCTGCCATTTTTCTCACATTCCATTCTTTAATTACAATATGTGAAATGAAATGCATGTGGCCTACAAGCCATCAGAGGTTTATTAATGTGGCAAATAAGAAATTTAAATTTGGACATCTGATATCTCACTATTCTCATTTATTAACCATTAACGAGATGTACGAACATAATATATCACACCTTGTAAATTTGTACTTTACTCTTAGATTTGATTTACAGAGGAACTGCCTATATGGCAATCTTTTTTTTTTTTAATGGATGAAATGGTCTGTAAATCAACACTTCATATCCTAGTAACATGCCTCTGTATCCTTTCTAATTATACTGTTTGCTAACAGGGACTGCTCCTTGAGGTTTCGAGTAAGTAACAGCATGTCATCTGCAATCTTTTCTTGCATGGAATGGTGGTACTTGAGTAATGCATCCAGGTCTTCACCAGTAGACTTTTGTTTCCTTTGTCTCAAATGATCTTCAGTTCCTACAATTGAAAACGTATGCAAACAGCAGTTATGTGTAATATATGAATTGTATGTATCAAAATTAATTTCAAAACACATCTCTGATCTTTGTCCGCACACATTTAAACAAGGATACTGGAAAATACGGCTGCAATTCATGCCTTGTCAATTACTATGCCATGTCTTCATTTTGCAAGTCCCATTTTGTAAAATGTCTTACCTTTTTCATTTTGAAACAGCTGGTCCCTAAGTTCTTTAGTATATTTTGAAGTAGTGGTTTGATGGATTTCTTTAGTAGTTGATTCTGATGATGTTGCTGGTCCATGGGATAGAAGCTGTGCCGCAGCAACTTTTTCTGCGGGATTTGTCTGGTTAACATATAGACATTTATGTTAATAAATGTGCCATACTACTGCATAAGTATGGGATGAACTCCTATAAATTCAGGAACTGAAATGTTTTAATCACTGCAGAGAATTGAAACTTGAAGTTTATGTCCCATAAAATAAACAATTTAAATTTTTAAGATAGAGGCTAACATTATATTTGGGTGGCACAAAATATTACATTTCGTTGTGTATTTGTCATTCACTTAATTTTTCTTTGTTTCTTTTCTGCTGAAAGACTGAGGTTAACTGCAAGAATATGCCAATTCCCAATTTTGACTGTGGAGGTTCTGGTTCTCTCCCAGTGCAATCCATGGGATATGTGGTGAACAGCGTTGCAATGGGATAAGGTTTCCTTGGGCACTTCAGTTTTCTTGTCAATTATCATTCCAACCATGTTCTATTATTCATATTCATTAATCTACCAACAACATTTGTTACTGGCAAAGTAGCTAAAAAATATTACACAGGTGTATTTAGTAATTTTATTTTGCTAAATGATGGTACGTTATTTGCAAATGCAGTGCTAAGTTAAATGTAGCCACTGTAAAGTTAGAGAATTCCATGTATGTTAACCTTTTAAAGACATGCAATTGGATGCAGAAAAACACCACTATAAATTAATTATACACATTGCGGTAACAAGGAAATTTATTGTACTTTTTTTAAGACATGCTGCATAACGTTTTATTTTCCACAAAGTGTTGTATATTTCATAATTTTAACTTTTTCTGATCAAATAATATGTTCTTCACAAACCATGTGCTAATATGTAAATACCCACACCAGAAGGACATAGGTTAAATCAAGTGACAAACTAATGCACCCTTCTCTAGATACCAGGTTTTAAAAAATGAGTATGTACTGATCAGATGGTCTATACACGTAAGTGTGCGTACATACACACACACATACATACATATAATAAGGCTGATAATGAGCCATATATAGAGATTATATACTTATCATGTGATGGAAAAGTGAATAAAAAATTCATATTTTGCTGTTAGTGACATAATTACAAGTCATATACTACCACTTTGTACTGCATGCAGTATGGCAGCATGAGAGGAGAAAACAGCTTACTGTATAGGAAGAGTAAAATTGTGATGTAAGTTTGCAAATTTGAAAACTTTTAAAATTCCTGTTGTGGACTGGTGGCATTTCCATTTTATATAACAGGAATTTTAAGCAGAAACATCACGTAAAAATGGGAGGCAAAAATGTTTCATAGCAAGTCATATGTGTTTCTAAATACTGCATTCAAAGCTCAAAATATGTTTATTATTTTGGTACAAATGTACCTAGGAGTATAAAGTGGGCAGTTCACAACACTGTGCAAAGAGGAACTGTAATGTAATACTTCTGGGACACACTGCAATGTAGCATTTCTAGGAGAGAGAGAGATTTAGGTTATGATGGGCTGGATATATACCACAGACAAGGTAAATGAGAAATACATACATATTGGTAGGGAAACATCCACTTGAAATACAAGAAGGCAGCACAATTATGAGAGTAAAATGGGTCTTAAAACATTGGTTTTTGAATACAGGAGGTGAATGGCACTGGCTCCGAATTGTGTCTAGTGGTATTATCTGGCATTGAGAAGCGCTGAACCTTCAGGTTCTGCTAACAAATGTTAGTTTGATAGTCAGGTAAAACTATGTGCACCAAATCATATTCAGTAATTCACTGAAACAGACCATCAAAGGATATTCTCAATTAACTTTTACAATGGAATGTCACTAAAAACTTCAACATCTGCAAGGATTATCTAACTTGACAGCATGGGAATACTGGCAAACTCACAGAAGTAGTATATAGCTAATCCTGCATTAAAAACAATTAGTCCAAACATACATATAGTCAGTAATCCTTTAGGTCTTCAAAAGTTCATCCATGTAAAGTATGTGATGGAATAAGCAGACATCACAGCTTTAGCTGCCCTTGGAGCAGTGCTTGTGTCAGTGTGTCCACACAGAGATCTCTTATATAAAAATTAAATCAGGAGTTATGAAAAAGTTTCACAGAAATGGGGAGATAAGTATGCCTAACTAATGTAACTATGAAGTGGCACTGTCATTAGTGGAAGGGAAACAAATAATGAATTAAAATACTGAAGTAATCTAACACTGGATATGAACTGTACTGTCTTCAATAAAAAGCTAGGAATACTCTTAGGCATCAATCTGACAGGAACTCAATATTTTCAATACTATAATAAGATTCCACAATACACAGAAGAATAACTGAAGTATTAGGTCTTCTTGCCTGCATAACAATGTTTTATTGTATTACATTATTATTTGTAAGCTGAACCCAATGGCTACGTGGCCTAAAGCATGGGTCTACAGCTGCTTGCTTGCTGGGATTGTGGGTTCAAATCTTGCAGGGGGCATGGATGTCTGCCCTTGTCAGTGTTGTTTTTTGTTGGGACGAGGTGTCTGTATCAGGCTGATCACTCACTCAGAGGAGTCCTACCGAGTGTGGAATGTCCAATGTGTTTGACCATGAAGCACGATAAGTGGAGGCCACGACCCAGAATCAGGTCAAAGTCCCATAGGAAAGAAGTACTTTTATTTGTATCAATGAAATATATTATCCCTTTGGTGCTGAACGACATATATATATATATATGTCATGCAGGCGTGCGGACTAAGGCCACGGAGTTTAGTTAGTTTTTTTTAGTGAGCCCTTTAAATGACCGAACGGCCATTGAAATGGGAGGGAGGGGGGATTTAATTCCGGCATGAAAGATAAAATTCTGGTGCCAAAGGGTTAACAACTGGCCTTACTACAATGCCATGTTTCAACCTGTATGGGTCATCTTCGGGCTATTCTAAATGTAACGAGGTTTTTCCTTTGCAGTATTGTTATTGTATTGTGATTTTTATTATCCTTATTATCATATTTGTTGTTGGTGACATTCTTGGTACTGCTTCTTGGTGATGTGGTGTTGATACTCGATTGTGTTGCCTGGTCATTTCTAAATTTGTTTATCATTTTTAGTTTGGTGTAATGAGTGTATCAAAAATTGGGTTTCTGGTGAAAGTGTGGTCATTTAGGTGTTGGTTTTGTCTGCTGAGGTTATAGATGTGGAATCTTTCCTTTGTGGTGTGTAATATATCCATTGTACTTTTTATTATCCCACATGTACAGCTTCTTTACCATATATCCTGAGCATAGTTATGGTGGTACCATTGTTGTTCTTAATAGAAAATATGTGTTATTTAAATCTCACCGACAGAGTTCTCCTCAGTTTGTCCCATATATGTTTTGGGGCAGTCATGGCATTTTGATTGGTAAATGTTGCTTAGGGTGTATCTGTTTGGTATTTGTCTTTGGTTGTAGCAGTTTGGTTTGGGATGACACACCTATACTTGTGTTTCTGAATAGCTTTGTGATGATGTTGGCTTCTTTTCCCATGTACATAAACGTGGGCCACTTTTTCTTGTTATCTTTTTTCTTGTTCTTATGCTCCTTTTTCATTTTTATGGTTATGTGGTAACATCCATTGTTGTATGGAATGGTCTGGAAGTTGTCAGGTTTCATTTTCTCTTCCTGCTGTGGATAGTGGGTAGTTCCTTACTCTGCTCATAAGGTAGGGCTGTTTCCTGATGTTGTGGAGAGTGGCATGAGCTGTCAGTGTCATTGGCAGTTGGTTTCCTGACTAGACTCAACAAGTACAGACAGTGGACAAGTGCTGAATTCCCGAACAAAGACTAGCAGTTTAAGTTCACTGACGCTAGGAAAGCTGTAAACTGATGAAATGAGTCTGATGAAGTACACTGTGGAGCTGGACCAAATCTACTTATCTATTATCCAAACCATGTAGCTGTTGCTGAAGAAATGAAGTTATCATGTGGTGTATGAAATATTTATACATACAAATATCATAAAGCTGACTCACCAATTTGTGTGTCTCAATTATTCCCTTCAAAAACATGATTCTTCTAACATACTCAGCCATGGTATCCTTGCTAGGTTTACTGCAAAATAGCCACAAACATTAATTTAATTTTCAATATATTACATTGGTAATATGCATTACATGAATTTTCAATATTATAAGGTGCGACATCACCTTTATGTTATCGATTACATATATATTTCTTTTTCCAAGTAGTCATACACAACTCACAATATAAGGTAAAATACACATGAAAATACACAAGAATTAAACTTACTCTGGATGTTTCTGAAGGTTTATTACCATTTCATCAAGGGCACCAATGTACTGGAAAAAAAAAAATCATAGCAGTCAAACAATATGGTCATTTGTAAGTCAATGAATATAAGAATTTCCTTTCAAGTATTCACACTCAAAATGTACAGTCCACACATATTTCCAATTTCTTTTACCCAACTGTTATTACCTTTAAAACACATTTAGCTTTCCTAGAACAAAATTCATGCAAGGCCTAATGAAAAAAAGTAATGAGACTGAATCTGAAGGTAAAAGAGTTACTCTTAAAGCTGTCCCAGCACTTCATTAAGCATCACATCTTGAAGGCATGTGAGGGAGTGGCAGTACAACTCCTTGCATTCTTCCCCATGGCACTAAACAGAGGTAAATGGTCAGCCTCAGACCCTAGCCATTATTTGACCCCTGTAAAATAGCCCAGCATATCCATTTAACATGATACTGGGTGACCCCAGGGCCTGTCTGGAGGCTTTGGAGAAGAAACAAAATCTCTTGCCTTTGCCAGGGATAAAACCTCAATACCCTGGTCAATCATGCAGTCTGTAGTCCACAATCTGTCCTATCCCACCTCAAGAGAATGGATCTGAATAAAGGCAAGAAAGGTACTGTACAATATAAAGCCAGAATTGAGCCACAGACTATGTCAAATATGGTTTATTTTAAGTTATATAAAAATCTGTACCGTATCCAATCGCCAGTCCTTCTCAAGGTCCCCTTTAGCCATACTTTCACACTGACATAGTAATCGCCTGAGGTTGACTTCCACTTTTGGTAGCCCCATTACACTACTCTGTAATTATGTTCATATGCACTGACAAATATTTGTGGTTCTTCAAACATATGACCTGTAAACAGTAATAAATTTAAATTTATACATTTGCCCATAAGTCAGTTTTACCATATACACTTTTCCGTGGATACATAAGAAAAAATTACCTAAGATTTGGCATGATCATGACGCATCACATGGAAGGCTGGAAGGTCTGTTGAAAATAAATTCTTGGTTTGAATATCACATACTCAATTCTCATGATTAATGTAACCCTTAAAACTGTAGTCACTACTCTATGTACCACTAGGTTTGACATTAAAAAATTCCACATTCTGCCCACAGAGTGTACTTTTTCCCATACATCATTTACTGACTGAATTTTCTAAATGAGATGAGTGTGTTTACTGTATAGTACAAACTGCACAGTTAAATACAGAGTGTGGAAAAACTCCATGCTCAAACTTTCCAAGGTGACAGGGAGGACCAAAACACATTTATTGTCAAGGTACTGTATGTCCTTGCAGTGCTACAGACTGTCAAATTGGGTCTGACTAAGGTTGGATATGAAGCAAAACCACTTAAATATTCTATAAAAAAGTATTTCATACCAATTTAGAGCAGATGTTCTAATGTATGGCCACCACCCTCGATACACAGCTGACAATGACGCAGCAGACTGATGTGCACAGTGTGCATGTCAACTCTTTCTCATACCTCTTGTGGGCTGCGGCTCACTTTGGATGTAAGGTCTGAGAATATCTCACCACTACTTACAACAATCACTGGATTGGACAGGGCGGGCCAACAGCTTGGCCTGCCAGGTCACCAGACCTCACACCAATGGACTTCTTCCTATGGGGCCACATTAAAGCCCTTATTTACACGTCACCAGTTGTTTCTGAAGAGGATCTTATTGCCCTTATCACTGAGGCTTCGACAACCATCAGGCAACAACCTGGCATTTTCGAGCACATGTCACTTTCTGCTGCATCTTTGACTGCGTATCAAGGTCAGTGACCATACATTTGAACAGCTGCTCTAAATTGGCATGAAATACAACTTTTTTTTCAGAATACTTCAGTGGTTTTGCTTAATATCTAACCTTAGTCAGACCCAATTTTATGGTCCATAGTGCTGCAAGGACACATCTCTGACACATAGTTCCTTGACAATAAATCTTTGTTTTGATCCCTCGTCATCTCACGAAGTTTGGGCTTGGAGTTTTTCCGCACCCTGTATAATTCATGTTAATATTAATCTTTAAGGGTTAAATCCCATACATCCTGTAAAATGTTAATGATGAAGTACATGTTGATATCAATGTACTGCTATACCCATTAACCAAAAGTAGTATTCTAAGTACTGAAAGTAACCACATAAATGAAATCTTGCACAATCTTAACACAAAATGCATGTCAGAAGAATATCCTGTACTCTTGCTAAAGTATTTGTTTTAATAAGTTACAAAAATATTACTATCAAAACTAAACTTATGGAATTTGGGTACAGCATGATGTAAATCACAGCTGTACGAGAGAAAACAATATGCAGAATTACATGACCAGATTCAAGAAGAGTGATGGTTCCATAATTTAATTTTTCTTTGTTCTGACTGTAAACAGAAATTTACTAAGTGTTTATGCTTTTCTTCCTCTTCTACTACCGCTCATTCCATCATGAACCTTTGCCTCTGCTACTATGGCTCCACAATGGTCCCAAATTTATATTTGTATATGAAGCAAATCCTGTCATAGTCCACGACACACTGAATGACTGTTACGTTGGTTCCCATAAGACAATGTTGCAAACATACAACTTCCTAGACCTCAATACCAAGCACAATCTTCCACCTACAAGATTGCTTATATCCTTGACTTAGTCCTGTATTGTGGAATGTAAATAAACGATATCCTCGTCTATTTGAAATTACAAAAAAAAAAAAAAAAGGGAAAAACTCCCCTTTACAAAAAAAAAAAAAAAAAAAAAATAAAATTTCTTTCAGATACAATGACACTTTTTTACAAAATAATATATTATGATTCTCACATTT
>Ga0123354_10015800_pt1 | contig 11810 bp, 1 predicted proteins | sample TergutLab28metaG_2_FD_97872 | JGI IMG/M metagenome (GOLD analysis project Ga0123354, IMG submission 97872) | Labiotermes labralis P4 segment gut microbial communities from Petit-Saut dam, French Guiana - Lab288 P4 | ecosystem: Host-associated > Arthropoda: Insects > Digestive system > Gut ... | reverse complement strand
TGTAAAACCTTATTTGGTTAAAACACTTTAAAAACATTCATTAGTCTCCTACATGTTTCGGTTGCTATTTTTCAACCATCATCAGGGAGCATCAAAGTTCTGCTAAAGTTACTTATGTGCGTTTAGCAGAACTTTGATGCTCCCTGATGATGGTTGAAAAATAGCAACCGAAACATGTAGGAGACTAATGAATGTTTTTAAAGTGTTTTAACCAAATAAGGTTTTACAATATTTTAAAGACAAAGTGCAAGTGTTGGTATTTTAAATGAATGTATATTGATTCAACATGCACGGTGAAAAATTAAAAAAAAATTAACTAATTGTTCTTGCGACAAATGAAGACAAAGTGAACGCATTTGAAAAATACATGTTCTTTTAGGTTTTCCCCTTCATAAAATATTTGATCTAAGATTGTAGGTAAAGCTGTGTGTGTACAGGGAACTAAACAAATTAGAATATACTGCATTTTTTTCACTTGTCATATAGTACCAACATGCAATTCTGTTAGCCTGTGACGTCATAATTAAAATGAAAATTTCTTCGCTACTCTACCTTAATTACAGAAAATTTTAAAGTTATTATGTTTTCAAAACTGACTTTTGTCAGATATTTCTCCAGACAATTCACGTAACAATTTAGCAGTCAATACAAAGTGGTAACGAAAAATATATTTGCGCTTATCAAAATAGATAAAATATAGAAATTTAGTTATATATACCACAGAATAAAGTCTTATGGAAGGCTACTCCATGTCGACTGGTAAATGGCGACGTTTTATAGTATCGCCTTCACTTTTACGGTAAGGCAGTCGTAGGAGAACGCCTATGGCAAGGTTTGTAACTATTTGCTAGATGTTCATCAAAAGGTCCCGGACGAAATTAATATTATACATATTCTGTGCCATAAGCACATACAGGTAAATTTAATTCCAACTTAATGCACTACCTCGTATATAAAGGTCACTCCTACGTGTTTCGACCATAACATTTGGCTATCTTGAGGGAGTGCAAGTTACTTAAAGGCCGAACGTTTTGGCCGAAACACGTAGGAGTAACCTTTATGGTGCAATAAATAGGAAATTTATTCATCTCTAACCCACAGGCCTTCCATCTTCATCAGCGCCGATGTGAAAACATCCAATTTCGGAATTTTATGTTTTGCTGACCGTGCCTCCTGGTATGACCCTGAGTAAATGACTAACTTGATGCACAATTACGTTATATAATACGTTTATTATTATAATTCTCTACATGTTTCGAACAACTCTGTGCTCATCATCAGGAGGTCAAATTGTATTAACACAGTTTCTGGTATAGTATTCTCTGTAAGTGAACATCCGGTGTGCAGGTCAACCTGAACACCGGACGGTTACTTACAGAGAATAGTATACCAGAAACTGTGTTAATACAATTTGACCTCCTGATGATGAGCACAGAGTTGCTCGAAACGTGTACAGGATTATAACAATAAACGTATTATATAACATAATTGTGTATCAAGTTGGTTTTTACCCAGATTCAGTTTCGGGTTTTTATAGTGCATGAACTTTGTCGGTCTTACGCAACCTCTAATAGTTTGTTTCGCTTCACATTTGGAGTAGAAGGTCTGTTTGTTATCAAGAGAATATGTGGATTTTATGATTCCAGGAAATGGATATTGTAATCCAGAATTATTTCAAAGTTAGTTACTTATTTCTTTATCCCCACAAAATTGTATTATTTTTTTGAATAATCAGCAGTAGACACGTTCCTTTAAGTACTTATTATAGCCGAAAAACACTTTAATATTTTTGTTTTGTAGATATCCGGTCAGATTCGTAACACGTCGACAAGTTTAGCAATAGCGTGTTTTGGCCTGTACGGGCTTTCATGTCTGGCTGGGATTTCATTTTTACGATCTTTCACAAAATTGCAGAGAACGACTATTCGTTATGTCATGTTTGTCTGCTGTCCTTCCGTTTGTCCATCTATCTGTCCGTCCACATGGAACAACTCGGCTCCCACTTGACGGATTTTCGTGAAGTTTTTATTTGAATATTTTCAGTTAATCTGTCAAGATAATTCAAGTTTAATAAAAATCGGAAAAGACTAACAGATAATTTACATGAAGACGAATGTACGTTTACGATAATAACTAGTTCGATTCCTCTTAGAATAAGAAATTTTGCAGATAAATTTTGTATAGAAAATCACAACACATTTTACGTTCAATAACTCTTTTAGAAAACTGTGCTATTTATGAGAAAAATGATCTACAGGCAGACAGTCCCCAGATGACAAAGTAATACGGCTCATGCACATCGTAAAATGGACAAAAACAATTATAAACACACACTCAGAATATTAAATATTTATTACTTTTCCACTTTAAAAAATGTTGTGCGAACGCGCCTCAGTATTACGTTTAAACCTGGATTTCCAATCTTGCTCTTCGTCATTCAAAGGTGGCAGGAAGTTACGAGTTCAGTACCGTTTAGTCACTTTTCGGCAGTTATTCATGTTGACGCATAGTTTATTGGTATTTCCTTTCTTTTATTTCAGAGAGTATGAGAGTACGTACTAAAGGATCAAGAAAATGGAGGGTCTTAACAGCCACAGTGTTAATTTAAGAACCATTCCTTGCGCAGAAACTGGCCATTTAAATTCTTACATAATAATCTGATATTTATTGGGCCGTGCATCATTGTGATAACTGAAGAATAAAAAACCAACTAGATGCCACTTATTATTTTATTGTACTTCTTATAGGCTCAACATGTTTCGGACATTACTATGCCCATCATCAAAAACTCGCGACTATGTTGTTGATTACCACGTTAGTCGTTTCGTTCTTGGTTTGCTGTATGTTGGAGGTTAGGTGCGGTTAGGCTGGGGTAGTGTCCGGGCTGCAGCCCCGACACTACTCCTAGCTAACCGCACCTAACCTCCAACACACAGCAAACCAAGAACGAAACGACCAATGTGGTAATCAACAACATAGTCCTGATGATGGGCATACTAATGCCCGAAACACGTTGAGCCTATAAGAAGTACAATAAAATAATAAGTGGCAGCTAGTTGGTTTTTTATTCTTCAGTCCTCATATAAGCAATTAACATATCTTCATAGATTTCATTTGTCTGGATTTTATAGCCCATGTTATCTTAACACTTTCAGTATCTGGGTATGGATATCATCTTCAGTACCAGAAATATTCATAATTAATTTCCAAAAGTGATCTGAAACAAATTTAGACTTGGAAGACAACATTTTAAGTGCACTTGGCACAACTGATGACCATATATCTCCAAAGTATAATTACATTTCAATCTTAAATTCGAGTACGAAATATCAGTTTTCATTAACAGAGTCATTTGAACTACAAAGGTCAGAACTACATAAAAATTTAAGACATAAATATTTATAATACGAATGGAAGTAAAAGTGAGTTCAGTTAAGTTCTAGAAATGCGTTGCCAATGATGGAAGCACCTTAGTGTCGTTAAGTACTGTACAGACATAACACGTCTGACAACAAATACAAGAACACTCACCCGTTGGCTGTGTTTATGCATGTAAAACCCATAGACCTATTCGCTGGCAGGCTTCTATAGCCAGCCAGCTATATATATGTTGCAGAAAGTATTGATGTTTTGTCGTGTACGCTTTTTATCAGCACCCCTACTAACTCTGACCTGCGTGTAAAACGAAGTGCTGGGTTTTGCGTGAGGGTTCACTCATAACAACAACTTCCACGTTGAGCTGCTTATATTTAGCGAACACAAGCCTGGTCCCTACGCTAAAAAAAAAATTCAAGATTTGTAGAAATTTGGGATTAACTCATTTGAATCTTCGTCAATTCCGCAGCAAGAACGCCAAAAGTTGCACTGCATTTTTTGTTGGTTCATCCACTGGCCATTGATCAATATGTTTGGATTTTCTTTACTTGGCTTATAAGGAGGGCCTCGAGAAGTCGCCTGGAGTGTCAGCATTGAGAACAGTAGTTACTGTTCTCACAAATAAACAGGCTCAGTTTGAAGAAATTGTTTTAAGTAGGCTTTGAAGTCTGGAGTTCATTGAAACAATGCTGTATTGCAGGAAGCATTGCATCTAGATTATCCTTTTGACGCCTAATATCAACTATAGTGGTCGTACTGCACCGCTAACCTCTAAAGTTGCATTTTATATATTTATTCAACAAATATAGGTACTGAATATTTTAAACATGGTATATATTCTCCGTCTTTTTTTCTCTTCAAAATGCAATTTGTTTCGTAATTCTAAAGTATTTGGTTCCTGTATTATTCACATTTTATATATAGGTGTGCTAAAATTAAAAAAATAATTCTGGCGCCAAAAGGTTAAAAATACCCAATGGTTATTATTCTTTAAAGATTTCATCACTGTGTAGATTTAGAAGCTTAAGATATTTATATATAAGTACATCGTGTGGGACATTTTCAAGGTTTCTGAATATTAAAGCAAATGATACAAGGAGGTAAAAGCAATATTGTACATGTGGTGTGCCATTACGTTACAGCGCTGCGTCCCACACTGACCTCGAACAGATTTCAGTGTACTAAAATATCATCCTTCTCGTCGACTAAGAATACTTCATGAGAAGGTACTCGTCAGTCATCTGGTAATGAAATTCCCCGCCTGATTCAGAACTCGATAGCTCGTTAGAATGTTCAAAACAGGCGATCATTGGGCTCAATTCTCGACAAGATATATCAATTCGGAAGGTGAAAAAAACCCTGCTCGTTACTTGCAACTTCTACTGTAAGGTACTCTAATCTTTCCTCGTATCTGCCGGCTGTCCCTTTCACCTATAATCTGAGCTTACGCAGTGCCACCCTGATAATGGTTGCAATGTTCTACTACCTGAACCATTCAAATGCAGAAGACATTTAAAACATAATTAATAAATCAATAATGTTGCACGATACGTTTTTATAAGTCGTTATGAAATAATAAGTCAGGGTCATGGTTACCTTATCTGCGAGACTGACTTAAGGGAAGGAGAATTAAAACAGCTACCGTTACGGACATTCTTTCATGTAACAAGGACCTATCGACTAAATAATTTAGGTCTATATGAGCTTATTTGTATTTGAGTGATTTTGATTGTTACACAGATATTATGTAATGAAATAGCAGGACTCACCGCTTCGAAATATTTTCACTTTTGGCTACATTATCAAACTTTTGAATTATGTAATGACATTCCTTCAAATTTTGATGTTTTGTTGACCGCGTATTTCAGTATATGTGTCTTAGTAATTAGCCGCCTTGATGCACAAAATTTTTGTTTTACAATAAGTTTATTTCATGCCTCTATATGTTTCGAGCACATGTACTCAAAACATATAGAGGCATGAAATAAAACTTATTGTACTACAACAACAATTTTGTTCATCAAGTTGGTTAATTACTAAGATAAATAGACATTTCTTCAGTTACTCTGCAGTATTGTGTAGAATGATAGAAGAACTTAAAGAGTACAGGACGAAGGTTTTTTTTACATAAAGATGCACAGTCCAATCGCAAAATTTGTCTAGACGACGAGACAAATAAATTCTAACAGGATATCTTCTGCTGTACGTAGCGTTTACACGCACTGAAGTGATTGAAGGTTCGACTCCAGAGTCATCCCACACAGTGAGCTTCGTGAACGTCTAAATTCCTCACACATTCTCTGCTATATTACTCCAATATACGTTGAAATTTTCCACTGTCAAAACTTTCTACTCAATTAGGTTACTGAAAATTATACTGAAGTAATGCTGATTTACGAAACTACGAGCATATTTGTTGTTACAAATGCTTACATTTCAGAAAGCACACTGTTGCTACCTACCAGCTCCGTCTCCCGCTGGTATTTTTTCAGGATGGAAACAAAATATTACGGAAGAACATGGTCCCTGATTCTTTTCAATATAGCTTGCTCAGCTGGAATCCTAATGGTGTGTCCTAGTCTGTGACACTGCAGAGAAATAAAGCTGTTAGGAACAGAGCTGTGTAAACCGAATGAAAGTTGAGGACGTCACACATCGCCTGTTTTTCTGACGTAAAGTTATAAAAAAAATATCAGTCCGAAAAAAAGAGGAATGCGGATCAGCTAACACATTTGCATTCATTTTAATACAAGTTCGGTCCTAAAATAATTAGAATTTCAAGAAATGATGAATTAGGTCGTGCTAAAAACAGAAACCCGTACGTAGGTACGTACGGACGTACTGTTTAGAAGGACGAATCAAGAGCAAATCTTGCTGTTTTATTTTAAGTTTTACACTCCTGGCGTTACATTCATATTAATTACTGTATCCAAGCTGCTTTTTAATGCACAATTCTATAAGCTACTTTACACTCATTGATTAGCTAATCCAACGCGTTTCGACGCACAAGACGTCATCCTCAGTGAGGACACCATGTAACTCTTCGATCTCCCAGCAGGTCAAATGGATATAAACAAAGTCCATTCAAATTTTATGTTTTGTTGAGCGTGCATCTCGATATAATCGTGTAAAGAAAAACCAACTTGATGCATAACTTATAAATTAGTATATTTCGTCAACATCTACATGTTTCGGGCGTATCTAGGCCCATCATCAGGAGGTACAACCGTATGTATACAACAATTGGCACTTTCGTATTATTCTTTTTAGATGACTGTCTGTTGTCTTGGTTGGATTCCAATCCAACCAGGACAACACACAGTTGTTGTATACATAAGGTTGTACCTCCTGATGATGGGCCTAGATACGCCCGAAACATGTAGATGTTGACGAAATATACTAATTTATGAGTTGTGCTTCAGGTTGGTTTTTCTTTGCACGACAGCCCATTCACATAAGTAGAATACAGCTTTGCATAGAAGCACAGTTTCCACATAATTCTTCAGAGTCGCTCGATGGTAGATGGTTAAAAGCCTTAGTCCATAAAATATTTCACTATAATGTAGTGTAAACACATGACCAATCATGTGGGTAAAGACGTAATTTTCTACTGATTTAGAGTCGTAAAACATTTAAAGTCTGTATTGGCAATGGCAGGCAGCATAGTTATAAAAAAACTTGACTTCTGAGGTCTTTGAATGTCTTTGGTTAAATAATATGAAAAAAACCCCTAAACATTTAAAGCACCGGCGCAGAAACTGTGCTGTGGCGGCAGCTGTACGTGGCAGGTGCAGCGATAATGCCAATTTTGGCCTACTGTCCCATATGCCATGGAATGTGTATCCAAACTGGATATCATCAAATGAGTGCTTGGACGCTAATTACATGGCAGTAAGTTCAGATCTCGGCTCAGTTTCCAATAGCGGTGAACCACTGTACTGCCTTTCAGTCGGACAAGCAACAAGCAAGAACGAAAAGTAAGAGCACGCAAATTTTCCGATTTTGAGAAAACTCGCTCGTGTAAATCTCCCTTTACCCTCCCAGAAACCCAGTTTTACATACCTGTAGCTACAGTTCTAATAGCGAGCAAGGCGGAGGAGACGTAACTCTTGGGGGTAGGAGAGGAGGTCATTCCAGATATGAAGCATGATCGACATGTGTCTGCTACACAGGGCACAGCTGTCGCTCATAGTTAGCTGTAAATGACAAGCAACGCTGCGGAGGGAGGAGGGGCAATGCAGACCCGCTTCCTGATTCACACTAAAATTCCCTCCTCATTGTAAGAGATTTGTAAGCGAAACCATATCGAATGGTTTCTAGGCATTGCCTTCCAAATTATATGTTCACCGTCACAGCGCTGAATTAAATATTCCAAATGAGGGTCGTTTTGACGGTGGATCAGGGACTGGGTTCACAGGGTGTTTGCAGTTTTACTTCACCAGCTTATTCCTTCCTTTTTGTGATGTAAAGATACAACAACGACTTACCAACCACGACAAAAATTTATTCAGCAAATCCCTACGAGCCTAGTTTCTTCCCAAAAAATGACGGCCTTTATATTTCCGCCATTTTAACTTTGGAACCACTTTATCAATTTTTACGAAAGCGTTAATGAACATTATGCCATTTGAGGCCAGCCCAACAAGGTGAATATTCTTTTCTTACAACCAGTAATAATGATATGGCTAAAGACGAAGCCGAATTACAGGAGTAACTCAGGCGCCACTTACTTTTACGTCCTAAAATTATGTCTGTGAAAAAGGTTAAAAAAGTGATCTAGTTTCGTAAGACAGTATTTTTATAACGTGAAACAGCAAGCTGACAGCCGTGCGAATATTCCCTACGTTTCGGTTTATTAACAGTAACTACTGAACACATGAATCTAGGCAGGCGAAGTTTTGTTGGGCGAAATATCGTGTAGATGTCTACACATTACAGTCCCTTGTGATATAGGCTACTGGGTGTAAGTCGTAATTAATAAGATGACGACGATGCATACTTTGTTGTTATGTAAGAAAAGTTTAACTTAAACGAAGTCTTTACTTAAGTGATAAATTATTTACAAAAGAAATGGAACAAAATTTTACAAGGAAAAAGAAAGAAAATTCAAATTTTCCGGAACTTGACACCTTGTCACCTAGCTAGTGTTTCCCGACGTTTTGAAGGGATGTACTGCCTTCGTTTTCAAAGGTCATGTAGTCCGCTCTTCTTGAGTCCTTAGACCTTCCTTGGACCACATCTGCTGATCCATGAAGACGAAGACATTACGCTCCATTGAGACGTTGAGAAAGCCTAACGTATTGTCACATGCTAGAAGACCTACTTCGTTAACACTGCCTCTTTGGGAAACTCGGGTTAATTAATAAGGAGACAAATATGTAGAAACAGCTAGAAACCTACGAAATAGAAAAGCAGGCTCTGAGATTTTTGTTTGGAACTCACAGTTCAGTTTTTGCACGGTGGACACGAGCTACCTGATACAGGTCTGTGTTGGATAATGAATACGAGTATTGTCCAGTATTTTTATAGCATATCCAGAGTTATGGTTTGAACGGCAGTCGAAACACAATGACTAAATTTTCAATAAGACTCTTAACCAATTCCATACAGCACTCTTAATTTAAGATGCTGAGATCCATTCAGTTAGTCCAGAAACTTCCCACTTTTTCAAGAAACTGAAATACATTTATCTTATTGTAAAAACCAGCCAACAACAAAATTATTTTTTTTTTACTCACCGTCATAGGACACGTGCAGATTCAGTAATCACATGTATATTGTCAGAAACACGAGTCTTACAAACTGCGAGGCCAAAGAAACAGAAGATTAAAGTCTTTTGGGATATGATATGTCTGTTGGCAAATATGTGGGAGGTTTAGGGGAAGCTCAATTGCTCCATCTTCAGCTTCCAAGGTTTCGTGAACACACACACATATGTATGTATATATATATATATACATATATACAGGTGTGTGTGTATATGAGCTTGCCACACTATCTGTGGTGTCGAAGAAGACTCGCACCCTGAAGATGGACGCAACAAGATCCTCTTAAACGTCAAGTACCATTCATAAATCACAACGGCATTATATTCCACATAACTTGAATGTTTATCATTACCTTTGTTGAAACATCATCTCGCAATCATAGAAGGGCTTTTGATAAATAGTTCAATTTGTGTTTCGTAAGTAACATACCGCTTACTTTAAGACACCGGTAGGAGAAACGAACAGTACATATTTTCGTGTTATATATGCACATTCGTATACATTTTCCTGACCACTTTATAATTCTTTAAAATTATCGAAACCGAATGTCCATCACCATAAAAACACAAGCTCACAAATTTCTACAACAAAATTGATGAGAAACTTCGAAATTGGATTAGTGTAAAAATAAACATAAGTACATCACATACCGAACCGGCGAACTCTCTACCACTTTCACGTCATGTGTAAGAGTGCTGTACGGGAGTATTTGAAACAGGAAATCCGGAACCCTTCGTCTTTGTATCATTTCTTGCACCAGCAACGTCATAATTTTATTCACCCTGTAGGCCCCTGATGGCGATTTCAGCTGCCAGTATTGTAGAGATTAAAGGCACAAAAAAGAATGTGAGCCCGTAGTAAACAGTTGTGACTCAGTGCTGACGATTAAACAGGATGAATAGCAGGATATTCTGGGGGAACCACTGCTGAGATAGAGAGAGAGAGAGAGAGACAGAGTGATATACACACTTCATATACTTGTGTGTATGTTTATACACAGGGTGTTTCAGGAGGAATCTGCCGTACGTCGGGAGAAGTTTTCTTGGGATTTATTACACCCGTATGACCAAATATATCTATAATGTAGCCGAACATTTTTAATATATTTGTTACTTGGGATTACCGACGTCCGTTACGGACGGTTCATAGCCGTACGTTGTGGGTTTAATCTGTTAACGTATATTCAGAACCGTTGGTGATAGGTAGGAGGGGAGAGATTTAAATGGCGAAACGGCTGGCAGCTGATAACGGACGCTAGCAATCCAGTGCGAAGTCAGTCGCGTACGAGTGTGGTGTGGGTAGGAGTACAGAGAAGGGGCTGTGTCAGTTTCCTAGAAATTATCTAGTTGTTTAACTGGATATAGCACTCCATTATTTTATATCAAGTATAAAATGAATAAATAAAGCATAAATAAAAAATAAAATCACTAAAACTAAATGTGATTCGGTGAACCACACCCGTCTCCCGGTAAGTGGATCACCTAACAGGCTGAGCACGCCGGGACAACAAAGTTACGAAGGGTGATCGTGTAGAATAAACTATGTTGAATTGTCACGAAAATAATGCAGAGATACGTTTTAAAAATTGTGAAATGTTATATATTTATTGAGTACCAAATAAATAAAGAGGGGGAGGAATTTATAGTTTCTGTAACGTTAACATCTGTTATTAACATCGGAGTGGTATAGAGACATTGATTAAGCACGAAATATTCGTACTAGTTCCGTAAAAGTCTTCCATAGGGTTCCACACTTTCCTCTGTACGGGTTGGCTATATGTTAAAAGAAGGACCTGCTCATTGTAAGCAAAACACATCATTAAATACAGATACAGTACGTGGAAGCCCAAGAAGATCTTTTTTTTCTCACCTTATCATCTCCGTAACCACTTAATTTCTGGTGTCAGTATGTTTGGTTATATTGATGTAAATTAACCTAAAGACAGTTATCCCGTAATATGGAAGATTCTTCCTGAAATATCTTGTATACAGTATATAGAATAATAATGAGCAATAGAAACATAAATATTATGGATGTCAATTAAGTTATGTTTCCAAATAAAATTATGGTTCTTGAACATGTCATGTGGCCTTATGTGTGTGTTGGTTGGAAGAAGACCAAGGTCATTTCGAACAGTCTTTGACAGGAAGACTAGGATAGGCTTCCCTTTGTGACATCAAATAGCAACAAGCGACAGTTAAATACACAGTGCCTTAGACGATAAATCTACTTATAAAATTATTTACATTGTCAGCCACTTTATACGAATACCTTAACCTTTTGGCGCCGGAATTATTTTTTTTTTAAATTTTAGCACATCCTGTATATAAAATGTGAATAATACAGGAACCAAATACGTTAGAATTATGAAACGAACTGCAATTTGAAGAGAAAAAACGGAGAGTATACACAATGTTTAAAATATTCAATACCTATATTTGTTGAATAAATACATAAAATGTAACTTTGGAGGTTAGCGGTGCGGTACTTCAACTAAAGTTGACGTTAGGCGTCTAAAGGTTAACCATTACTCAATTATTATACCAACTACTGCACATATATCAAATTTATAAAATTTACACATTAAAACATTAAAAACGCTCCAACATGTTTCGGTCCTAGGACCATCATCAGGGAGCCATATCGTCCTTGCTAAAGTCACACTAT
>Ga0123354_10015799_pt1 | contig 11810 bp, 3 predicted proteins | sample TergutLab28metaG_2_FD_97872 | JGI IMG/M metagenome (GOLD analysis project Ga0123354, IMG submission 97872) | Labiotermes labralis P4 segment gut microbial communities from Petit-Saut dam, French Guiana - Lab288 P4 | ecosystem: Host-associated > Arthropoda: Insects > Digestive system > Gut ... | reverse complement strand
TGTTTTAGGGGGGGGGGGGGGGGGGGGGACGACAACACACCATTGGGACGAGATTTTATTACAGATTACGGGTGCTTGTCGAACACATCGGAAAACTATACATTGCGAAATGCACTACAGGAAATTGTGCAAGAGACAAATTCCCCGAAAGTTATCGTAGGCGAAGTGCAAATGAAAATCAAAACAATTCGCACTAGGTATGCAGCCGAGCTAGCAGAAATAACGAAATGTGAGAGTGGGGCAGGCTGACACGACGCACGCAGTTCATGTGACGAAACAAGTTTTGGCTCAAAACAGGCACATTAATTCCGGCCTGGCCTTTGTATACCAGAATCCCAGCGTCAACAATGTCTCTTTCTCTCAATAACATTCATCGACTTAACAATCACAATCAATAACACCTAAACGCACCAGCTCGGTTGCCGCCACTGTGAAACGAACTATCCTGTTCAATGTTGATAAACAATGTAAACGGAATTTGGTTCATCCATTGCATTAACTTTGAATGATCAATCCGCGATGATCATCCATGACGACCAATGCCAATCCGCCTTTACAGTGGAAGAGACACTGATGTACTGTACAGGTAAGCGCCGCATAACGACGGTGGCCCCTTAAGATTAGAGTATTATAATATAATACCAGTGTGTTACAACTGCCTACAGGTATACAGCCTAGGAGCAACAGTCTATACAATATAGCCTAGGTGGTTAGTAGGCTATACTGTACTATCTAGGTTTGTGTAAGTACATGTTCGCACGACGAAATCGCCTAACGACGCATTTCTCTGAACGTATCCCCGTCGTCAAGCGACACATATCTGTACTTTCAGCACGGGTGGCACAAATTCCGGGCACCAGGTCACCATGGCGACTAATTTTGCACAGGTGCCTAATACGTGGGTGTCCTCAGTATGGAACTTGCTTTATGTCACTATTCCGGCGCCTAGAATTTTGTGGAGGCTCTTAGATTTTTAGAAAAATGTTTGTGCCCCTGACTTCCAAAGTGTTGGAAGTGACTCCCCCCCCCGGGTATGTGACATTGTTACACGCAAGATACTGCTCCCCTCACCCCCCAACAAGCACAGTGCGGCACCCTTTTTGCACAGGTGCAAGGGGACTTAAGCTAACCCCGCAGTACACTCCCAAAACACGTGTTACAGGTCACCATAAAGGACCACCAAAATAAGAATCCGATTTTCGTACTCGACGAACACCAGTTCGAACACGAGCACAAAGTTCGACAAAGCTACGGTATTGTGATTTTTTAAAATCATTCCTGCAATGAAAATACCCACAGTCGGTCACGAATGTTTCGTCTCAACCCTTTTCATTTCGTTCCGTAACGATTGCAGTCTATCATTTTAGCACTATTTCAGATCACACCTGGACGACAAAAAATGTGTTTCATTCACTACCAGAAATAATGACAGCATAAGACACATTTACTGGTGTATGTGTGCATACACACAGCGTTAGAAATATTACCACCAATGGAGCACAACAGGCCACTTATCTACTAGACAACTACTTATCTTTACTCGATGGTAATTTAAATAAAACACTGGTTTAGTTCCAGAATTACACGCATGTGTCGTCAAATATCCAATCAAAGAAACAACACACGAACAAGCAAAAAGAGTGCGTTTCATAAATGTAAATTCACATCGATAAACTGACTGCAGGGCAGCGAATGTGTGTCATGGTCGGTCAGGCTGAATGAAGAGGTCGAATGCCTAAAAAAAAATGTTGCAATCTTCGGGATCTGCAGCACACAAACAGTCACAGATGTCTTAGAGCTTGTAACGGCAAAGAACAGGCCACAAAACGATGATCCCATTGTGTACTTGAAAAGGGTAGTGACAGGAATCAGATCCATGGAATGAAACTAAAGAATACTATTACACTGGTACAGAGATTTTGTGCGAGATTTGGTATACCGTACACAAGCGTGCTTTTGAGCCTACGTAATCCATACAAACTGGTCATCACACAAGATTAGCCCGCTCAATCCAGGTCATACTTTCACTTCCTACTTCTCTTAGATCTATTTCAATACCACCCTCTCATATGTGCCTAATTATCCCAATTCGTTTTTCCCAGAATGTGCTCCACGGTGAAGTTGTGCCACTGCTTGCTCTGAAGGTATACGGAGGAGTGGCTCCATTCATTCTTAACCTCGGCCCCGACCGCTTTAGCCGCAGCGACAGCGCCCCTGATACCCACTGATTAGGAGGTTAGGTGGGACACCAGGCCGGTCTGGACACTTTGGACCCAAACATAAATTTTACTGCACCGTAACACTGCGAACGTTAGTAAGAATTCCGGAATGCAAGGGATGGCAGAAAACATGACAGGCCCAGCATGGTAAAGTAGCTGGATTCTGCGCTGTCACAAAAAGATCACGCAGAGTAAAGTTGCTGTTTATGTTTAATTTGGCAACACCTCATGACAGTGGGGGGTGGAGCTATGACACTGTAAAGGAAATTTTCTCTCATTTAATTTCGAGCTAAAACCAGTGTGGACGTACGGAATAGAATTATGGGGATGTGCTTCTAAGTCCCACATAGCTATCATCCAGCGATACGAATCCAAACTTCTCAGATCTATAACCAATGTCCCATGGTATGTCTCAAATCACACCCTTCATTCCGACCTACACATCCCGCACGTTCACATGGTTTTCAGGGAACGGACAGCTATCCATCGCACGGCCCTGGACTCGCACCCAAACCCTCTCATGGAACCACTAGTGCACCCGCCAAATAACAGGCGCTTAAAACGAAGATAGACGTTTGACGAGACACACTAAGGAAGCGTCGCTGGACGCCTCCTAGACCACCGCCAGATGGGACAGCGCATTAGCTCATAGGAAACGGTGTAGTGATTTTTTCTGATTGCTAATAAAGGTAAATATTAAAAAAAAATTTAATTTTGAGAAAACACAATATACTCACTTCAGAACCAAGAATAATTCAACTATTTACATGAAGACTGTTAATGACCATGAATTTCTACCCAGCGTTGTACATGATAAAATTTCTTGGAATAAATACTGCCAGTACATTGGCCTGCAGAACACACAAAGAACAGGCTTATATCTGAACTAAGTGCTCCTTGTGTAATTAGGTCCATTAACTCTCACATGTCTTATGTAATGCTGATTATGATTTATTATTCTCTTGTTCATTCTATTATGACATGGTTTAATATTTTGGAGGAATTCTTCTGACAGTTGTAAAATCTTCAGGATGCAAAAGAGGGTAATCGGAATTATTATGGAGCACAGAATCATGAAACTGAAAATTTTACCCCTTGGTCACAGTACACATTTTCTCTACTCTATTTGTAGTTAATAATGAAGATAAATTTGTAGTTAATTCAGAAACTTACAGTATAAATACAAGACGAAGTATAAACCACCATTTACCTCACACAAATCTGGCTATACATCAACAAGGAGTTTCCTCTCGTGGTATTAAGATCTTTAATAGTCTTCCCTCTGAGACTAAAAACTTCTCGAATAAACAAAAAATATTTAAAACAACCATAAAAAAATGTTACATACAATTTTCTTATTTACTACATGAACAATTTTGTTTAAAAAAGAAAGAATATAGACACTTAAACCATCCTATTTATGACAATTATGTATCATATTTCCCTCATTGTTTTAATTAATCAATAATTGTTCTGTTTCCCTATTGTTTCCTACTTTTACGTATCTTGTCATGCACTCAAAATATTTTATCTTACTTTTATATAAATTTATAATTAGTAACAATTAGTAACATTGTAATCCTTCCCAGCAATCATTTTGTACGTATATTTAATTCATTTAGACTTGTTCTATATCCAGTAGGTTTTTCTAATTCTCTGGATCCATTTGAATGTAAATAAATAAATAAATAAAATAAATAAATTCCTACTAACACTATCATTATATGGAGATAAACAATTTTCAGTTCCTGAAAGCTTTATTCCCAGTACCCATTAAACAGGAGGCTGGGTGGGTCCCTGAACCAGTCAGGATGCTGTGGAGAAGAGAAAACAATTTACCACTGCTGTGAATTGAATTCCCCGATCAACCAGCCCACAATCACTCACTATACCAACTGAAGTAACCCAGCGCCACAAAAGAGACAGCCAATGGTAAACTACGCAAAACTACCTTCTCATATATGGGGAAATTTCATCAAAAGATTCTTCAAGCTTTCGAATTATGTGTAGGAGAAAACAGATTCCCAGGACAATACAGATATCACAGTGAATAAATATAACAAACAAACAAAAAATTCAGGGAGTACAGGTATATAGCATTACCTTGTGGTCCAGTCAAACATCCGCATGCATGTGTGTGTATATAATGCCGTATTATGACACATACATAAACATTTTACAAGAAGAATGGTAAGGTTTCCACAAAAGCACTGGTTTTCCCTGACCAGTTTTTTCCTTACAGGAGATTACTAAAAAAGCAAAGAATTTAATATGCTCATACTTCTTGTTTCTTCATTATAAATAAGCATTGGACAGGGTTTACTAAGACCATCTTTGGAGAAATTTTTATTGGGCCCTTTGCAATTTGTTTCTACAATTAAACATCACATAACAACAAAAAATTCAAACTTGTAAGAAGAATTAAGAATAAGAGCAAAAAAACAATGGCGTGGTCCATCTAGGTGCCAGAAGGTGGACATAAGCAAGTTCCATACTACGGACCCACAAGTGTTAGGTGCCACCATACAAAACTTCAGGAAATCTGTGCACTCCTACACTCTGTAAATGAAAATTCTAATGGAATATCCTAATAATTTTCTCACTATCATGTAGTTATTACATGGCCAAACATGAAGCTATTAAATATTAGTAACCAACAGCAAAAGCAAATTCACTTATACCAGTACTTCAGCAGTTACATACTGCCTACTGTCAAAATATGCAACTTTCACTGTTCTGCAATGTGGGCAGAGCTTCCAAAGTAGCCGGGACGAATGTGGAAGGGCTGAAGCAATCTTTCATCAGCTCAGGGTAACAATTCTATAGTTTCAGATAGCAAAGTTTGTCACAAGACACACGTGAATAATTATGACTATCATGAAAGCCTTGAACAGGGCCTAGAGCAAAGCATATCATGTGTATTAAAAGACAGCATCATAACATTCACCTTGAAGAATTGAGAAAGGTACAGAATTACAACCGCTCCAAGTGTGTAGCCAGACCTTACATTTTACCTACAGAATTTCTAGATACAAAACAAACATGGAAGGTTAAGTCACAAATGTTACTTACATGACAACTTCACAACTCGTAAACTTAAATGCTACATATATAAAGACAAAACACAGTCGTGTTTCAACACAGACTATATACTGAGACTACCAGCAGCCATCACAGCTATTACAGAGGTGCAGCTACAATACGTCTTTAATAATGACATAGCATGTTTTGAAATATTGAGACAATAATAAAAATTTTTAAAATATGTTGTAATGCAATTTGCATTCCATTTGGTGTTACTTTCAGTTTTTGTAAAAACATTCACATTGTTAAACATTCTGCACTGAAGACATTACTGTTAGATGTTTCAAATAATAACCTTCTACTTCCTAAATATCAAATTTAAAAACATGAAGTTCATAATGGTAAGACACTTTTGATACAAGCCTTGTGTACAGAGGACAGGTACAAATTCCTCTGTCCTACAAGCCTTTAAGAACTCTAATGCATTCAGTCACACTAACCAATAACACATACATTTTTAAAATCTTCCACATGTTTTAATGCCATTCTCAGTGAGTCTCAAACACAAAGGAGTATAAGCATCATCCAGGAAGTACAATGACCGTTATTTAGAAATATTAAAATTATAAAATATATAAACTAACAATTACAAAACTACAGCATTACTGACATTATGCTAATTGTAATTCTGAGGAGTTCCAGGCCAAAGTCCAACATATGTCAAAATTATGATGCACATAATGTCAACAGAACTGTAATTTCATGCCTACAATTTCATACATTTTATAACATTAATATTTTAAAATACCTTTGCACTTGGCATTGTACTTCCCAGACTGATGTACTGGTGCTTGTCCTCCTTTGTATTTTAAAGTCCCTGAGAATGGCCAGAACACTCATAAGTTTTTAACAGCTTCTGTATAATTTGCTATCTACTGTGGGCATTTGTTAGCTAATGTGCTTGATCACAATAACACACCGAACGCATAATATCAAATATAAGCGGTCCATTTTCTTTGTGCTGTCAGTACCCTCTAAAACCAACACAATAACCAGCCTCCTTGGATGTTACCAAATGGTTTGTAATTAAACTGTGTTGAATGGAAATGAAAACAAAATTACTGTTGTACTAAAACGAACATAGTAGAAGCTTCAGTCTTTCTCTCCCTTCCCCCCAGTGGGCTCATACTGGTTATCAGCTTAAAATTCGAAGTTAAGTCTAATATTTAAAAACACAATTAACATCAAAACCAATCACTCTGATACTCAATTCGTACTACGCAAACCAAACACAACAGCATTTTCTCACTTGTTAACTAAGGCCGAAAGCTAAAGGTAAAATCCCTGCAAGTCCCCATACGTTCTTTCACGCGTCTCTTCTCAGTCAACTTCATCAAATCATGGAATACAACGTACCTTATCCCGTCGCCAATCTTGCAAATTTCATTTTCCACTATAGAACAAACAACAGAACAACACTACAGGTCCAAATGTCCTATTACCAGCACGCGCCACACAACACAGCACAAATCACCGACAACAACAGTTCATAGCGGCTTCTTCGGCATGGCGCCATCTCCATACCCCAAGGTTAACGTGACTGAGACCAAATATTGTATTGAGCCAATACCACCAACTCGCCACGCAGTTACTTGCACAGTTCATCTAGTATAGGTTACTTGTATCTCCACTTCTTGCCACTAGGTTGACAAGGTGGGATGTGGATATGTAGACTGGATTGGGCTGGCCCAGGATAGAGACAGGTGGCGGACGGTTGTGCGTGCGGTAATGAACCTTCGGGTTCCGTGAAATGCGGGGAATTTCTTGACTAGCTGCAAACCAGTTAGCTTCTCAAGAAGGACTCTGCACCATGGAGTAAATAATGTAGACAACTAAACGGTCAATGATATTCACCATACTGAAACACAAAGGCCGCGTTTTTCAAAACAGGAAGTAAATCGTACAAAACCAGTTCTCGCAGTTTCTCGTTAAACACAGTATTTAAGATTCAAATCTTCGAGGCTGGAAGGGTGAGTATGCAGGGTCAAATAACTTCGTTTGTCAGTGTATTAGGAAACTAGTAACTTATAATGAAACAGTAACTCAAACATCTTTATTTTGTAAACATACTACAAAATTAACACACACATATGTCAACATAAGCTACACTTCATACATTGCAAATACCGGTAGTCCTTGGTTAGCGATGGGATTTCGATCCTATAGGAACTGTTGCAAAAAAAAATCGGTGTAAAATGAACCTTATTACATAACGTAAAGTAAATGATTTATGTTCCACGTCCCTCTCAAAATTTATGTAAGTAATATAATAAGTACTATTATATTTAAACCCACTGAAATAAGTATTAGGAATATAAAAACAGCATTTTGTGAATACAAATACATTAAATGTAACACAAAATAACCAAACTACATTCAATGAAATTAAAAAGTCAGTTTTCTACATTTACTTTGATATTTTTGAAGCCCAGACCAAATGTTTTTGTTAAGCACCAATGAAAGGTCCCTGCATTGACCTTTTTTTTTACCATGGCATAGATTTTACTTCTGTGATGGAGTCCCTGGTTTAGGATTTTCCCTTTCTTTGACTTTTTGGCAACAAATGCGCACGCACTTGGCTTCACTGCTCTTCTCTAAGCCATGGTGGAGCAATTTAATCAACCTCATTCCTGATCAGCTTAGGTGGTGGATGGTGACAGTTCTTATCTCTGATTGGCCATGCTGTTCCTGTACATCACATCTGGGATTTATGTGTAAATTTTTACATTTTTATAGCTTTTAGATATTTTAGACCTTCTAGTTTCAAAACCATTGTTTTTGTGAATCACCACAAATCAAACCATCACAAACTGAGGGCCACCTGTATTTGACTTACTGTAATAAAAGGAAACCTTCTGCACCAAAGTTAACCTCTGCTCTTGTCCTGCAAAGTAACATCTTTGTGTCCACATTTACCCAAAAGTGTCTTTAATCATGCAAGTATTTTGAGGTGCTGATGTTGAAGAATAAAATAGGCATCCATATACAGCAAACTGGTGAACAAGATCAAGAACTGGGCTGCAATGCATCTGAAAATCTACCAGGTCCCTGGAATCATCACGTATCAGTTTCCAAATCGGCCAAGCAACAACACAACCATTTCAATCACTCACGTGAACAGACAAGAGTATTTCTTTTAGACAGAATTGATGGTGTATATTTTTTGTACAAGCCAATCATGACTGACAATCTGATTTTTTGCGTTATGACACAGTGTAGTTCCATTGACGTTTATCAACATTTCGAAGGAACGTGGTACCTCCATCTTCATGTACCTAGAAGACAGTCACAGCTCTTGCTACAAACTGCCTAAGAAATTACTGGCATTATAACTCAGAATAACAAAAAATTAATTTTCACCTCTGCAACAACTTCCAACCTCATTATTATCACCATCACTGGCATTCACACTGTAAATGTTCACAACCCTTGGCTACTCAACGCTGACCGTTGGTGGCAATTTTGCTGATGCTGCATACTGGACCTGAGACTGACATTTTCATAGTAGTGAAAATTTAGACTGCATGCTTTAGGGCTGTGAGACATTGTAATCTCAGTGTCATAATCCAGAACATAATCTAGGTGATCAAACTTTGTTTCAGCCAGTACGCACATGCTTTTTACAGCACTTAATTTATGAACATGGTCAACTGTTAAGATCATACAGTGTTGGCGATAAACAAACAAGTATGAAACACTGGTAGAATGAGGGTTGTTTGACCGTACATCTTCCACGTGAAATAAAGTGAAATGCCAACTTGATGCAACTAGGTAATTTTATTGATATGTTCTTAGCTCGACATGTTTCAGGTACATACACCCATCATCAGGAGCATTAGATGTTCAGTTGCAGCATATGGGTTTCTGCACTGTAAATAGTGAGATAATATGAAGTGTGTGTGTAGTGGCTGTATGCCGTGGTGTATCAGTGCGGTCTATGGAGTACTGTACAAGTCTGTCTGTGTGGGGACTGGAGGTTTGTGCTCACCTGGTTGTGGGAGGGGTGTGTGTAGCGGAGGTTCGTGGTGGAGGTTTAAGGTGTTGGGGGTTTTGTGTGTTTGTGATCAAGTCTCTGCGTAGGTTGTGGGTGTTTAGTGTGGTGGTTAGGTTAGGTTAGGTTAGACAGTGGCAATGGGTGTGTGGTGTGATTAAAATAATTCTGTGCTATTCATAAATAAGTTTTTAGATACCCAAGTTTTTGGATGGGTGGTGGTCTTGAGAGCATATGTATCCAAAACATGTCGAGCTAAGAATACATCAATAAAATTACCTAGTTGCATCAAGTTGGCATTTCACTTTATTTCACTGGTAGAATGATTACTTTATTTGTGAACTTCCATTACATTTAAATGCATATCATGTCTGTTCTAACTAAATTTGTTACTACCGTCTTGTGACTTACGAGTTGTATGCATTAACTGTTTAGTTGTATATAACATCTAATTCTATTCAATTTATTACATTCATGATAGGTGAGTTCCAGGTTTTGCAGTTTTTATTGTAATTTTATTCTGTCATATTAGTATTATTATATCTTCTTCTAATGTTGTGCTTCTTATTTGAAATATTTTATCTTTTTCAAATGCTTAAGTAATTTGTATATTTGTAATTTTTGGCCAATTCTATATCCCAAGGTATTATATGTAACCTTTTATGGATTAATTGAATGTGAATAAAGAAATAACAAATGAATGATACCAACACAGGAAAACTGAGAGAAACCTGTTCCATTATACAGGGTTGTAACTGGCCTTCTTACAGGTCATAACACCCTGGTGAGACATCTTTACCTACTAGGGCGGCTTGACGGCCCCTTGTGTAGGGAGTACGGGGTGAGAAAGGAAACCTCGGCTCACATTCTATGTGAGTGCGAGGTTTGGCATCACTCAGACATGCGTACCTGGGCTCCTTTTTCTTGGAGCTGGAGGATATTAGGAGTATAGGCTTGGGGGCCATCTGGAACTATAGTAAGGTTACGGGACTCCCATGATTCAATATGGGGCACAAAGGGCCCCCTTCTAATCAAGACCTAGGTGCATCGGGGCTGAGAGGCCCCGAACCCAAATGCAAATCAATCAATCAATCAAAACCTGTCCCATTGCCACTTTGCCAACCACACAACCCACAATGACAGGACTGTGATTGAATCTGGGCCTCCATGGGGTAAGAGAAAAGTGCTGACTGAATCAGACAATGGAATACAATATCAGGTGGTGAGAAGCCGCAAGAAACCCATAAAATAAAAGTTTTCTAAGAAAACTGTGTAATAATAATAATAATAATAATAATGGAAGTTTCCTGCAAATCTGTGCATATGGCGGAACAACCGCATTTGAGGTACACATCACTGAAAGTATGTCCTGAGAATAAATTGCATTTGGCTGTTCTCACCATAATCACTACATTGAACGTAAAGCCATATAAACAACTGCGTTTTAGCTATGATTCATGAACACTGATCTAGAATCTTACACATGATTTTCTTGTGGTGCAACACCTTTAAAAACAGCCACAGCACAAAATGAGTGATACTGCCTACACTAACATAGAACATATGCTAGTAGTGTGCCAAAAAAACCATAAAATATGCAATGACGGTTTTCAAACATTCACAGGAAGAATAAATTCATAAAAAGACAGGTAACAAATAAATATGCCAGTGAGTTATGTCACTGTCTTCACCTCATGACACACAGAAAAAGCGTGAATTCTAAATTATTCCTACTTGGTGAATTTACAGTAAACTTTAAATTTGGAACATCTTACTGGACTTCACTTTGGAATAATGAAGGCCAGTTACACAATCCTAGCTTTTGTTGTTAATGATAAGGATAAAAAGGATTTCTGATGGTAATTCCATTGCAGTGATCCACCCAAGCACGTGACTTTGTGCTGGAAGCTAATGTCACATGTTCTATGGTGTTTAATTATTTATAGACAGTGGGCATATGTATGGTGTTGCCATATCACAATACTGGACTGCCCGTAGCAATTCTGTTGAACACTGAAACAAACTGTTAGTCAGGCAGATTGAAATTTATGTATCTCTCTCCTAGAACACATTCCATTATTCAACTGCCATCTTCTCTAAAGCTAACCCAATTAACTCATTATCTTCACTGACCACTTAAAACAGTGAAATTCAGCTGAAATTGTTCTCTACAATGAAAGTTAGAAATATGGTAAAATAAACACCTTAAATTTTATAACCAGTGACACTTCATAGCTAGCCATGCAAAATCTGACATGATAGGAAAGACAAGTCCATAATCTTATGTTTATTGGACCATGCATCATTGTAATAGTTGAAGAATAAAAGACCAACTTGCTGTCACTTGTTATTTTATTTCACTCCTTATGTACTCAACATGTTTCAGACATTAATATATCCATCATCAGGAGCTTGCGACTGTGCTGTTGAATTACCACATCAGTCGTTTTGTTCTGTAAAGACGGAGGATTTAGCATTAGTGTAAATTTATGGTGTTTTGTGGTGTGTGTTTGGTG
>Ga0123354_10015798_pt1 | contig 11810 bp, 10 predicted proteins | sample TergutLab28metaG_2_FD_97872 | JGI IMG/M metagenome (GOLD analysis project Ga0123354, IMG submission 97872) | Labiotermes labralis P4 segment gut microbial communities from Petit-Saut dam, French Guiana - Lab288 P4 | ecosystem: Host-associated > Arthropoda: Insects > Digestive system > Gut ... | reverse complement strand
TTTTATTTTTTTATTTTTATGGATTTTTTGCAAAATTTTATTTTTTTTTACAAATTTTTCCCCGAAATAAAGCTAATGGGGGGCCGGGAGGGGGGCGGGGGGGGGGGGGGTGTTAACATGAAACACTGAGCAGTACTCCCGTTCTGCATCGAACCCCATATTCGAAAATGAGAATTTTCTGTAGTAGACCAGTCGTTGAAGTACGTCGGCACTGGGATGCAGAAATTCCTGTTAGATCACGCACAAAAAGCACAGAACACATTTATTGCATGTCAATGCGACTGTATGTGATTTCAAAACAAAGTTAAGTAGATTCTGGCCCTCCTCTATTTTTCCTATAAGAATGAAGTCACGGACATGCACTTCACACTTTACAGACTTAACGTTTGGAGTATGGTACAGTACCACGTAAGCTGGTAGGGAGACATTGGCTAATATTCGGTACATTGTCATAGTCCAAAACATATAATCAGACTGTGGCGGCTAATATTCGCTACATTATCAGTCCAAACCAGTATAATCAAGCCGTGGCTAATATTCGGCACATTGTCAGCGTCCAAACCAGTATAATGAGGCAGTGACTAATATTCGGTACATTATCAAGAGTCCAAACCAGTATAATGAGGCAGTGACTAATATTCGGCACATTGTCAGCGTCCAAACCAGTATGAGGCAGTGACTAATATTCGCTACATTATCAGAGTCCAAACCAGTATTATGAGGCAGTGACTAATATTCGGCACATTGTCAGAGTCCAAACCAGTATAATGAGGCAGTGACTAATATTCGGTACATTATCAGAGTCCAAACCAGTATAATCAGGCAGTGGCTAATATTCGGTACATTGTCAGAGTCCAAACCAGTATAGTCGGACGGTGACTAATATTGGGCACAGAACGTGACATTTGTTCAAGAAGTCCTCCGCATTTTATGGAAGGCAAAGTTTTATTACCGATGTGGTTTATACATTCGCCCCAAGCAATGTATTTCGACAATTCCTTTTACTTTATCGAGCTGTTTAGTAACAATTGCTTGGCGGTATATTAATGTAAGGCGACAGCAGCTCGCGAATAATTTGTTCAGCACTCTGCGTATTAATTCCATATATAAGCACATTCGCCCAGTACATTTGTACCTATCAGTTATTATCTTTCGTGGTTTTAGTACCGTGGGGTGTACATGCCAGGAGCTGCTGGAGAGCTTAATGGTAATCCCGAATTTGCTGATGGAGATATTTAAGTGCTGTTGAGATAAGAATGGAGGACAGGCACCGTGCAGAACGAACTGCTCCGGAAGCAATAAATTACATTCCCATTGCGAATCGGGCTTTCGAGAAATCTATATTTGCATATAATGGCAGGTCATGTTTTATGGCGTGCATTATGTAGAGAAAGCGCTAGTATTTATGAACACATTGATTATGATTAAAACAAATTCATGCATACCTTAGCCATCTTTCCTTATCATTTGTTGGCAGAGACTGGAGCGGTTTCGTTTTCGATCTCCGAAAATATGGGAAGTTGTGGATAAGTTTTTCTTTCGAGGAAGTCTAAAATGAACTTCACCTCCAGCCCATATACTAGTGTTATTTCTGTTGGTACAACAATAATGTCTGTTGGATCTTGTTCGTTTATAATTTCTTACAACGTATTCAGCCATTGTTGGATACTAGTGTTATTTCTGTTGGTACAACAATAATGTCTGTTGCATCTAGTTCGTTTATAATTTCTTACAACGTATTCAGCCATTGTTGGATACTAGTGTTATTTCTGTTGGTACAACAGTAATGTCTGTTGCATCTTGTTCGTTTATAATTTCGTACAACGTATTCAGCCATTGTTGGTGAACGTCACATAAGAATTATAGAGTCAAATTACTTTGTTTTTGGCTTGCGTTTTGTGTGTTTGTTATATTGGACTTCAGTGATTTGTTGCGACATTGGTATTCCCCCCCCCCCCCGTTTTTTTTTTTGGTAATGTTGATTCCTGTTCGTGTTTTTCCCTACATATTGCTCACTGAAAGTAATACTGGCACAACTCAAAAATTGTCGTTTGTAGTTAACACTACAATTGAGCTAAAAAATATAGGAAGTACATTCGACAAAGTGGCACACTTCTTAGTCAAAACTTACCACGCTAGTTGCCACTTCTGCCGGGTGTACTTGTTATGTTACTGAGCCCAGTCGTAGTATTTACTCCAAAAGGGCAGGCTTTCAGTTGTTGAACTATTGCATTCAGTGAGCGCTTTCTGTAATGTGTAGTCGGTATTTTGTAAGTTCACGTAGTCTGTTCTTACCCATTTACTTACTTTTTTTTCTATGATGCTGTTGGTGTTGTGTGACATTTGATCGTACTGCCTGTTCAGTGGGTTTATTTTTGACACAGACCTAATTTTGATTTGTGTCTGTGAAGGATACAGAGTTCAAATCGAACTTGGTGGATCTCCTCAAGACTAACCAGTCACACATACATACATACATACACACACACACACAAACACACACACACACATATTCATACATACATAATACATACGTATATACATACATACACACATACATATATAATACATACATACATACACACACATCATACATACATACATAATACATGCATAACACATACATACATATATACATACATACATACACACACATTCATAATACATACATACGTACGTACGTACATACATACATACATACATACACATTCATACATACATAATACATACATACGTACATACATACATACATTCATACTTACATACATACATGCACACACACACACACATACATACATACATAGTACAAATATACATACATACATAGTACAAATATACATACATACATAGTACAAACATACATACATACATAGTATACAACCATACATACATACATAGTACAAACATACATACATACATAGTACAAACATGCATACATACATACATACATAGTATACAACCATACTTACATACATAGTACAACCATACATACATACACAGTACAAACATACATACATACGTACACACATACATGTAGTATTACTACAAGTAATGGAGCATGCTTATACTATAAATTAAAAAAAGACACATATACATACATACGTACACACACACACACGCACACACACACACACACACACCGCGTAAAATATATACTCCTTTACGTATGTATTGTATTTATTCAAGCATCAGACATTCATTTTTACATGTAAAACATTTTTTGATGTGAAGAACAGTTAGTGACGTAGTTGCGGTCAATGAAAGTAATGTTCATTGTGGAGCAGAGCAACGGCAGTGAGTGTGCTGGATACAAGCACTGACTGTACCCGCTGTTCATGTAAGGCACCACTGCTTGTGGCATTGCTCTTTCCGGCCGCGTGTGCAACGTAATAAATTGAATACATCGTAACAAAATAAAATATCAGCGAACAACAAGTCTCATGGAAAGAAATGGGAAGTGAGATAATAAATAAAACCCTATTATTAGTCATTATTTTTATTTGACGTTCACGTGATCGTGCATCGTGATGAATTCTTATAATAAAACCAACTGGATGCACCAATTTCTCAAATTTATTTTTGGAATAAAACTCTACATATTTCGGACAGTTCCACTGTCCATCATCAGGAGTTTTTCACTGTACACACAACAAACCTGTATGACATATACCATTGCTGTTTTTACAGTGTTAAACTCCTGATAATGGACAGTGGAACTGTCCGAAACATGTAGAGTTTTATTCCAAAAATAAATTTGAGAAATTAGTGCATCTATTTGGTTTCATTTTAAGAATTCATTATTCTTACTCGTCGTATTCAAAACGACTATATTTAGTTTATTTCAATGGTAATTTTTTGATTAAGGTACGGTGGTCCATGAACAGCGGTATCACATTTTTGATTCTGGAGCCTCTCCCATGTTCTGCCTTTTAATTATCTGCTCTGAGTAACACCAGGATTGCAGCATTGCGAATTAAATAGTGTCATAATTTAAAACAGGACCTGGGAACTGTATGAATATTAGAGCTTTATACAGTAATGCGACTTTTGTTAGGTTTATGACAAGACGGGTAGTGATCTCTAACGTGACAATGAGGCTCGTTCGTGTAGCCATTGTTGCGTGAAAAAACAATAAGCATTAAATATTATGAGACTGTGTCTGTATTCTTGCTTAGCCACGCGCGTGCGTCGTATCATGCTGCCATCTGTGGCTTATCAGACAGTAGCTGATTTTTTCCACATTCTCATAAATGTCACGATTTTCGGAAAAGAGTTCACCCTAAACAGGCCATGAAGGCCCAAAGAGGGAGTAGAGGCATAGTTCTACTCTTTCTTTAACCTCGGCGCTATATGGCGTTGGGCGGTAAACGCCACGCCCCTGCCGCTTGTACGCACCGGAAAGAAACCTAATAGCTGTTGTGCAGGGGCTAGTGGGCTTCAGCGCCGTTCTGGACGGGTGCGGAAAATTTCGCTGCCGCCGGAATTCGAACCCTGGATGGTCCAACCCATAGCGAGCCTCTCTACCGACTGCTCTATCCCGGCCCTTGGAAGAAAAAACTCGCTGAACATAAAACATACGTGTTGTTTATCTGTAGAACGTTTTTCTGAAACATTTCTCATTGTAAGAAGAATTCAGTCAGTTACTATTATAAATGTGCATAGGTCTTCATGTGCAGTGCCCATTATTCTTGTCATATTTTAATGAAACATGGGTTTTATCGACAGATTTTCGAAAAATATTAAAATCTGGATTTTCATTAAAATCCGTCCAGTGGGAGCAGAGTTGTTGTTTGCGGACAGACGGACAGACATGACGAAGCTGACAGTCTTTTTTCGCAATTCATCGAACGCGCTTAAAATTGGCAGTAAAGTATCTTACCGTCATATTTAATGTATCCTTTAGATTGCGGTCAGTCATTGTTAAACCGCTGGAGCGCGCAGCTCGATAGACGTGCTGATAGCGAGCGACGTCTAGTACTGAAATCAGGGAGCCGCCGTCAGCCAGTGCACAGAGTTGATTTTCTCAGGGCATATTGATTGCTTGTTTGATATTTCTGTTATTTTTAGAGCATTCAGAAGCCTTATATTTGGTTTTACGAGTGTGTTTGATCGGTGTTTAAGTAAGGTTTATTTTACAGTGTTTGTGCTCTTGAATTTATTGTTGGTGGCATAATTGTGTTTGAAAGATTTTAATTTCAGTCCTTGTATGGAAGAACAAACAGCGAAAATAAAGTCTTTTTTTTTTATTTCCCCTCGTAAAATATACAAACGTTTTATTATACGCTTGTATGAGTCACACGTTTCATGACATATTCTAAAAATTATTCGCATGCAGCGAATGTTCAGTGCGTATGTGGATGGCTGTCAGAAGTGTCTTACTGTGCAGCTGCCTACTTGTCTCTCCGGCAATCGTTCACGGAAGTAGCTACTCGACCTGTTTTTTACTGTTTTTTTGTCTCCACGTTACAAGAATTTTTTATTCTATAAATATTCCGGCGTGTGTATGAGCCGTTGTACAACAGGATTATGCATATGATTTCCTAACGAGCAGCATAATAACTTGTACCCTTCACCGCACATTATTAAGCATTCCAAAACGAAATGTTCTGTCCTTTCTCTTGTCACGTGTTCTTGTCGATTACGTACCCACTGTAGGCCGTCACGTAAGCCAAAGTGTTGCGTTACCCAGGCTAGAGGATAACCTACGAGGGGCTGCTGATAAGTCCTTAACCCGACCTACGTCCCGATGTCGTGGGACGGAACTGTTAGTGTCGTTAGAAAGAGGGGTCTGTTCATGTGCCGAATTGTCTTTTCTTGTTACAGAGGCTAAAAGGAAGCATGTCAGGCGACGCGCGCGATTTCAACAACATGGAGACGCGAGCTGTCATCAAGTTCCACCCCCCCACCCCCTGCAAGGCAAAGCGTAATTTTCGGGGATGGGTACCTGATGGAACTGTCCAGGAATTCGGATAGTGACTGGCTTTCTTCGTTGTTAACGTTACTGAAACTTCGTGTATTCCTCTGTTTTTTTCTCGTGTACTTCCGTCCGTCTTTGTCGGTACGTTGGGAGAGTTTGCTCTTGAATTGTGGTGTGTTTGAGCCTAGTAACAAACAGTGACACAAGAACACTGAGCTGTGAGCCGATAAGGTGTAGTCGGTGTAGTGACTGCGCTATGGACTGTACGATCCGGAGTTCGAATCGCGGCAGACACATATGGTTCTTGCCACCTCCGAAACAACTAGACCGACTCTGGGCCCACCCAGCCTCTGCCTCCGGGGTATGACGCTGACCACTCATCTTCATTTAGTGTCTAGATTAAGAATGGGTGTAGCTGTACCTCTGCTCATGGTGTGTGCTGGGAGAACTTTACCCTTAAGCAAAGGAATGTAACTGCTGTTTACGTAGTGAAATAGGATGATTAAAGCGGGATGGACATCACATGCAGCACGCGCAGGTAATGGTAAAATTCACCCTAGAACAGGCGATGAAGACCCTGAATGGGAGTAGATGTATAGCTCTACTGTTTCTTTAACCTCGGCCATAGATGAGGGTGGTTAGTCAAAGCCACGCCCCGGCCGCTTTACCCCGCGAAAACACCCGGTATCCATCGTATAGGAGGATGGGTGGGTCCCAGGGCCGGTCTGGACGGGTGCGGAAAATCTCGCCTCCACCGAAATTCGATCCCCGGCTCGTCCATCGCTGTACCAACTGAGCTATCCCGACCCACGGCATACGCGCGGGAAGTGGAAATTAATGCGTAGTCCTGTTTTGATCAAAGAACCTGAAACAAAGATCAGGATTGGAAGGCATGGGCCTAGATATGTGAATAAAATTGAGGGCGTATTTAAAAGGGGAGTGGAGAAATGTGTCTGAAGAAGGGGTTCGGTGGTGTATTTCTGTGAACCCCCATATTGAACTCGCAGATTCCACAAACTGGATGCATTGACTGGCCTGCTGAGTTGATAAATATGACGCCGTGTGTCGGTGGTATTTGACTTTTTAAATGGAGACTTGTTTTGTACAGAACCGGCGACCCTGCCACGACATGCCGTGTGCGGCTGTGTGTAAGGCTCTCTGTACGACCACAACACGTATTGGTAGTGACCAGGCGACTCTTTATTTTGTGCCCCATAAATTCTAATTCCTGCACGCTGCTACGAACTTGTCCCTTCTTGAGCCCCAATTAATTTGCTGTGTTGACCTCACGGTTGTAAAAATAGTTGGAGAGTGTGCTATATGTCATCGTACTGCATTGTGAACGTTTCTGGAGGCGGAGATTTCGGAGAACCGATAAGGGATGTGTATTAACCCACGGCCTTCGTTGGCGACTGACTTATTTCATAACTTTCTCGTGGCTTTCCTCCCTGACCATTCGACCTGCTGACTCACTGACTGTATGACTGGCCGACAGATGTGTCAACTGACTTATACACCCTGCATATCTCATTCCGGAGCTCACCGATACACCGACCGACCGACCAACTAACTTTCGTACTGACTGTAGTTGACTCAGTTTCACTGGCATAGTATAAAATTGATCAGTGTAATCAACAGTTTTTTAAAGTTCCGACTTGCCTTGTTTGGTTGTTTGTTTGCTTGTTTGTTTGTTGTATCCGTACGAAGTACTGAAATCATGAATGTAATTTGCCGTTATAAAAGAATCGGAGTAATTGTGCTTTTAACTGTGTGAGCTGCGTCCATCACAGCATTCGAGTGGTTACTTCTTACGTTTAGTCAATCTCTCTGCAGACATGCATATTTCGTCTCCATCGTTATCACCGCCATTACGTAAGGCATATGATATGGGCCGGGATAGCTCGGTAGGTATTGCGTCTCCCTCTAGTCTGGACGGTCAGGGGATGTAATCCCGGTGGGGGGCGAGATTTTTCGTACCCGTCCAGACCGGCCCTGGTGCCCACCCAGCCCCGTATACAATGGGTACTGAGCCCTTTACAGGGGTATAGCTGCCGGGGCGTGGCGTTGACCATCCATCCGCATCTAGCGCCGAGGTTAAAGGAGGAACTAGAGCTATATATCTACTCTCCGTCTGGGCCTTCGTGGCCTGTTCCAGGGTGAACGTTACCTTTACCCGTATTCCTTAGAAAGGGAGTGTTTCAAAAAATATCTACGGCTAGCTCACGGCTTTGTACAGTTTGCTGTAAAGAAGGGGTTCTTTCCAGGAATGTTGCAGATGTAAAAAGTTAAAGCAATCCAGTTACAGGCCTGGAGTGGCCCAGAGGGTTCCAGGAAGTTAAGGTTCCAAGATTTCATGACAACAGCACAGGATAGTGGTAATGCTGTCAGCCTTTACCCCTAGCAAATACCCCTGGTACTCATTTCTGTTAGAGGCTGAGTCGATCCCAGGGCCATAGTGCGATCGGAAGGATTTTATATCAATGAAAAATTCCAATGACAAGAGCTGGGATCGAACCAGCGACCTTACGATTTGTAGCACAGCACCGTATTACAGATCACTGCTATATACTGTATATGGCACTGTTATCAGCTGTGTGTCACAAATGTTGTACTTCGCTAACACAAAGATAATCCGAATCGTGTGCTTTGAATTAGTAAATGTCTTTGTAAGTTCAGACAGCTTTTCATTGAAATTTCAATTTAATTATCTATTCTGGAGGTCATCTTCTGTGTAAACAATTTGGGAAATGGTGTGTGTAGCGTTACAGTTCTGACGTATTCGTCATCTTGTTGATGCGAGGATTTAAATTCATGTGCCGCTACCTTCCTTTCTTTTGTTATAAGTAAACTCGTAAATACGAGCATCTGAAATGTTTACTTCCATTTGTTTTTGCACATCATAAGCCTGGAAGTTTCTCTGCATTATGGTAATAAATGTAGAGTCGTTCTCACGCTCGATTGTAGGTCTCTGTCTTGCTAGAAAACGGTCTAGGTACTGTGTATGGCTGTATAACAGCAGTGAAGAGTGGGGCTTTAACGCCGTATTTAAGCGTGGCGCGTCATCGCAAGAATGAAACCGAATTCAAGAAAAATGTCTGTTGTTGATACAGATCACTTGGTAAATATGAATCCGTTTAAAGTGAAATGTATTACACCTTATGCTACGGATGCAGAAATCCCGGGCCCCTTGTCGCCGGGGCGACCAAATTATTTATGATGACGCCAAATTTTTTCAGCATAATTGCTGTAGTTTCTGTCTGTACGTATAATAAATGTGTATCAGTTCACATGCACCGAGCAGAGATCGCCAGAAGCAGTGAGGTTCACAGGTCACTGCAGAATTGTGGGTCTTCAGTATGGGACTTCCTTCATGTCACCTTTCTGGCGCTGGGAATATGGCGGTTGCTCCTGGATTTTGGAAAATTTGCATATCCCAGCCTCATGCGTTTATTTTATTACTTTTGTTCGAGTCATAAAAAGTATTTTTTACAACATTAATAAAGGTAAAAAGTTCACCGTAGAACTGACCACGAAAGCCCAGAGGGGAAGTAGATATATAGCTGTACACTTTCTATAACCCCGTCGCTACATGTTGAGTGTAGTCAACACCACGCCCCGGCCGCTGTACACCCGGGAAAGACCAGTTACCCTTTGTATACGAGGCTGGGTGGGCGCCAGGGCCGGTCTAGACGGGTGCGGAAAATGTCGCCTCCGCCGGCATTCGATCCTCCGACCGCCCAGCCCCTAACAAGTCGCTATACCGACTGAGCTATCCCGGCCCACTTACAATATTGGTGTCTTTGCCCGTCAGAGTGCTGAAAGTTCTGTGTGCTCCACGAAGCGGCACTCCATGCAGACGTACACGTACCGTAACTGCAGCACCTCTAATTCTTAACACAGACAGTGGGCTTGTAGGGGGTGTTTGGTGAGAGCAGCACCGGCGTCACTTGGTCTTCAGTGGAGTCCCGCGATAATAAATTGTACACGAGGCTGTGCTGTTTCCTATCCGTTGTGGGCGCTGTAAATAGGAGTAGAATTTGAACCCCGAAGCCCAACAACCCTATCGTCCACCCGTAGCCTATGTACTCGTTGAGGTGTCCATGTTGCTCTCTTAACGTCAGTCCTCAAGCAAAGCAAAGTTTTACGCACGTTGTGTAGCTGCGGTTCGTTTCCCGATGGCTACGGTTTCGTACCCCACACGGACATACTTCCTAGATTTGGCTGTACATCCTTTCGTTTATGTTGCTTTCCAATTGTAATATCCTTCTAATCGTTTTGAAAATTCACAGATTCGGTAAGGGTCCGCTATTTCTTTTGACTGTTGTGTGGTAATAACGCAATACTTGAAAGGAACTTCTAGAATGTCTTCTTGAATTCTGCTGCTTACAGTAGACGAATATTGTCATCTCGTTGCATTAAGCAAGCGAGAGATGTTTTGATTCTGGTGAACGGGTTTAATAAAATGGAATTAGAAGTAAGATGAAGGCACAATATCATGGCAAAATTGTGGGTAGAGACGGGGAGACAGAGTTTAACAAGAGAAGTGTTATGTGCGATAACAGAGAGAATTGGGTGTTAGGGCGTAGCAGTTCTCAGTGTAATTTTACTGAACTAAAAATATTTGATTTCATGGCAGAGAGAAGGAGACGCGGTACAGAAAGAGGTACAAGAACAACCAAACATACACAAAAAGGCTGAAAGTAGGATCGTATGAAGAGATGGTGTGAGACAAGGGTTGAATGGGAAATGGAAGACAGTCGTAGTTGCCTGTGACTTGTCGGCTTAAGGATAAGATGAATGGTACACAATAAGGGGGAAATGTCACAGAGTTTACGTTTTGTAGGAGATTTACGTCTTCAGATGCCTGTGAAGTTTTTGCATGTTTAAGGATTTGTATTTGCCTTTATATGTATGTGTGTGTGTGTGTGTGTGTGTGTAGGCTGTGCGTGTTGTAATAGCCGTGTGTTAGATCTGTTACTGAAAGAGGTCGGTATTCATTGCACCCTACATGGGCGCTGAGCTTAGAGAAAACAAGTATTAAGGAAATGTACGTGTTATTTGGACAGAGACAGTGTGTTAATTAAAACAGTAACTGAAAATTTTCATCCTTATCAGTGCAGCCTTCAGACAGATGCAGCATGTGCTCCGGCCTCTTGCGCTCACGTTCGCAAACCGATTTTACGAAAATTGACTTCTGGCTTAGTCACGTCCGTCCGTTTGTCCTTATTGGACGACTAGGCAACTACTGGATGAAACGTGATATGTCGCCACCTACGAGATACGCACGAGAAATGCGATCGTTGTCTCGATGTTCACGAGATGCGAAGAAACAATTAACGATATAACCATAACTGTCGATACACACTGAATAGTGATTGCGTTTAGAATGAGGTGAAAGTTTTCACTGTCATCGTCATCTTTGATGTTATTCTTGGTACCATGGTCACATTGGTTACCAAGGGTACGAATTTTCTTGTCCTGCAAGTAAATGTGTGACAAAAGTGGTGATTGTTTGTGAAGCGTTTGCTTCGAAACAGAGCAATAGAATTGACATAATATTTATTTCTATCCAATTGAAATTTTGGGTGAAAAGATACATTCCGATGAGCCTAATTTTTTTTTGTAAAGAAATGGGTCATACGAAAAACCGTAAATGCATATACAGGTACGGCAGAAATAGTGAACTAATTATAAATACGAATAAAATTTTACTGAAAGTAGTTGTTACCAATTTTAGCACGTCACAATTTACTATGGTGGTTAACTTTTTTTTATGTGAATCTTATGCGTATTGGACCGTGCATCATCTTGATATTTGAATAAAGGTTGACCAACTAGATGACACTTGCTTTATTATATATTGCTCAACATGTTTCAGACGTTAATACGTCCA
>Ga0123354_10015797_pt1 | contig 11810 bp, 6 predicted proteins | sample TergutLab28metaG_2_FD_97872 | JGI IMG/M metagenome (GOLD analysis project Ga0123354, IMG submission 97872) | Labiotermes labralis P4 segment gut microbial communities from Petit-Saut dam, French Guiana - Lab288 P4 | ecosystem: Host-associated > Arthropoda: Insects > Digestive system > Gut ... | reverse complement strand
GTTTTTTTTTTCCTCTTCAAAATGCAGTTTGTTTCATAATTCTAACATATTTGGTTCCTGTATTATTCAAATTTTATATACAGAATGTGCTAAAATTAAATAAATGATTCCGGCGCCTTAAGTTTAACGACGGGGATACGTTCTGAGAAATGCGTCGTTACGCTATTTCTTCGTTGTGCGAACGCTATAGAATGTATTCACACAAACCTAGATAGTACAGTTTGGCCTAATGCACACCTAGACTATATGGTATAGCCTATTGCTCCTAGGCTACAAACCTGTACAGCATGTTACTGTACTGAATACTGTAGGCAACTGTAACACAATGGTATGATAATATTATATTATGTGGGCCCGGTAGCTCAGTCGGTATAGCGACTGAGCTACGGGCTGGACGGTCCGGGATGGAATCCCGATGGGGACGAGATTTTCCGCCCGTCCAGACCGGCCCTGGGGCCCGCCCAGCCTCCTGTAAAATGGGTACCGGATCTTTCCCGGGGGTAAAGTGCGGCCGGGGCGTGCTGCTGACCACTCACCCCCTTCTAGTGCTGCGCTCATGGAAGAGTATACCTATACGTCTACCCACCCTCTGGGCCACACCGGGCCTGTAACGGGATCACTTTACATTTTTATATTATAATATCTTATGGGATCGCTGCCGTATATGCGGTCTGTCGTTGACCGAAACGTCGTTATGCGGCGCATAGCTGTATAGTGACTGTACCGACAGACGCACGCAAATGTTTTGAAATTATTCGATATGGTGATGAGACTAACAGATGCGTGTGGATGTTGAAGAATATCGTAGTCACAAGAACCAGCAGTTGAAAGTACGTTGAATGTAAGCCAAGCTACTGCGATATGAACGTGCTGGTATCGTTTGGGTTGTGCATGCATAAGGTTTCCAGTTAGCGGTTCGCCATGCGAGGGAAAGTGTCGTGTTGTGGACTGTACGGTGAACCGTGCTGTTCCTTTTCCCTTTATTTCTTCCTGATTTTCTTCCATATTTCTCCCTTTCCTTCCCACCTTACTTTCTTTTTCTTTGCCCATTCCCGCCATTTCTTTCTTTCGTGTTATCATTAATTTTGTGTTACCTGTGTCGTTTGAAGCACGCATTTGTTTAAATATTACCCCAAAACGCAAGCACATACTCCACAGTGAACACAGTGGATCGCCATTTTTTATTCAGTTTGGGGACTTAACATTGTTTATGCATAGAATCACTGGAAATCCGTCGGATAAACCGTGTGGTAATTTGCCGAGTTTTAAAACCTTACGGTAGGTGGTGTGTGTGTGTGTGTGTGTGTGTGTGTATATATATATATATATAATAACCACTGTGCTTTAAATTGTCTACGGACTGGACGTTCCGGCTTTCGAATCCCGGTAGGGGCAAGAGATTTTTCCTTCTCCAAAACCATCCAGACCTCTTCCGGGGCCCCACCCAGCCTCCTATTCAATGGTTACCGGGATTCCTTCCTTCGGATAAAGCGGCCGAGGCTTGAAGTTGGCTACTCACCTCCACGTAGTACAGGCATTAAGAATGAGTGGAGTTATACCCCTACTCCTCTCCTATATGCGTTCGTGGCGTGGATGGGAACTTGAACTTTGCCTTACATTGCTCTTTAACCTTTTGGGGCCGGACTAATTTTTTTAATTTTAGCACACCCTGTATATAAAATGTTAATAATACAGGAACCAAATACGTTAGATTTATGAAACAAACTGCATTTTGAAGAGAAAAAATCGGAGAGTATACACTATGTTTAAGATATTCGGTACCTATATTTGTTGAATAAATATATAAAATGCAACTTTGGAGGTTAGCGGTGCGGTACGAACACTATAGTTGACGTTAGGCGTCTAAAGGTTAATTAGGCGATACTTAGTGGTATACTGCTTTCACTGCTGTCGTTGGCTGTAGCAGGCCACTGGCACTGAGAACCCGGCCCATACCTTCTTCCAGTCTCTCATTCCCCAGTGAGACCAAAATACACGGAATACTGCGCCTTTCCTCCAAACGAAAGGGATGTGTTAATGGCATTCCGACAAAACGAATGTGTGAACGGAAATTACCTTATTGTTCTTTTATTTCATTCCCTTTTTTCATCAACTCCCCTTTCATGTTCAGGATATAAACACTACAACACAGGCGCCTCCAAATTGTTTTGGTATTGTGTGTTTATGAATCGAGGTGTGGCGTGTTTTCTAAGCGACCAAGATCGCAGGGCCTTAGAATAGAAAACACTTTATTATATTCTGATGAGCTCTGAAAAGGACAGACACATCAGTGACGCCTCGATTAGGCTGTACCATCTCACAGCTTTGCATATTACCATGCATGGCTCTACTAGATTAGAAACTAAGCCAACGACAAGAACTTTAAGTAAGAAGAAGCCCCTAATGTCGGTACCATGTGTCGGTCCTCTGGGGCCAATTTCAAAGAACTTCAAGTAATTGCTCTACAACTTGTCTAAGTATTTGAAGCTCTTTGGTAACGGACCAAGACTGCCAAATACATAGCAGGCTGATTACAGACAACTGGGGGGGGTTCGCCCCCATAAATTGTAGTTTATTGTTTCTAATTTGTGCTCCGGTCAACACCAATTTTGATTGCCCTTTCTTTTTCTTGATTCCTCCTCCTTCCAAAAAAAAAAAAACACAGAGCCGGGCTAGATCGGACAGTACGGTGTCACAACTGGCCGGACGTCGAAGGGGATGTCGTTTGGTTCCCAGCAAAGACATGAGATTGTACTGTGCTATAAAATGTGCAGACCGATTCTGGGTCCTCTAGTGGTTACTGGGGCCTCTTTTCGCTTGGGCAGACCGGGTCTGGGTCCTCCAGTGGTTAATGGGGCCTCTCTTCTTACGGGTAGACCGGGTCTGGGTCTTCCAGTGTTTACTGGGGCCTCTTTTCGCACGGGTTGACCGGATCTGGGTCCTCCAGTGGTTACTGGGGCCTCTTTTCGCACGGGCAAACCGGGTCTGGGTCCTCCAGTGGTTACTGGGGCCTCGTATCGCACGGGCAGACCGGGTCTGGGTCCTCCAGTGGTTACTGAACCTCTTTTCTCACGGGCAGACCGGGTCTGGGTCCTCCAGTGGTTACTGGGGCCTCTTTTCGCACGGGTACTTTTTACGGAACTGTAAAACTCAAAGCCACCCTCAGTCCAGTGCCAGTGTTAAGAATGTGTGGAGCTAAACCTCCGTTTCTCATGTACCTTCGTGGCGTGCTGCTTAGTTACAGGGGTGCTGATAAGTCCTTAGCCTGACCAGGAAGGAAACAAGCTAATGTTTCTGTCATAATGGCGTAAATTTCCTTCGGAGCCTTGCCTTGCAGGAAAAAAAACTAGATGGCAGCCCGCGTCTCGATGTTGTTGAAATCGCGCGCGTCCCTGACATGCTTCCTAGCTCGTTTCCTTTCTGGTTGGGCTAAGGACTTATCAGCACCCAGGTAAACACAGGGAGAAGTTTGCCTTTGTTTGCAATAATTATGCTACATTTTAATATTATCTGTGTGATTTACTTTATGTACCAGCAGCTTTAACGTTGAGAAATTCTGTTATGCCCACAATGCATATATGTGTTCTGTATGGATCTCAGAACAAACAGCGGTTTTTTCTGCATGCGCATTAACCTGTTGGTTCTTATAACCGAGGCACAGAGTGTTTACTGCGCGGTACGAATTGGGTATTTAAATCATACTGATACAGTTTCGTCCTTAATGGATTAATTTATTTTTACGCATGTAATAATGTAAAATAAATCATAATCGATAGCTACACTGACCCAGCGAAATATCGAAAGACCTAGTTCACAAAATATAAGCCACGTGTCCTCAGAGTTAATCCGATGGCTTTCTAAAACTTGACCTTCGGCCTACAGCCGTGCAGCATTACCGTTAGATCACAAGTCAGTACCACTGTTTATACAGCGAGGTGATGGCTGGGCACAAACACTTGTCATTTAGCTAGCGTCTTTGATCTGGACGCTGTCAGGGAAGACAAACAGAAAAGCATTAGATTTTGCCATGTTTGCTGTTTCATGACACCTCCTCGGCTAACTGAGATTCTATGAATCGCATTACGAAGTGCAAGCCACAAAATTCGCCGGAAGATGCTCCACTGTTTTACGAAGCCCGAAGCATGTCAGGGTTGGCTGAAGCAATAGATTTTGTGGCTTTGATAAATCGTGTGTGTGTGTGTGTGTGCCTTGTCCCGCGGGTTTATATGATTTCTCATTTCTTACGTGTCGAAGGTTTTCGGAGAGGATTTCAACAGAACCGTAAGTAAGGAACACACACAGAAATGCGAAGTAAAGTATGTATGCATTTCAGCCTGTCATTTCCTCTGGTCTGCTTCTTCTGACTTCAGTGTTATCTGAGTTTTAAGGTTCTCGAAGCGGCCTGAAATGCATTTATCATCATCTGGGTTATGATGTGACGTCACTGGGTATTCATTCTTCTTGGAACCCTATACCCGAGAATATAAGGACACAAGGTTCCTTCGAAACGTCGTGGTTTTGTTACTCAGGGATGTGGCGTTGTATCGCAAGCGAACGGAATGTGTCAGTGTCATGTGTATCAGGGGTGTCCAAATAGATTCCGGAAATTTTGTGGCCGCGGCCACATTTGTAAACTGTATATCTAACTCCATGCAGCAGGAGTCCTTTTTTGAAAGCTAACAGTTCGTCAGTTAGTCAAGAAATTTTCCGCGTTTTATGGAACCCGAAATTTTAATACCCCGTTGAAAAGAGCCCCCAACATGTACCTGTCTTGATAAAGATCAACGAAATCCGTGCTTCTGCATCCAACCTCTTGAAGAGCCATTTTAATATTATCCGCCTGTCTACACCTAGGCCTTCGAAATGGACTGTTTCCCTCAGGCCTTACCACAAAACCCTGTTTTATCTCTCCTGTCTCCCATACGTGCTACATGCCCCGCCGATCTTATTCTTGTCGATATGATCACCCGAACAATATTGGGTGAGCAGTACAGATCATTAAGCTCCTCATCATGTAGTTTTCTCCACTCCCCTGTTACCTCGTCCCTCTTAGGCCCAAATGTTCTCATCAGCACCCTATTCTCAAACACCCTCAGCCTACGTTCCTCCCTCAATGTGAGCGACCAAGTTTCACACCCATACAAAACAACAGGCAAAATTATATTTTTGGGTAATAAACTGGAAGACGAGCGATTCTGGTCCTAACGAAATCTGCCATTCCCTGACTTCAATCTGCTGTCAATTTCTTCATGAATGGAATTTTGATTTGTTTCAGTTGTTCCAAAAAATCTGGACTGTTCCACCCTTTCGGAGAAATGATTACCCACCTTTACATTGTGATCTGTAAATTAGGTATACTGTAAAATTACATAATAATTTAGGCAGTCAGGTATGCCACTTATCGTGATTTGGACACATTCGGCCCGCGAACCAGCCCACAATTACGGGTGTGGCCCTTTGCCAAAATGGGTAGACACCCCTGTTCCATATAGTTCATAATACATTGTTCCCGGTCAGGGTAGCGTAAAGAGAAAACATATTTAGAGAGAGAGAGAGGGAGAGAGAGAGGGGGGAGGAACGAGGGAGGGAGGGAGAGGGAGGGAGAGGGAGGAAGAAGTGTTGTGAAATACGAAGTTGTCAGATGCTAAGATTCCATAGCATCGGTGGAAATGCGTTAAATTGAGTATGGAGTTATGGTGGAATGTACTGACAGGTGAAAACCGAAGTACTGGGAGAGAAACCTAACACAGACGTAAGTCGGTGGGTTTGAAACCGGGCCTTTGAATTGAGAGGGCCACGAAATAATTTTAGGACCTATGTAGTTTGTCTATCAGAAGATGAATCCAGCCCGGCCGTCTGTGGCTCCAATCCTGCCGCAAACATCCTGAGGTAAGGGACGGGTATTGGCTTCTCAGCCAGCCAGTCAGCCAGCCAGCCAGCCAGCCAGTCAGTCGGTCGGTCAACTCACAACAGGACCAAACGAGCTGTCTACGGCAGTAGATCTTCTGATTTCTGTCTGTACTTGAGGCATCCCCGTTGTGTGTGTAACAATGAAAATGAAAATAAAGGTAAAGTAAGTCAAAACACAATTAGTTTTATTGGATGTTAATGAAACGACATGTTTCGGCCTGTTTGGCCAAAGTCAGATTGCAAATTTCTACGAGACTAAATATTGTTGTGCGTGGCGGATGTTGAGATCTCAACATCCGCCACACACAACAATATTTAGTCTCGTAGAACTTTGCAAACCTGACGATGGCCAAGTAGGTCGAAACATGTCGTTAAGATCTCAACATTTGCACCGAAAATTCACCTTAATCCAACATCGAGGTCGCAAACCTCCCCGCCAATAAGAACTCTCAAGGAAGATAACGCTGCTATCCCTAAGGTTATTTGATCTTATAATCAAAATAAATGGATCAAACAAATATGAATAAATATACAAAAACAAAGAGGAGTTAAAACGCTCCTCTCATCACCGCAACAAAACATTCAACCTAACTTAAAACAAAAAAAAAACAGACAACAATATAAAAGGAAGATAAATGTCAAACTCTATAGGGTCTTCTCATCCCATAAAAACGTCTAAGATCTCAACATCCGCCACACACAACAATATTTAGTCTCGTAGAACTTTGCAAACTGATGATGGCCAAGTAGGCCGAAACATGTCGTTTCATTAACATGCAATAAAACTAGTTGTGTTTTGACTTACTTTACCTCTATTTTTATCTTCATTCCGATTTCTGTTCTGGTTATACTGTGTTATAATCTCTGCCGGTACAGAATATCCTGACACTTTTCAATGCGTTTCCCAAGTCACTCCAAAAGTAATGCGGGAGATGGTCTTAAAAATAACCTTGACCTCTTCCTTCCACGTCATTTGCAGTTCAATTTTTTCATGCTATCCAACAGGAGCTACTGACTGTACCTGGAGATCGCAGTGTGAATTTTGGGTTTCTCACACCAGTGACCGTTAGGAGTGTGTCCAGTGGGATGTGACTCTGTATACACTGTTTGAAATTTAACGTTTCGAGGAAGCTACTACCTCCTTTCTCATGGCAAATATCCTGGTACACGTGTAATAGAATGCTATGATTTGGGGCTTGAATCCGTCAATAGGTCGTACATGCTTATGTGCATGTATGTTTATCATCATCCGTCATGAGGCTAGTCTTCCAAGCCTCAGTGTAATGTACGTTTATGTTGTGCGTAAAACCTGTTTGGAATTAACATTTTAAAGCCCAGTTTGTTTTTTTGGGGTAACAGCCCCCAGTGTGCCAGGGCCTCCTCATTCACGAGGTTTCTGGATCACACACAACAACGCACCACAATAGGTAGGACTCCTCTGGACGAGTGATCAGCCCGACGCACAGAACTATACCTGACAACACACAACACTCACAACAGACAGACAGACATGCCCCCTCTGAGATTCGAACCCGCAATCTCAGCAGTGGATCGGCCGCAGACCTACGCCTTAGAACGCGCGGTCACTGGGACCGGCTTAAATCCCAGTGGTTACCTTATGTACCACCATGTTTAACATTAAAAAAAATCTAAGTTCTGCTCACACAATGTGTCTTGTATCGATCTCAGAACAAACAGCGATTATTTCGCTACAAATCATTAACTGGTTTTTATAACAGAGATTGTTTACTGCGCGGTACGGACTGGATTTTAAGTATAATCGAAGAATATCTTTTTGTTCAAAGTTTTTACTAAAGGGCTTACAAGTTGTGACCCGGGCAAAAATTCTGTTAAGACACGGTGTACCGGCACGTCGATGTGTTGCTCTGTAGTGTAGTATCCAGGCGTCGTCCTACGGACGAATATCGCCCACGCTTCTAGCGTCGACACCATGATTTCGTTGACGCTAGAGGCAGATAAATCCTACATTTGTAACCTAGGCAACCGCTGTAGTACTGGAGGCTGGGTGTCATCTGTGTCACCGTAACGCATATGGGAACAATAGGTCCGCATTTGCAGAGTGGGTGTTGAATATTTTATGCAGTATTTGTATATGGGCTAAGGACGTAATTGGTATCTTTCGGAATTTGAACTGCCAATAATATGGTGTTCTCACTAGCATTTAGAACGTGCTTGCTCTTTGCGAAACGGTGCGGTAAGGCACTTATCTACCATATAATCACTAAGATTAATGTCAATTGTATTTAAAGACCCAGTCCGTACCGCGCTGTAAACACACTCCGTCTCGCTTGTAAAAACCTGTCAGTTAATGTTGTATAGGGAAATAATCGCTGTTTATTCTGAGATCCGTACAGAACACATAAATACCATGTGTGGGCGGAACGTAGAATTTTTGAATGTTAAACTGGTGGTACATATAGTGACCATTGGGACTTAATGGTTAAGAATTTCTTTCCAATGCACATGAAAGAAACACACATATTTGAGTAATCACAAATGTCCTTCCGCGTGTCCCTTGTGTCCGTCCGTGTGTCCTTTGTGTCCGTCCGCGTGTCCTTTAAGTCCATCCATTTGTCCTTTGTGTCCGTCCTCGTGTCCTTCATTTCCGTCCATGTGTCCTTTGTGCCCGTCCGCGTGTCCTTTATGTCCGTCCGTGTGTCCTTTGTGTCCGTCCGTGTGTCCTTTGTGTCCGTCCGTGTGTCCTTTGTGTCCTTTGTGTCCGTCCGTGTGTCCTTTTTGTCCGCCCGTGTGTCCTTTGTGTCCGTCCGTGTGTCCTTTATGTCCGTCCGTGTCCTTTGTGTCCGTCCGCGTGTCCTTTATGTCCATCTGTCCTTTGTGTCCGTCCGTGTGTCCTTTGTGTCGGTCCGTGTGTCCTTTGTGTCCGTCCGTGTGTCCTTTATGTCCGTCCATGTGTCCTTTGTGTCCGTACGTGTGTCCTTTATGTCCGTCCGTTTGTCCTTTATGTCCATCTGTTTGTCCTTTGAGTCCGTCCGTGTGTCCTTTGTGTCGGTCCGTGTGTCCTTTATGTCGGTCCGTGTGTCCTTTGTGTCCGTCCGTGTGTCCTCTGTGTCCGTCCGTCCATCCTCAGCTTCAAATCCAGAATGTAAGGAGAAACTTTAATGATATTTGGGGATGACCGTTTTTTCATTGCAGGCGACCTCGTGTTCTTGTATGAAAGTGCAACATTCGGTAACAGTGTTACACATGAGGAACAAACTGCTGAGGTGGATAAGTCAGAGCTACTGGCGAAAGGCCTTCAGCAGGGTAACCGCTAGTGATTATGGTATTCACAGACAATAGTTACCGTGCTGATGATAATAACTGTGGTAAGAACTGTAAGGAATTGCTAGCTGCACCAATTTCACAAATTTGTTTTTGGAATAAAACTCTACATGTTTCGGACATTTCCTCTGTCCATCATCAGGAGTATTTCACTCTACACACAGCAATGGTATAAGTCATACAGGTTTGCTGACAGCTTGCGAGCAGGATCCTGCTCGCAAGCTGTCAGCAAACCCGTATGACATATACCATTGCTGTGTGTACAGTGAAAAACTGCTGATGATGGACAGAGGAACTGTCCGAAACATGTAGAATTTTAATCCAAAAATAAATTTGGGAATTTAGTGCATCTAGTTAGTTTCATTATAGGAATGTATCACGATGCACGGTCACTTGAACTTAAAAAATGTTGTTCTGTATGTACGTGAATATTGCAAGTCTGTTGAAATATGACACCGCGCGGATTGTTAAGTGTTTACCTTTGTTTACTCTCTGCATCATGGAGAGGGGATCGATGCTTCTATCGGACGTTAAGATGGAAGCAGCAAGCCGATAACCATATAACAATCGACACGGCGATTTGACCAGGAGCACTTGCATGATTTTTATCAGGCATGTGAGAGCTTCATATCAGGGGGGTTTAATGATCTGTACTGCTCACCAAATATTGTTCGGGTGATCAAATCGAGAATAATGAGATGGACAGGGCATGTGGCATGTATGGGGGAGAGGTGAGGTGTATAGGGGTAATGGTGGGGAAACCTGAAGGAAAGAGACAACTTGGAAGACCCAGGCATAGATGGGAGGATATTATTAAGATGGATCTTCAGGAAGTGGGATTGGAGAAGCATGAACTGGGTTGATCTGGCTGAGGATAGGGACGGGTGGCGGGCACTTGTAGATGCTGTAATTTACCTTCGGATTCCATAAAATGTGTGGAATTTCTTGTCTAGCTGAGAAAAGATTATAGTTTCTAAGGACTGTGTTGCATGGTGTAAGTAAGTAAGTGAGAGAGTCAAATATGGCAAAAGCGCAAAGGTTTGCAGTTCACACACTTCAGTGAGAGTGTGGGCGGTGTATTGATACTGTTCAGTACACTGTGCGTGTGTATCGAATGCGCACGCTTGAAAAGGCGTGACAGCTTTGCGTAGTGCAGCTCCCCAATTTGTTCTATTAGTTATGACACTCTTATTGTAGGCGAGCCGTTTGTTAAACTCTTGGGGTGGCCCTTCTTCAGGCCTAGTACGTTGCGTCACCGGATACTTCGTAAGTGACTTTTCGAAATCACCGTGTTGTATCGAAAGCTCTGGAACCAAAAGCCGTCGGTCACAACCTTATAGCTCAGAAGAACCGGTACCTCATCCACACCGCTGTGAAAATCCAAAATTTTCTAAACCATTTGTAGACAAATATGAAGTCCGCTTTTCATTAAATTCGTGAACTGTTGAATAACCACAAAGCAACGGAGATGCAGAGTTATCAGCCACCGTGCATATGGCCCATACTTGCTCTAGACTATCAAGAAGACATGACATGGCCCAGTACATGACCTTTGAGATCGCCGTTAATTTTATCTGTCAAAATAGCAGTCTAATAAGGGAAGGCAAGCAATCTCATTGGCAAATTGAATGACCCCCCCCCCCTCGAATTGATAGCTTCTTGATATGTTTTGATGAATGACTGTGATGCCCCACACATATTATTTTGATAACCTGTTTATTTTGTGTCACATGGTGTATTTCTTTTATGTAGTAACGATCAGTTTGTCGTTTCATTGAAATATTCTGCTCGACTAAGTAATCACGAACAAAATGTATAACGTAACAAATATTTAAACTGATATTTTGATTTTCTTGGATGTGACGCCGTGTAGTTGGGCAGGTAGAAAAGTTATGGAGCAACGTGTGTGTGTGTGTGTGTGTTTATGTATATATATATATATATATATATATATATATGTCGTCATCATCATCGTCATCATGTTCCTGAAGGGTTAGGCGTATTTCCTGTTCCTCGGTCGTCCTATGTTCCTTCGTCCTTTTGTTTTATATTGTAGTGCTTGTTTTGGTAGTCTGTTTGTGTCCATCCTCTGTACATGTTGTAGCCACTTTTTCTGGTACTGTTTTATTTCCTTTGCTATGTTCTGTACTCCCGTTTTTTGCCTAAAACATCGATTCTTTTCTTTATCTAGTTTTGTTATTCCCAGTAAGTGTCTCAAAAATGTAATCTGTGCTGCTTCTAAACGTTGTTCCTCTCTTTTCTTCAGTACCCAAGCTTCACTTCCAAATTTCAATGCTGCTTTAGCTGTAATGTTGTAAATTCGTAATTTTGTTTCTTTGTTCATTTGTTTTCCAAAATGTCTCCGTATAGCTCCGTTAATTTTGTTATATGTTTCCAATTTGTCTTCTAAATCACTTCCGTATTCTGATATGCGATACCCCAAGTATTTAAAATCTGTTACTTGTTCAATAATGTTGTCGTTTATCACAATTTTTACCCTCTGTATGTGGTTCCCCCACATTGCCATTGATTTTGTTTTTGTACTAGATATGGTCATTTTATATTTTCTTGCTATAAGGTTCAAGTGGTGTGCCATT
>Ga0123354_10015792_pt1 | contig 11813 bp, 9 predicted proteins | sample TergutLab28metaG_2_FD_97872 | JGI IMG/M metagenome (GOLD analysis project Ga0123354, IMG submission 97872) | Labiotermes labralis P4 segment gut microbial communities from Petit-Saut dam, French Guiana - Lab288 P4 | ecosystem: Host-associated > Arthropoda: Insects > Digestive system > Gut ... | reverse complement strand
GGGGGGGGGGTGCCTGTGATGTGCGCTATCCTGGGGTGTGCAGCTCAAGTATGTCTGCTCGCTGCTGTCCTATGTGGGTCTCCTGTTACTGTTTGTCCATATCCGGTGTCTACTGCTGGTGGGCATTTTTTATGGTTCTGTGGAGAGTAGTAGTGCACGCATAGTATACCGTTACGCTGCCTCATACAATAAACACCGAACAAACTAGACGAACCTGCATAAATACGACACGTTATAAGCAAGGAATACAAGTGACACCAGACTACGGATATATAACCAACAGTAAAATATCACAGTGCCAAGGACAATTACCATCACAGTGGCAAGCGACAATCACCAAACAGGTCTGGGACCCGATCACCGAACCGCCAAATACGACACCCCCTAGATGGAAGACAAGTACACGCACACACAAAACCGACTGGACACAGATATCACCACAGATACAAAGGATAGAGAGCACACACGTAAGTACATACCTTCAATTACCACTTAATTGCAACTCGTCATACGAGTCACCTACCCACACACACTAACCTGCATCAGCTCTTATTCTTTGGTTTTTCTCCTCTCCACAGAACCATAACAAAAGCCCACCAGCAGTAGACACCGGATATGGGCAAACAGTAACAGGAGACCCACATAGGACAGCAGCGAGCAGACATACTTGAGCTGCACACCCCAGGATAGCGCACATCACAGATATCCCCCCCCCCCCGTCCCCCTAAAAAATATCATATAACAAACATCACAGATGCTGAGATCTCACCCTCGTGACATACCCATACCAATCCTGTAAAGCACTACCACCATACTTTCGGATGAAAACCTGATGATGGCCACATTGGGCCGAAATATGTAGTTTACTTCATCCTTTATTAAATATCTCTTTAGATATTGTTGTGTTATTGACTGGTACGCACACCTATGGTGCCTATTAATTAGTGGTGTGGCTGTGGAGGGAGGGGTGGCGCGGCTATCCCGGGCGGGGCAGTGCAAAGGACAATAAAAATGAACGTATAAAATGAATTGATTTTCAACGCTGAACAGATCATAATTTATTGAATAAACAACAGTTACTGCTCTGAGCAGCATGAACAGGTTGCTGTCTGTGATGATATACAGTGTGTTTACCTGAAAATTACATACCGTTTAGGCGAGTTTCGTGTATTTATTCGATGCCTTTTTTAGTATGTGAATTATGATGCGTCTTTTTATATAAATCTTGATTGGTGCTGCGTAGGGGTTGTTCGTATTCGCTTGTATTCACTAGGACACCGTCCGAACTGTCGGTGATATTCTCGTTCGCGTTCGTCTTGTCATTACTAACGCACCACTGTAACTGCCGGCATTTGTTCGCTAACATATTAAAAATCAGAGGTGAATTTTCTAGTCTGTCGACAGTAAACAAGAGACCTGACTTATTCTGGGATTTAACCAGCGACTGCCTTAATTGTAAGTACAATGCTCGACTCCCAGGCATGTTTGTCTCATATGCGATAGAAAGAATTATCAGTAGGAAAGATGAAATACTGAATTTAGAAGATGAGGCGATCTTGGAATGTAGACTATTTTCCTTTTCTGTGGTGCAAGAGCCTATCCGGTCTAGGCCGCCTCATTTGAGATTTCTAGATCCCACAGTATCAGAAACAGACCTCCTACAGGACTCATCTGAACGAGTGATCAGCCCGCCGCGGAGGCCGCTACCAACACAACACACAAAAAACACGAGACGAACATCCGTGCCCTCAGTGGGTTTCGAACCCGTGATCCCAGCAATCGAGAAGCTGCAGACCAACGTCTTAGACCACACTGCCATCTTTATCGACATGTGGACTAAATTAGCCTCTAGTAAGTGAGAACATCGACTGAGAACACGCTCGCAGAATCAAGCCGTGAATGCTACAGTACAATGTGCGTGCTTCCATTTATACCGTCCGTTGCCTCACGAATACGGCTGCAGAACGTAACGGCTATTCAGTATCTCAACATTTACTGTAACGTCACGAAGAAGGTCAACTAGGATATCTGTATCTTTTCCTTCTTACCAACAAACGATGACTAGAGCGGTGTTGACGGCCAGTCTTTTACTGGAGAGGAAGCTGGCGGGGCCGTATACTTTTCCCTTGCTCTGTGCTGCAGTTTTCTGCAACTTGTCTTCTGTATCCTCTGGCAAGTGCTGTTTACTTATCGTGGCGATGTGTTGCAGGCACTCCATGCACCGCGCAATCTTCCCTTCACTAGCCAGCCACCGGGGCGATTCTGGGAATAAACTTTGGAACAAGCAAAAGCGTTTCAATTAGCGCCTGCAGTACCGATTGTACTATGTGATTGAGTATGATATTACGAATTACACATAAATGTTTTGTTGAACATATTGTTTAGGCGGCATTGTTAAAATGAACGATTTTGTTCCCGCGCAAATATTCATTATATAAGAGCTTTATATTTCTGTCTGTTGGTATTATACTTGTTTTGTGAGTACCTTTCATGAGGGACAGCAAAAAGGAAGATAAGGGCCTGCTTTGATACCAAAGATTTCACATCAACCACTTCGAACAGTGGAGTCACACTTGACTGGAGTTGTTTATCTCTAGCTTATTTAACGATGCTGTCAACAGGTCCGAGTAAAGGTCATAATGTTGAATTGTGTAGCGACCTAGATTAATTAACTGCAAAGGATATGGCAGAAAACAGTTGATGCTTAAACTCAGGTAGGACTACTGATCTTGAATTTGGCCCAAGACCTGAGGAAAACCGTCAAATACCTCAGTCATCCTTTTGGCTTTCCCAGCCGATTCGAAATGGCACCCCCCAAATATAAGTCAGTAGCGCGACCGTTTGAGTCAACTTTCTTGTTTGATTCAACAAAGGTAAAGACGTAACACATGTTTCATGTACTGAGTTTCGCAAAAATGAACATGCATCAACCAGTGGCGTAGAAAACCGGTCGGAGTTCGCCCGCGACTCGATAATCGCCCCAGCCCCCTGTAATTGTTATTGACGTTTCTCCCGGATCTCATAACACAGATCCCGAATATTGCTTTATATCAGAATAATGTAATCCCGTCCGAAGGAACCCGAAACAAGTTTTAGTATTCCGTACCTTCGGTTGTCCCGCTCCCCGCGGGGTCGACGGGGTCCTTATATATACGCCACTGGTACCCACCCACTTAAGTACCACGCAAGTGATATAGTGAGGCTTACCTTAGAGCGCAGATGAAAATGCCGAATGTAGGTAGCAGTGGCAAGATCACAAAGCTGACCCAGTCACCTGTTAGCCAGGCTACCAGAGGTATCACACACATGCCGCCTGTCCAGCCTAGAGACTGCAGCATCACGACATGGGCTCTGCGTTCGACGGAAGACAGCTCTATGCCTGTACAGTCAGCATTCGATAAGTACACATATGTGAAGAAGCGTGGCGTGTATCGAACAGGCTTACAGCGCACTGCAAGTGTTAGGAGATCACAAAAAGTACTGACAGAATTCCCAAACGATATTAAAATCGCATGTATAATGCGCATAACCCAGGCATAATGTTAGTGATCAATTCGCTCTGATCTTAGGATACATTCGCATGCGCAATCTGAATGTTCGTACATGCCCGGTGTTGAAAGCACCTTATGCTTTTTTATATTCGTATTAAAATATTCTTATTTGTGGGTCTTTAAAGACGCTGTTGCCAGCTCAGACTGATATTATCTTCGACTACTAAGAGATTAAGTCCAATGGTTGGGGAAGGAAGAGGTCTGTGTCGTGCCATCATTTAGAGGCAGAGACTAAGGCAAACCAAGAATTGGTGAGGACAGCCGGTCCTGGGTAACAGTTTTGTTCGCGGCTCTGCGGACCCGACGAGTCACACTGGGTGCAGTGCCTGTGCATGGACCAGGTATAAATTTCTGGAGACCTTATTTCCAGAATATTTGTCATGAGATGTGCCTTGCATTCGGGAGGATCCTTAACAAGGAACATAGTTGGGAATTACATTTTTTATGACTATTGCTTCCGGGATGTAACGTCAATTAATCCGGTATAACTTTACCAGCATTTAGGACGACCCTGCTGCCTCTGTCTTCTGATTACCTACTACCATACTATATTGATGATAAAGGACTAGGTTTCTTTGAAACGCTAGTTAATTTCTACCAGACTATACGGTGTTACTTTACAGTGAGCAGTTATATTGATAGTGAGAACCTCAAGTCTTACAACTACCCTTCTGCCTGCAACTTGCTGATCTAAGTCTCTCGATACAGTTACGTTCATTTTAAAAGTATACTAGGACTGGTGCAGGAAATTGGTATAGCTCAGTCAGTATAGTGACTAGGCTACGGAAGGGACGATACGGGGTCGAATTCCGGTAGAGACAAGAGATTTTTCTCTTACAAAACTCCCAGACCGGCTGTCAGGCCCATCACTGGGTAGCGGGGTAAAGCGGCCTCGTCGTAAACTTATCCACTCACCTCCATCTGGTGACGAGTTTATGAGTGGGTGGAGATATACCTCTACATTCACTACGTGCCTTCATGGCTTCATGTTTTATTTTGTATGGTGCGACTTATAGGCTACTCGGGGAAGTTATCCGCTGGAATGTCTTTCTCTTTACCAATGGTGGTGGCAGCAAAACTGAGGGATGTCAAACCGCTGTGTCCCAGGAACACGGTGATGAGGTAGAGTGGGTAGTGTGCAGCAGAAAAGACGGACAGTCCACGGCCTGTTATCAGCAGGGCGAGCGAGATTAAGAAGACAGGGCGTCGGCCTAAGCTGGCAAAGGGAAACATACCTTCAGAGGGTAGCAGTGCAGTAAAGTGTTATTCAGCATTGGAATTCCTCTTTTATTCTGCCCACTTTGTGCCGGCAATATATTGAGAGATCGATTTTAATGTTTGGGGCATAAGTCTCATTTCGCTTTAATTTACACATACATGTATATACACTATTAAATCAAGATGATAAGAAACTTTGTTTTGGTATTGACAAGAGTAAAGGGCTTCATGTTTTCAGCGACAGTTACAATACATTGTTAATTGATGAATATAAAAGAGAACCTACAACTAAGTTGTTTTATTTAAGGTACATATGGAAAGCTTTGATTGCGAAACACATAACTGTGATCAATGTAACTGGTATGTAATTATTTGTATAGTAATTTGTAATTATAATAGTAATAATAAACATAATTATTCCCGAATAAGAAGATGCTAGTATCGCGTTTTGAAAGGTGGCCTGATCAGACACAGGCATCTTGAAGTTGAAATCGACCTTGCCAAAACGATAAACAGATGTACTTATTAAGTGTTGTAAAATATTTATTGCGTTGAATTGCAATGTTTGTTGTCTTACATACTGTTCTTTGAGTTTTGGTATGTGTGTTTATGTACGTGTATGCATGTGTGTACTGGGTGTGTATTTCGGTACGCAAGTTATTTTTGTATATTAATGTTTATTTTATAATTGTCGGCTGCTAATTGAGCGCGTAAATAAGCAAAGAATTGAAGTCAGCTAAACAATCGTATTTGTAGAAGTTGTGTTACAAAAGAAGGATGTCACCTTACCTGTCTGACATATGTCCGAAGGAGATGGTACCCACAGCGTCTCCGACCTGGGTTGCCACAAAGGTGTTTGTGACGTACAAATCTTTGTCGCACACCCAGTTTTCTTGCGAGGGAACTGTCCTGGAAAACCAGCTTCCATCATATTCCCATCCGTATTTACAACCTGCAATGCAACGAATAATCACAGTTGTACCTTCACTTGCAAGGTAGATCTCAGTCCATGTTCATGGGAGCAGCAGATTGAAGAGTCATGTCACAAATTCCTGATAAGTTACTGGACCGTCAGTTAGTAGAAAGATTCCTAGACTTTTCTCCAACTCGAAGACTTATTGCCGTATTAATAACAGACCGTTATTTGGTCATGTAAATCATGGTCATGTCCTCACGCACTTAGTATTTTATGATCTGTAATAATATATTTCATACATCAACGTTAAGATCTTCAAGGAATCTCTTCTCGTCAGGCGTTCGAAAACATATTGCTAGGTCAGAAAGAACGAGACGAATGAAACAAGATTTAGCAGTCTTGAGTTAACATGCGAACTGGACGACAGATTGTGTCAGTATTTATTTACACTGGACGATAAGCTGGGTCAGCGCGTGCATATATTGGAGCATAGGCTGAGTCAGCATGTACATATATTGGAGCATAGGCTGGCTCAGTATGTGCGTACATTGGACGGCGGACTGGGTCAGTATTTACATATATTGGACAACAGGCTGGGTAAGTTTGTACAGTGGTTATAGGCTGGGTCAATATGTACGTATACTGGACGACAGTGTTGCAGGCTGAAGCACAAGAGTTGTGCTTCAGCCTGCAACACGGATACCCCTCCAACCCAACCACACCGTATCTCCAACACACATCGAACCAAGAACATAACGACCGATGTGGTAATTCAGCAGCATAGTCGCAAGCTCCTGATGATGGATATATTAATGTCCGAAACATGCTGAGGACATAAGAAGTGAAATAAAACAGCAAGTGACATCAAGTTGGTCTTTTATTCTTCAACTATGGAAGTTGTAAAATTTGAACCAGTTTTTCTCCACTGCGTGTCGAATATTGAGTTAAGTCAGGAAGGAAGTGTTCGTTACTGTAATATTTGTAACATAAGAGGAAACTCGCTGTCGTGGACAGCAGTGGTAACGTATGGCATCTGCTGCATTTCGAAACCAGTGATTAGTTTCACTCTGTGGTCTCTTTAATTGCCGTGAAAGAGCTTTCACTACGTACTGGTTTGGTCGGCTGCAACGAGCGAGTTGGTGAAGAGAAAAGTTGAACAATGAGCTCAATAAAATTACTGCGAAAAAACAGGCATTTATATATTTTATTAACTTAATATTTCGACATCAATGATAAAGCCGTCTAAATAAAACGGAGTTTATTAATAACGTAGCATATAGGTTTCGCAATGCTTCGTCATCTTCACGGACGTACCACTGAGTGGGAACCAATAACATTTTGCACTGTTAACAACTTCTTATGGCGATATATTCCTAGTCACCTAAATATTCACTTCGACTGTTTGTTATTATTGACTTATGGACGATATATACAGCAATGCATATTCGTAGGTTGTAGTCAAAGTCATTTTATTTTCCTTCATTACTGGCACAATGATATGGAAACTTTGTGTTACCTATTTCGGGTATTTAGATGGATGAGACTATGTCGTATTTGCCTTCATGCTCGATAAGCGGATACGGACAAACAACAAAATTTGCCTGGTTCTTCAAGACTGAGGAGCTCAAAGGGAAAAAAGTAACTTAATGCGTGATATGAGGCTCTCAAAGCGATGCTGAAGAAAATCAAAATCTTCTGGGACACAACATTATGTAAATTTATATATAGGTACCAACGTTCGGGAAAGGTTACTGTTTCCATCTTTAGGGTAGTCCAAGAAGGATCGGCTACTCTTAATATGGAATAGGGCAGCATAATGAAATGTTGGCACCTACGTAACAATCAACATGTTATCACATGTTAGAACACTGGAATTTTTAGCAATTTATTACGGAAAATTTGGGGTATTGAATTGTTTATTATATATATAGAAGTAAGTACTGTAAAGTTATATTAAATTACTCCGACATGTTTCGGTGTCAATACACCATCTTCAGGGAGCTTACAAGTTCTGTTAGCTAAAGTTATGAATTACTAAATGGTGATATACAATGTAGTAATGTGTTGTCATGATAAAATCTTGGTAAATGTGGCCGCATATATAATTCCTGGTTAGGTGTGTGTGTGGTGCGGAGTAAACAGGAACCGGAAGTTTACTCCGCACCACACACACACACACACACACACACACACATTTAACCAGGAATTACGTATGCGGCCACATTTACCAAGATTTTATCATGACAACACATTTCTACATTGCATTTTATCATTTAATAATTCATAACTTTAGCTAACACAACTTGTAAACTCTCTGAAGACGGTATATTAACACCGAAACATGTCGGAATAATTTAATATAAATTTACAGTACTTATTTGTGCATACGTTGTTATATAATAAACAATTTATTATTCAATATGCATGGTATGAACATAAAAGTAATTCTAGGTGCTGTTTTATTCTTAAAACGAGACCCAAAGAAAGAAACAAACAGAGAAAGAGGCGAATAAGCTAGATGAGGTGAAAATATTACTAAGACTTACCTTCGTTTGTGTAATGTATCTTGGGGTACGTAACATTTTACTAAAGATCAAGAACTGGGCCAAGATTCTGTACCATTTTGTTAACTGGCCACTTAGTTATTGGAATAAATGACAGTCAAAACTCCACTTTAAAGCTTGCTTGTACAAAATAGCTATTAACTATGTCAAAGGAACAGAATTCTTGAGAAGTTCATAGTCAAGACATTCCTCGTTTTTATGGAACTCAGTATTTTATTTTCGCGTTCACGGAACCTCGATGAAAAATCAATTTTTATGTAGAATCAAGAAAGAGAACCATCTATGGTTTAGCAGGTATGAGATTTGATATCGTTAAATATACGGACAGCTGTTATTAACTGATTGCCTTGAAACGCGTCACCACACTGTTCTTGCTAAGGATCGAAAGTATCTGTTTTATATTTTATGTCTGTTAATTCTGACAGGTAAGCTACATTCTGTAGAAGCCATTCACCTTACCGATAATACTGAGGTCGCTTACATTACCAGAACCAACCAGCGGTCCTGTAACGTTGTACATTTCACACTTGCTGTAGGCCATGTTATCCTCACTGTCTTTGTTTCTGCAAAGAAGAAGAAAAAAAAAGAAATGAGTAAATCCATTCCCGCATTTAGCGCAAAATGTAGATTAAACCTAAAGAGAATTATCTTCATAGTCACTCGTCTCGAGATTCTCCAGTATCAAACATCAGAAGTATAGAGTTTGAAGGTAAAGATAAAGGTAAAGTTCACCCTAGAACAGGCCACGAAGGCCCAGAGGGGGTGTAGAGATAAAGCTCTACTCTTTAACCTTGGCGCTAGATGGCGGCTGGGTGGTAAAACGCCACGCCCCGGCCGCTTTACCCCCGGGATAGAGACCCGGTACCCACTGTATAGGAGATTGGGTGGGCTCCAGGGCCGGTCTGGACGGGTGCGGAAAATTTCGCTCCCACCGGGATTTTTTTTTATATATAACAGTTACATTTATTGCCTTATGATTTTACATTCCAGTTTACACCCTTTTCAACCTCCCATGATCAAGCGGACTGGCCGCATTTGTACTGCCTTTCACTCTTCACCGTTTGTCATCCTTCATCATTCCCCACCTGGTGCTGTGGAAACATTTTCATTCTTACTTATTCTCTGTTGTTGCTATATACTATTGCGGTGTATTGTATGCTGCGGTGTCCTCTCCCTTCTCCTCGGCCCTTGTGATAAAGATGTACTTATTCGATCCCCGGACCGTCCAGACCCTAGCGAGTCGCTATACCGACTACGCTATCCCGGCCCAAGAGTGTGAAGGTGCGGAGTGAATTCATGTGGCACAGGACAGGATGCAGTTACGGCTTTCTCTTAAAATCAAATTTCGGTTTCCGTAAAATTAGGGCAACTACTGCACCTTTCGGCCATCCGCTTCTCAAGAAGGGCCATGATAGTTATCACACTGTGAGCCTACCTTGGCAACGTGAGGTTTTTCCATTCCGATAGACTAAAATTAGTTGATTCTCTTCCCGGTACGTGACACCAGTGGTCTGGTACTTCCATGGCAAGAACCAAGCTGTACACACTCATGACGCCGAAAAATACAGCACCGAAGTTGAACAGTTTGTTGAAAATTTTCTGAAAACAACCACTAGAATCTGCTTGCTGAATCAGTTCATCCATCAACGCAGCGCCTTCATTGTTAGGCAGCAGTTCCACCGTCTCTCTTTCGTCTACATTGTCCATAGTCCTGGCCTGGAGAGAGAGGAAACATGTGTGTGACGTTATCTGTCGGATGTGACATTACGTTCAAAACTGTAATTTCGCAAGCTGTATTGTATTGGTTTGTAAACAGGAGGAAGTTCACATGGTACCCATAAATGTTTTACGTTAGTATCCGCACCGAAAAACAAGTGAGCTCGGGGTAAAAGAAAATAAACTGATGCAGTTAAAAATTATTTGCACAGCCCTCCTCTATGACAGTGGATCTAAAACACCGATTATTTCAGAGAATGTAGGGCAGGATATAAAAGCATAATATATATTGACCGGGCCCAGAATAGGCCGAAATTTAAGAAGTGCTATTGAGATCTGTTCAAATTATCACGCTATTCTCACAAAACATGCTCTTGACAAGAATGCGGTGTACGCATTATAAATGCAGCAACTGCACTATTTGGTTTCTCTCCAAGTCTCGTGCGAGTCAAATTAGAATCGCAGAATTACATATGATCAATACAGTTCCACCATTACTTAATGGTTTAGTAAACACGATATTCGTAGAAAATTTGCGTTGTCTTGACGGCCCTATACTCTCGGTCCGGGTGAAGATGAAGTATTTTGTCCTCGAACGGAAACGACACGAACACACTATTTCGGATGAAACAGTGCAGACGCAAGTATAAAAATGTACTGCAATTAATATTTCTCAAATGCATAAGGAAGTTTAGCTTTGTTGGTCAGAGCACTTTGGGAACAATATGCTGCCCTAAAGATGGTCTATTATAGGCCGAAACATGTTGCAGATATTCGTGTAAATAAATAAATAGACAAATAAATAATGTAAGTAAAAAGTTAAAGTTTTTTGTGCCCACGCCATGAAGACATATAGGGGGAATACAGACATAGCTCCACACATTCTTAAACTTGGCAGTAGATGGAAGTGAGTGGTTTATTTCAATCCCTGGCCACTCTACCCCCAGGAAATAACCCCGGTATCCATAAATAAATAAATGAATAAATAAAAGATGAATGTATATTCGGATGATGAAATATTGTTCAATACTGAAGTTCGGTGGGAGGTTAATTAAAGAAATAATGTTTGAATGTGTGGAATGGATTAAGCTGGATAAAATAGAGTCTGGTGGCGGAATAGTGTTAACACGGAAGTGAATTTTCGTCGTCCATAAAAGCGTAAAATTTTTTGAGACAGTGCACTTCAAAACAAGAATTTTGTTCCATAGAATAAGTATGCGAGTAAGTCAGTTTGAGAGTTTGCATGCCTGCGGCTTGGATGTTCATGCACGTGGGGTCCTGTTTCTCAGTATTCACGGATGAGGCCCTTCGCTCTTTTCCAGTCAGAATTAGCTGTGAAACTATGTATCCTCTGCCATTTGATAGAAACTCTTGGTCAGGGCACTAGCACATCTATGTACACACTTCAACGCAGCGACCAAAAAACGCCGGTGTACAATCGCCCCTACGGCCTAATTTTGGTTAGATTATCTTTTCACCCTGATCAGCACACTGTTATTTAAAGATGCGAAACGCTATGGAATAACATGCCAGTATTAGAACTTAATACATCGATATGGTATCGATTTATCGGATCAGAGATTCCTTAAATTGTCACGTGCCTAATTATACCTGTGTGCTTGACGTCTAACAACACTAATACGAGTAGAAAAGCCAGCCAGTGAGCACGATCTTCAGCCAGTGCCATCAACTAAACTAACTCCGTGGCCTTAGTCCGCACGCGAGCTATACCGACAGAGCGGCCGCCGCCGGTCGGCGAAGTTAGTGCCAGCTTTTGCGGATAGAGGGGTGTCACGTGGTCAGCGCAACGGGTCCCCACAGCCGTTAATCTCTGTTTTCTAGACCTGG
>Ga0123354_10015791_pt1 | contig 11814 bp, 5 predicted proteins | sample TergutLab28metaG_2_FD_97872 | JGI IMG/M metagenome (GOLD analysis project Ga0123354, IMG submission 97872) | Labiotermes labralis P4 segment gut microbial communities from Petit-Saut dam, French Guiana - Lab288 P4 | ecosystem: Host-associated > Arthropoda: Insects > Digestive system > Gut ... | reverse complement strand
TCAACTATAGTGGTCGTACCGCACCGCTAACCTCTAAAGTTGCATTTTATATATTTATTCAACAAATATAGGTACTGGATATTTTAAACATGGTATATACTCTCCGTTTTTTTCTCTTCAAAATGCAGTTTGTTTCATAATTCTAACGTATTTGGTTCCTGTACTATTCACATTCTATATACAGGGTGTGCTAAAATTTAAAAAATAATTCCGGCGCCAAAAGGTTAATGAAACTTTAATTTTCTCGACAGATTTTCGAAAAATATTCAAATATCAAATTACGTGAAAATCTGGCCAGTGGGAGCCAAGTTGTTCAATGTGGGCAGGCGGCCGGACAGAAATGACGAAGCATATACTCGCCTTAAAACCTCACATAGTATAGCTGTGTGTCGCTGGGCCCAATCTCCGCCTCTCCTGCGGCGCCGGGACGGAAACGGGGCCCCCCCCCCCCCCCACGGCCTCCTACCAAATGGGCACCAGAGGCTATTTTCCCTGGGTAAAAAATCCGAGGCGTGAAGTAGACCGGTCTCCTCTATCTGATACCGAGGTTAAGAGTGTGTATGGAGATATACGTGTACGGCTCCATAAGCCGTCGTGGTGTGGTGCTTAATCAGGCACTGGAACAAGGTAACTGGCCCTTAAACCGTTACCTACAAGACCATTGTCTACAGAGTGACAGTACTGTGAGGAGAGAACTGCGCTCTTCTGGGTTAGTAAGTAGCAAGTAGTGAAAATTAGCTACCATTACTTTAACAACAATAACATTTAGTTTACGTTCATAAGGAACTTCGGAAAACATTTCAAGTCATTCACCCAGCAACGGAAGATCGTGATTAGTATCGCAGCATTCGTCCAAATTTAAGAGGTTCCCAGCTCGAATTTCGAACATGTAATTGAATATTCTGATTACCTGCTTGGCTTCAATCTGTTTCCCCATTAGCATGCATAACGCCGTGCAGGACGAAAGGGAACAGTTCGACCACAATCAGTTTTTGCAAAATCAAACGTGCAGCATTAACATTATTATAGCATTAAACGAAACGCGTTTATATGAATATTTAAGACGGTCTGTACTTGAGCTGTTTTGTGCCACTTTCTGGCCCTGGCTGTGGCACCGCCGGCCCTACAAGCCACGCCTCAGGCCTTTTATTCTCAAGGAAAGAAGGAGTAGGCTGGTCCGGATGGGATGTATAAAAAGAAAATCTTTGCATGCATTACAAATCGAATCCAGATTCTCCAGTGTTGCAGCCTTTAGCCTAGTCCTTTTATCGACTGAGTTCACTGTGAACTGGCCCTGCGCTCGTGTAAAAAAGTAACTTCGTAACAGTAACTTCACAAAGACACTTCAGACACTTTCACTACTGGAGAAGAGAGGGCATGGAGACTTCAGGCCGTGGAAGGCCTGCAGACGAAAGAGATGAAGAGTCACTGTTCTAACTATCGTGCAAGCTAATGTCGTAACTAGCGTTAGAACAGAACGACGACTCCTATTTCCTTCAAAATTCTAACCACCCTGAAATAAACCTTTGTTTAGCACAGTGCATGCCATGAAGACATACGGGGGGGGGGAACAATGACACTGTATGGAGGCCGCTTTACCCTCTCGGAAAGAATCCCGATACCCAATGAACAATAGGATACGGAGTGGACCTCGGAGCTGGTGTAGGCACTTGAAGATAAGTCTGCCCCTGCTGGACGATGCGAAGCCGGTGTAGTAACTGTGCTCCGACCGAGCAAGCTATTCTGGCTCGTCGGTGCACACAGTGCCGCCGAATAAGCAATACGACGCGCAGGATACAGACAGTAAATCAGGGTGGTCAGCGGCGATGAGTGAACAGTGTCCTGAACAACAACAGAAGTGAAGCGAATGCAGTCATAAAAATCCGCACAGATGAGGAAAAGTTAATCGGTACTCTGCACGGGAAGGAGAGGGTGAGAATAGACAGTGAGACAGAAGTGCAGGGCCATGGCCTCGGAGGTGGCCAAGATGGCGATGTAAACTTTCTTCAAAACACCACGTCCCACTACCCTCCTAGCCAATGTGTACAGCGAACCCTTGCCTCGTGACAAAGGCGCCCCGGGAGGGTGACGATGACAGTCTCCCTCTGTCTCATGTAGACACGAAAAATACGTCGGTCGAGTTCTTGTATACCTCCGTACTGAGGGGCTATGGACAGAGGTTGCTTTCATTTTAGACGTGAAGCGCTGAAATTAATGTACCAATCCTCCCCCGTGACCGACTGCGTCAAAGCTGTAGTAAAATAAGCCAGCTTAAGTTTGATGCAGCTGAGGACTGTAGTGTGTCACTGATATGTATTTCTGGAATTATCGTGTATCTATTAACGAAATGTGTGGCAGTTCTTCCAAACAACTCTGCACAATAATTTGGTGCATTCAGACAGCTCTCTTTATCAAACAAGCAACGTTAAACAAAACAAACGGTGGCACCTGCCTAACAGACAACCTGATTTTCTGCACCTTTTAATGACTCGATATTTGTAGGACCATTTTATCACTTCATTGTCTTCCAGTTTTCTATCCAAAAATTTAAAGATTCAGATATACAGAACTATAATTTTGCCTGTTGTTTTGTATGGGTGTGAAACTGGGTCGATCATATTAAGGGAGGAACGTAATCTGAGGGTGTTTGAGAATAAGGTGCTGAGGAGAACATTTGGGCCTAAGAGGGACGAGGTAACAAGAGATTGGAGACAACTACATAATGAGGAGCTTAATGATCTGTACTCCTCACCAAATATTGCTCGGGTGAACAAATGCAGAATTTGTTGAACTTGCATAAAACCTATGTGAAATATCTTAATTTGAAAATGTATTACCAACAATTGCATTTCCTCAACATACGTGTGTAACTTGGCAAACTACTAACTACGAGCTCCCTCAGGATAACGTAACATGAGTCGAAACATGTAAGAGTGTGATAATTTGTCAATTAATTGTGCATTTTGGTCACTGTACAAAATAAAAAAATTACTAGCTGTAATCTTTCAACTGAACTCAAAAACCACTCATTTCCGTAATACGTTTATACGAACTTTCTTCTTTTTTTCCGATTTGGTGTGGGGTACTCAATCTTGAAGTTTGTCCAAGGACGTAAACAGGACCACGGCGGTCTACTTACGGTCTGTGGGCCGTCTATGAGCGTTGGTCTACCTCGAAGTGGTTCGGCTTTTTCCGGCTGTCGCGCGAACTTTCACGAAATGGCCACAGTCCGACGAGGTATAACACAGCCGGAGTCCAGTCCCTGTATGTGTGAACTGAGATGCGACAGTCTATTGGCGACATGATCTAGCTCTCAGCGGTTCGGCTTTTTCCGGCTACCACGCGAACTTCAGCAAAAACCACACTGAGGCACAGCAGACTCGGAAACTAGTCCCTGTATGAGCGATGTTATAACATTTTGGAATAACAGGTTCGTAGCCTAATTTGAAGTACTATTTGCCTGAAGGTACAGAAAAACTGCGACAGTGCCAGTGCCAGGATAGCTCTATCCTGACCTGTCACCTCACGAATAAAAATGCTTGAGCCAGCTCTTATCGATATTCGTCTTTTGTTCGGACAGTAAATACACGGAAGAATTACGTTAAAAGGGACCGATTATTATATTATCATCACCATCATCATCATTTAGTTATAGTCTGTATTCAGTTTCTTGATGTTCAGTAAGCCACTCCCTTCAATAATGTATTACCGGGAATGTTACACAATGCAGGTATAAAACTTCATAATTTTATACTCCGCTTTAATTGGCACACAGCAAAAGGCAGCACCAACCTATACTGTGCACTGTATTGACGTCGTTGTTAACATCCCGCCGTGTGTGTTTGTATTTCTGCAGTGTCGCCAAGTGACGGCGAAGTAGATTCAAAGAAACCTGTCAACCTTCCAAGAACAAATGGTGCACGAGGATTCTGACTGCCAGCATATTATGCCCATTCTAATGACGTCCTGCTGTTACGTAAAGATGACACCCCAGGACATTCTCCCATGAGACATTCACCTACTACCGCTCTCACGTCTGCATCAGGATCCGTCAATTTTTATTCCACCCTCCTACTCTCTCCTACGGCCAACATAAGACGGACCGAAGAAACCAGCTACGCTGCCGAGGTGAAGCGGTGACATTTCGGGCTTCTGTTCGGAAGGTGACTTGCCAGTCTCCGTCGGATAGTCGGCTATCGCTGACACAATTCGTTTACACGTTCTCTGTCCCCAAGCTGACTGACACATGTTCATGCCCGACGTGTTAACAATTCCCAACCATCAACACACCATCCAACATACGCATTCTGTGGCACACCATTTGTGACACATATCAGCTCCTACGTGTTTCAGCACTGAGGTGCCATACTGAGGGAGTCATTGTAACAAAGGCATATAAGCCAACATGCTAATCTAGATTGTGCTCCTCGCTGTAGAATATAAAAATATTAAAATGCTAAAATACAATACAACTCCATTTATCCGGACGCTAGTTATCCGGATCGGCTTGGCCCTTCGGGTAAATTTATCGAGAATGCTACAAAACTAACTTCCCTTGAAATTACCGGCTATCGGATCTAGTACATGCAGTGTTATGGCTTCTAGAACTTCAAATCAGGCGTGCTCGAAAGGTTTAGACGCAGGTACATACCGTAAACAGCAACAGCCGAACTTCAAACTGCTAATGTAGCCTATTTTCGAAGAAAAATCCAATTATCCGAATTTTCTGCTTATCCGGATGGCTCGCCGTCAAAAGCAAAATTGAATGCCAACGCCCAACGTTCTGGAAGTTTCTGTTAATAATGGAGCAGATGATTATACGACCAGCACTACATATGTGTCGCGCGTGTTGCGAAACACGCTGCGATGTTGCGTACAATTGTTCAGAATAAAAATCCGTAACCAATAAGCCCTAAATTGCATCCGCACGTTCTGAACACTGCTGTTCTGCTCTGAAGATCCTGCATACGACGCTTTGAAAACTCTCATATTTTACTATTTGAATTTTCAAAGTGTGCATGAATTTAAAATCCAATTTTCACAGCTATTATATGACTAATATGAATAATTGCAATACCAAATTATCGTTATTAACGGATATGAACTTTACCGCATTGCTACTACAACAACAGCTGTACAAACTGTATTTTAGATTTATTCATTTGTGTCAAAACACAGTGTAATGCATCAGATATAAAAATAATTAACATCTTCCGTAAAAATGTAAAGGTGCATTTTAAATCGTGGAAAAGCTAAATTTCGTGGAAATTCGGACCGAGATCTGAACCCCGGACTTCCCCAATATGAAGGAATGCAACCCACGGGACAGCGATATACAGTTATAAATGCCCTTATGACAATTAGCTTGTGAATACAAAAATCTCCTTTTGATACAAAGCTTTCGCGGCCCTACTATTTTGATAAATTATTTGGAATGCACGCAGTCAGCAGTCCATTCTCACTACAATAACTAAATACAGTACACGCTGCGATATCCGGCACTGGATGATCCGGAAGGTGCTGTTACTCGGAACCCACAAGGCGACCATTATTGTTTATTTCATTACTCCATCCATAGGCACTGGTGTTGTAAATACGATTAACACTTTAGAAACTAAGAATAACCTGGGTTATATTGAAGGAATCAGTCTGTACCGCGCAGTAAACACACTCCGTCCTTGTTATAAAAATCGACTTAATGTTGTATACGGAAATAACTACTGTTTGTTTTGCGATCACACAAAACACATAAATTCACTCTGTGGACAGAATGTAGAACTTTCGGATGTTTACCTGGTGGTACATATAAGTAACACCAAGGTTCAGAAAGGTGACGTCTTGTCGACTGTTTTAGATTATTTGTACACCATGCCGACGATCCCGGTGGTCGCGCGATCTAAGGCGTGGGTCTGTGGCCGGTAGCTTGCTGGAATTGTGGGTTCAAATCACGCCGGGGGCATGGATGTCTCTCTCTTGTGAGTGTTCTGTGTTGTTAGGTAGAGGTCTCTGCGAAGGTCCGATCACTCACACAGACAAGTCCTACTGAGTGTGGTATGTCTGAGAGTACTCGTGAAGCCTCGATAACGAGATGTCCTGGTCCACGAGGGGCATTCGCGCCATGGAAAGAAAAAATTCTACCATGTTACGTAATGACACGGGAAGATTTAACGTGGCAAGGATACAGAACAAGACATCAAGTGCAGTGTACACTGTAATACGCAATATCCTGAACAATGCGATATCCGGCCAACCTTTCCCGGGGGTGCCCGATAAACGACTTTTACCGTACGATGTATAAAGGCTGATTTGACGTGAAACTTTAGTAACTGTAACCACATGGCTGGGGTATGCCAGATGACTCGCCGTACGTTCTACACTCAGGAGCGTTCGCTTGAATGAGCACTCTCAGATGAAAACTCTCAAAACGAACTGACCGACCGACGGCAGACTGGCATAGACGCAACGATCTAGGCTTGTGTTCGGCAGGCATCCGGTTCCAATCACGGCCGCAACACCACTGAGTAATCTCGCGGTTTTCCTCAATCGAAACGCATAAATGCCATGATGTAACCGCCATTACACCGCGATCGCTTCCTTTCCAATCCTTTCCAACTTATCATTCACCGATCATCTTACCACGCACGTTAAAAAAGCCTGTGTGACTGAAAGCGCCATAAAATAAACCACATAAAAATGACTCTGTGTATCACGAAGGTAATCGCTCATCTGGTTCGGGGCCCAAAACTTCTCTCAGCACTTGCGAAAAGCAATGACATATAAAGCTACAGTTCTCTATGTAACAGACCATGAAATGCCATATCTCTATTTCTCCATTAAACTCGGCCACAGCTGAGGGTGGGTGGCAAAAGCCACGCCCCGGCCGCTTTATCCCCAGGACAGAGACCCGGTACCCACTGTACAGGAGGCCGGGTGGGCCCCAGGGCCAGTCTGGACGGGTGCGGAAATTTTTGCAAAGACGTGTACGAGACTCGTTGATACAAGGTGCCCATCCGTGTCGGCCATGACGCATAAGATAATAAAGACAGGGACTCTAATTGTTGGCAGTACATTTAGGGTGACTACGATACACGCTGCGCCAGAGACAGTCAAAATCGGTACATGGGATCCTGGTCGGGCGCAAGGAATGCGTTCCGAGAGTACCTGATTTGAAAGAGAACAGAATAATATTTACTGTCAAAGACTAAAAGGGCAAAACAAGGATTTTTAAAAGGAATGACTCGAGCTGAAACTTACTTCAATACGCTCGCTCTGACAGATGTTCATAAAGCATGTCAGAACAGGCCGAAATATCAAACGGATACTAAAAGACAGAAGAAAGAAAAAAAAAAGTACTTTTATTTGTGCGCAAGGCCTCTGTTTGGCAGTAATTAAGTGTTTTTACTTTTTGTTCAGCTGAAGTATATCATTCTATCGCGTTCTTAGTGAAGATCGGAGCACACGGTGGCAGTGATGCGTAGAGAGAAGTGACTGGTATTGACGCTTCGTTTGATATTACAGTCTTGAACTTCGAGGAGGAAAGTTACGTGTATGCATATGAGCTGAAATAGTCACATCCAGTAGGCCTATCCTTTGATTGCTGTAATGTGCAATAGTGAATCAATAAAATGGCCTTCTGTGGAATCTGTACCTACAGGTGGGAACTATCATATGGTCATCTATGGTATCTGTACCTAGAGATTGGAATTGTCCTTTGCTGTCTGTGGAATCCGTACCTAGAGATGGAACTATCAAATGGTCATCTATGGTATCCGTACCTAGAGACTGGAATTGCCCGTTGCTATCTGTGGAATCTGTACCTAGAGATGGGAACTATCAAATGATCGTCTGTGGAATCAGTGTCTAGATATGGGAACTATCAAATGGTCATCTGTGGAATCTGTACCTAGAGGTGGGAACTATCAAATGGTCAAGATGGGAACTATCCAATGCTATCTCTGGAGTCTGTACATAGAGACTGGAACTGTCAAATGCTATCTGTGGAATCTGTACCTAGAGATGAGAATTATCAAATGGTCATCTGCAGAATCTGTACGTAGAGATGGGAACTATCAAGTGGTCGTCTCTGGAATCTGTACCTAGGCATGGGAACTATCAAATGATCATCTGTGGAATCTGTACCTAGAGGTGGGAACTATTCAATGCTATCTCTGGAATCTGTACCTAGAGACTGAAACTGTCAAATGCTATCTTTGGAATCTGTACCTAGAGATGGGAACTATCAAATGGCCATCCGTTGAATCTACGTAGAGATGAGAACTATCGCATTCCCCTACTGAAACTTCAGCAGGCGTTATAATAGTTTTGAACAGTTCACAAGACTATAGGAGACGAAGCACAGGGTACATAACGACAGACCGGTGCAGTTTACTTCTTACGCGCATAAGGGTTTTAGATTATTTTTTAACTGACCTGTCGACGTCAAAACAAGCGTCCCGTCCACAGAACTGAAGTACCGCTGGATGTCCAACTGTGCTGATCGTTTGGTTGGCTGAATAGACAGATCTATCAGCATAGGAAACAACAATTCAAACGAACACGATGCGGGCTCCTTCCATGAATGCATAATGTTTTGTATTTCTATCAGAAGAATGTCAATATTTATTATGCTTAACCTGGGGCGAAGAAGGGTAGTTTCTCCGATCTACATTCCACTGTACGTGCCAGAGCAGAGGACACCAGACAGCATGAGGATCGACACAACTGACGTCGCTCGATCAGCCCAGTTACTACACTTGCATATTAATCAACCAAACTTAACGCAGTCGCGCGCAATCTTCGGCCAAAGGCGAATAACGACTGAGATCTTAACCCTTTAAGTCCAGTGACTGCTGTGTACACGACCTACATTAAAAATTTAAATGTCTGCCTTCTGTTCACATAGTACATTCGTGTGTTTCGCATGATTTCGTATACAGCGCCACCCTCACTTTGCGCGTCGGTTAACAAATTTTCAATATTACGTGGTATTGCGATATACCGCCACAAATTTGTGAAAAAAAAACAGTTGCACTATATTGGGGCTTGACTTGTGTGTTTGTGTGTGTGTGTGTGTGTGTGTGTGAACAATTTAGATTAATTTCAGCATTCGAAGGGTTAAACAAATTACATTCCCTCGTTAGATGAATAACAGGCCTGTGTCCATTTGTGTGGCCTCTTCTAGTTCCAAACGTTCGGTGCCACTGTTCAGCTTGTATTCAGGTTGCACAACAGACCTACATGCACACACCATTTCATATGCGTAATGCGTGTCAGTAATGTAACTACCTACGTCATTCAGTCCTTTAAAGCGCAGTGGTTAATACATGTTGTGCACCACTCACTAACAGAACTATGACTTGACACAACTGTATTTATGAGGTTGGTATATGGTGTTCTTGGAATACAGTGTTTATTTGCAAGTTGTTTGGTTTTCGCAGTGGTGCAGTTACCGTCTCAGTCATTCTCGGACATGACGCCGCGTCAACGATTGACTGGTACACGACAATTCGAGACAGCGTCGATGACGTGGCGCCAAATCCCAGAAGAACGGAGACTTCAGTGTTTGCTTTCCCCAACAGCACTAAACAACAGTGACAACTGAGCATGTTTACTACGAGGTACAAGATTAGATTTTAAATCCCATTCAGAAAAATTCAAGACCGTGGAGCGCACAGACAGTGGCGTCATTGTTGTCATAACTGAAACAAATGTGACGTCGGCAGACACCGAAGATGACCGGTTTGCTGTCATTATCAGGCCTGTCCACGGGCTCATGAACGAAAATACTGGTAGAAGCCCGCCTTCGATGAACGTCCTGCACTCTGAAGACCTACTAACGCCCCTGATAAAAACTCCTACGAAAAGTGCCGAAATGTGGCAAAGTGCAAGTGCATTGCTGTACGTCACAATCAGATCACAGACTTCACGCACGGTTCGATACCAAGAACACAAAGAGTCGTGCGCTAACCGGACGCAACGAAGCCACCAGACCTGCCAGTACCGGTTGTACTTCTCTACCTCACAATGCCTCCTACAGCATCGGACACCCCAGTTCTTCTCCAGCAGCTGTCATTGACGTCTGCAGTGTTGTACGGATAATAATTCGGGCATTGCCGATCAGTCCACTGGCGTAATTTGGGGGAGGGGGGGGCAATAGGGGGCCAAATGCCCCCAGTGTTTATTCTATCTACGAACACTTTTTTGGCTACTAGGTTGAATAGATGCAAATTAAAAAACAACTGTTTTAAGCAAGGCATCGCCGTTGTGTTTGAATATGGTATTAATGAAACTTATAAAAAGCAAGTCTAGACACAACTTTATTAATAATGCATCATCTGCGATATGTTTCAGCTTTGTAAGCCATCTTCAGGCTGAATACACAACTGTGGTGTGAGCTGTACATAGCAATACCGTAAGTGTTATTTCTATAGTAAAACCAACTAGATGCACCAATGTATCAAATTTATTTCATTTTGGAATGACACACTACGTGTTTCGGACGGTCTTTCCGTCCATGAGTTCAAGACTGTACATACAGCAGTATCTGTTTGACAAATGCCTGTTGCTGTATGTACAGTCTTGAACTCCTGATGATGGACGAAAAGACCGTCCGAAACATGTAGAGTGTCATTCCAAAATAAATTTGATACACTGGTGCATCTAGTTGATTTTACTATAGACATAATATCACGATGCACGGCCCTATGAATGTCAAATACCGTAAGTGGTTTCGTCCAGACCTCGTCTTACATCATAATGGAATATTATAAGAAATAATATCCACTAAATGTTTCAAAAAAAAATTGTGAAATCTGTAAATTAAAACTTTAAAATTTAGGTAGTATAAAATAATGGTGCTAATCTGGAGAATATACGTCGAAACTACTTACAACATTGTAATATACAGTTCATATCACAATTGTGTATTTAGCCTGAAGATGGCTTACAGAGCCGAAACATGTCGCTGATAAGCTATTAATAAAGTTGTGTCTGTACTTACTTTCTATAAGTTTTATTAATAAAAAACTGTAGTGAGAGTGAGGAAAAGGCGTGTATTAACCCTTATCCTGCTAACGTGGAGAATATGGTGAGCTCCTAATAATGCCAGCAAATGACACAGGGGATTTAATTCGGCGTTTAAAGGGTTAATACTGGTTCAAACCAATCCCTCCCTACCACCACTCTAACTTAACTCCTAATACCCATAGTCGATCCCCAACCCATTTTATTAGCCAAGTTATGACTATGGATTAGTCAGTAATAACTACCACTGTACATCTCAATAATTGAGCTCCTGCGAGCCAGTGTTGTGTAAGTCATGTTTGTTTGTATGTTTGTTTAGAGAACTTGCTACCGCTTTGCCTGCCAGTGCAATGCGACCACCACTGACCTACGCTGATATGCGCTGTGCTCTGAGGGGTAAATTGATAACCGTAAGTTACATCACTTTGCCTGCTTGTAGCTCTCCCTGTTGTGACACCATGTCAGCACTTAGCTATTTGAGACGCTGACTTGTATGACTTTGCCTTTCAACGGCTAAATTAAGGGGGTAAACCCCCTTTATATTTAACCCATTAAATGTAAACGAAATAATCGTGTACACATTTTAAACCAACTGAGCTCCTTTTTAGAGACTTGTTACAACAGACAAGAGTACAGAATGTCAGTAGAGGCTGCAAACGTGCATGTTCCATTTATCTCAGTATTTAACCAACTTGATGCACAAAATTTGTTTCACAATAAGTTTTATTTCATGCCTCTACATGTTTCGAGCACATGTGCTCATCATCAGGAGGTACCAGAGGCTGTGTAATG
>Ga0123354_10015790_pt1 | contig 11814 bp, 10 predicted proteins | sample TergutLab28metaG_2_FD_97872 | JGI IMG/M metagenome (GOLD analysis project Ga0123354, IMG submission 97872) | Labiotermes labralis P4 segment gut microbial communities from Petit-Saut dam, French Guiana - Lab288 P4 | ecosystem: Host-associated > Arthropoda: Insects > Digestive system > Gut ... | reverse complement strand
GGGGGAAAAAAGGGGTGTCTCAGGGAGGGTTTATATATGTGTATTACAAAAGGGGGGCACCCAGCTATACCCAAAGGTAGGCCCACGCCATCACGGTGAAAAGTCGCCTTACACCGACGCATGGCCCCCCCCCCCCCCCGGGACCCCCGAGTTCCCCAGATCTAACATATTTACATTTTAGTCCTGGTGATTCGTCGGGGATGTGGCGTATATTCCTCAGATGGCTTCAGACCTCGGCGATTTCCAGGAAAGCGTCAGTAAGGCAGCAAACAAGGCGAACCGAGACACGCCGCGGCGAATACGGGAAGAATCAGGCTTGCGTCGTGACATCTGCAGGGTAACCGGGGAGCTCATGCTGAACACTTACACATAAACCTGAAGTGGTTCATCGTGTTGTTTAAGTCCTTGTATGATTACGGGATTTCCTGCATTTTCACAGCATGTCATTAGCTTTGTCAAGTAGGCTCTGGCCATCCCTCTATAGAAAGTAAAACAACTGTGGCTTGTACCAATTCGTATACGCTGACTTTGGTACCGTTTCTTTTTCCTGCCAACCCGTCGGACATCAAATACGTCTTCCATGTTTGCAGCCTTTGTCTCTTCGGTAAACATTTAGCGAGCTGGGCTCAATATGGGTGCAGAAATTCAGCCAGGTCTTCACACAAAGTTTCCATAATTGTTGTTTGATTTTAATGGAGACTTCACTGTACCAACAATTTTTACTGAAACTTCCTAATATCAAATTTTCCGAAAATCTGTTCATCTGTTCTGTAGGTATGTGCGAAATCACGACAGCGGACGGACGGACGGGTAAGGCAAAAATAACATGCTTATTTCTACACTATTTTTATGTGCAAGCGTCAAAAATAGTTCTGGAATTATGACGCATGTCCGGTTAGGGCCAGGCATGCGTTTCTGTTGGAGAAGTGTCTCGTTGAGGCAAGAATTAATATTCGTTGAATCGCAATACCTGTAGCATCACGGGCCAACACGCGTGAAGTCTGCGAAAAGCGGACACAAAACTTTACGCAAAATTCGCGCACGAGATGCCGTATTAATGGTCATGAGATCTCAGAACTCGTGGCGCCAAAGATCATATATCAAATACTCAAATCGGAGTGCAGCCTGTGTAATCTGAGCTATCCAGGTGACTACGCCTACAGGTAAGGCGATGATTTGTGGTGTGTGATCGTAGTTTGGTCGTCACCAGTGACTTCACACTATATCACCACGAAACACACGCGGTTGCAGGTCGGACAATGATGTCACCACTGTGGAATGAGCAAGACAGTCGCTGACATTGCGCTGTATCGTACTACTTGCACATTGCGATCTACAGTAGGCTAATTAGACCGATATCTGGTCTATCATGATCTACATATTCTACACGCGGCATATTTGACTGATATCTGGCCTATTATGTTCTACACGTGGCATATTATGGCTGACATCTGGCCTCTTGTGTTCTGCATGTGGCATATTACGACCAGTATCTGGCCTATTATGTTCTACATGTGGCATATTACGACCAACATGTGGCCTATTATGTTCTTTCTATACGTGGCATATTATGGTCAATATCTGGCCTGTTACGTTTTACACGTGGCATATTACGACCAACACCTGACCTATTATATTCCATATCCGGCTTACTGCCATCACATATGATTTATTATGCCTACAGTTGCCAAAACCTACCCTCCTGTTGCCAACACGTGGTGTGTTATAGCTTACGTCTAGCTTATTATGACCTATATCTAGCCTCCTGTGACCTACCTACGATGTTACAGCCTCTCTCTCTCTCCCATAATGGTCTTACCTATAACTGTACCTAAGGACGGTCGAGTAGAAAATGTCGTGAATTGAAGCCGTATTTTTCGGGAGAGGCTGAGAAAGACAATTACTTCTTCAGAATATTCGGCAGTGAACTGTAATCCGATATGAAACTGCTGCGAACAAATCACCCCTATAGGATGGATTTCTGTAACACTATCGATCTGTCTTCAATATGTAACCTACTGTTCCAAATACTGTTCCTGATACGAATTTTGGCTGATTACCGGCTACCCTCTCTGGGGCTACTTGGTTTTCGTCAGCTCCTCCACCCAAATGTTGTGATAGAACTCGGGATAAATCATCGCCTCATGTTTTTTGTTGACCACAGAAGTCAGAGCATTCCTTGACCGTCTGGCGAATAAACGTGCGCCGTGAAGGTACTCGTACTGTACAGTGCGGTGTATTCGTCGTGGCCTTCGACATATGCGCGCGCGGAAAATGAAGTTGAGAGTAATGCAGGAAGAAGTATCGGTGGCGTCCTATGGCGATAACTTAAGAAGTCGAAGAACGGCTTCACGCGTGAGAACGGTTGATATGGTAAATTACAATGCAGAAGGTTTGCTAAAGCGCGACAAGGCTCTTACCACCTATTAAAATCAATGGTCTCCATTAAACACCATCAGTTATGCTACGACGTAGTCACCTCTTCCCTAACAACGGAGCCAGTTGTTCGCTACAAAGTGTCAGTGTCAATCCACACGCTTACATTCTGGACAGTATGTCTTGTTTGGCTGTACGAAATTTAACCCAGTAGTTTACGTCCGACGCCACGCTAAACTCTCTGCGCTTTACATCCCCTTTATGATAAGTTTCATAAGTGGGCTCAGCCAGCTTTCCAGCGCAATAAATCTCGTCGGCCAACATAAAACCTTTGGGCTGTAGCAAAGAATTTGTTCTGTGATAAATATTGTACTTTGTAAACAATGTTAGAGAAACACGTGTAAATGTGCTAACAAATTTCGCAATGCTATCGACGGACAGTAACGTTAAAGCGAAGGAAAATATGAATTTTTTTTTTGAAGACCATAATCGGCTCTCAAAGCAAACTAAAGTCATAAACATCGTTAGTTCCTGCACTGCAGCAAAACTTAACAGGCACTTTCCAGCCTAAGCCGTTGTGATAGCTAACGTGGCTATGTTAGCTACTGATATGCGGATGCACACACCGTGCTTTGCAGTGACGTCAAATTTTGCAAACCTTCTGTTTTATTCGAATGTGTACTGCCAAACACAGAAAGTGGGAGTTTCCTAACATTTTGCCACAGACTGTTAACACTCACGCAGTTCATATACCAGTGGTGACAAGTAGTGACAACGCAGACAATGTACGTACAAACGCAACACTGAGGCGCGTTCGTGTAGCCACTGATGCAGTGAAAAAGCAGGAAGTATTACGTATTCTGAGTGTGTATTTTTAGTCTTACTTATCCAGCACCCAATGCACATGCTCAGTATTATACTGACATCTGTGACCTGTACGGCTCTGCCATATTTTTCCACATTATCTCAAAAACGGCACGATTTTCGGGGAAAAGGTGTTATTCAACTTTGTTGTCTCCACAGATTTTGTCTGAAACATTTCTTATTTTTACATGAACTAAGCGAAATATTATCATAAACGTACATTGGTCTTCATGTAAAGTACCCGTTATTCTTGCCGGACTTTAATAATACTCTAATTTTCTCGAGAGATTTTCGAAAACTAATCAAATATCAAATTTAATGAACATCCGTCCGAATAGGAGCCGAACTGTTCTATGCGGAAAGACGGACGGACGGACGGACGGACAGAAATGACGAAGCTAACAGTCATTTTTCGCGATATGGCGAACGCGCCTAAAAATTACGATTATATGATATTGTATTCTTGGTCAATGGGGGCAACACATCTTACGTGAGGTTCATTTTGCAGAGCTCAAAACTATACCGGGGTCAAATTGGACAAATAAAAATAGCATGTACCTTCAGTGGATGAAGGAGGGCACTTCTTAATTTCCTTACAGCCACATCCTTAAATAATTCTTGTGTCCAATTTGCAATCAACAACAGAAACTCGGCGTTTTGAAACATGGAAAAGTCTACTTCATTTAAGCATTCTACACAAGATAAACATAACAAGCTGATCGTGTCACTCCGTTCGCGTGTTTAGTCTCCGGTATGTCTGCACCGATTTTAAAGAAAAATTTCGGTGTTACTTTCCTAAATTCAACGCTGTCGGACGAAAGTAACTGTAGCACTGGTCAGTCCTATGTGACTACTATTTTAAAAGTAGCTGAAAGCTAGACTTTATAAAAATATAGTTGCAGTCCGAAATCTGGCAGGCGACATAAAACAAAACATATAAAGCGGTATACCGAAACGCATTGTGTCACATTATACAGCGTGATTTCAAGAAAAGTGGGTCACTGTCACCACGGCATGGGGAGCCCTCAGGTTGCGGATGGTTGAACCGCCTCCAACATGCAGGGTAGCTGCGAATATATTGAACAATCAGCAGCGGACAGTCGACAAGAGGTGATCCTCCAGTTTGTGGTTTGGGCGAGGTGCCAACAACTCCTAACCGTAAAAACATATGATGTTACGAACCATTCACAAAGGCCTCGGTTACTGTGGCGGGCACTTGTGAATGAGGTAATGAACCTTCGGTTTCCGTAACACGTAGAGAATTTCTTGACTGGCTGAAAGCCGGTTAGCTTCTAAAGAAGGACTCTGCTGCGTGGAGTAAATAAGTAAGTAAGTAAGTGAGTGAGTGAGTAAGTAAGTAAGTGAGTAAGTAAGTGAGTGAGTGAGTGAGTAAGTAAGTAAGTAAGTGAGTAAGCAAGTAAGTAAATAAGTAAGTAAGAAAGTAAGTAAGTAATTAAGTGCGTAAGTGAGTGAGTGAGTGAGTGAGTGAGTAAGTAAGCAAGTAAGTAAATAAATAAGTGAGTGAGTAAGTAAGTAATTAAGTGCGTAAGTGAGTGAGTGAGTGAGAGAGTAAGTAAGTAAGTAAGTAAGCAAGTAAGTAAATAAGTAAGTAAGTATTTAAGTAAGTGAGTGAGTGAGTAAGTAAGTAAGTAAGCAAGCAAGTAAGTAAATAAGTAAGTAATTAAGTGAGTGAGTAAGTAAGTAAGTAAATAAGTAAGTAGGTAAGTAATTAAGTAAGTAAGTAAGTGAGTGAGCGAGTAAGTAAGTAAGTAAATAAGTAAGCAATTATGTAAGTAAGTAAGTTTGTGAGTGAGTAAGTAAGTAAGCAAGTAAGTAAGTAATTAAGTAAGTGAGTGAGTAAGTAAGTAAGTGAGTGAGTGAGTAAGTAAGCAAGTAAGTAATTAAGTGAGTGAGTAATTAAGTAAGTGAGTAAGTACGTAAGTGAATGAGTAAGTAAGTAAGTAAATAAGTAATTAAGTACGTGAGTGAGTAAGTAAGTGAGTAAGTAAATACGTAAGTGAGTGAGGGAGTAAGTAAGTAAGTAAATAAGTAAGTAAGTATACAGTGTGATTTGTTTTGCAAACGCTAATTTGTAATTTTTTTCAGGAACAAAAAAAATATATCAATGTGTCTTAAACAATAAAGAATGTATTTGGGGTGGATGTTCAAGGCCTACTTTATTGGTGTTCGCAAGTTCAGTGTTGTTAATTTTAGGGTAGGAAGAGCGACATTTTAATTACTTTTTAAGGGTTAATATATTTCCTTTTATGTTCGTGGTATGAGTCCACAGTTGGCTACGTACTGTCCGATAGCAATAGGTTTGCATCGTCGTGCTAGACCAGAACTTGTCTTCCGGCTACCCATAACACAGAAGTATGTGTCAGCAACGAAAAGAATCAAATGAGGCTGATAACCAACGGGAAACACCTTGAGACTTAGAAAGTCAATTACATTCCGGCAGCTCGCTCTTATCATGAAGAGCTTCCATGGGTTTCTGGTCCGAGAATCGACAATTTCCTGTCTTTTTTTATATGTGAATCCAGCAAACAGCAGGTTATGATAAAATGCCGAGGGAGACGAATAAAAATATTCGGAATATATGCGCAGTGGAGTCTTCCGGTAAGAGTTCTTTACTTTACAAATTTTGAAAAAACATTCACAACAAAACAAGTGCACTGATACTAAGTTTGAACGTTTTACACAAACATGCGCGTGACACGCCTTCCGAAGAGATGCCACGCGACCTTCTCATAGCCAACTGTATAGCATTACAGGCCTGGACAGGCATTTAAGACTCCTGAAGGTTGAGACTCCCAGATTTTAAGACAGTCGGCACATGAAGATCGTGAGGTTGTCAGCCCTACGCACCAGCCGCCTTTACCCCCAAGAAAATATTCCTGGTACTCATTTCTGTTAGGGGATGAGTCAACCCCAGGGACATAGTGTGGCCGGAAGGATTTTGCAAATGATAAATTCCAATGACACCATCGGGAATCGAAACCGCGACCTCCAGGCTTGTAGCGCAGTGCCTCGACCAACTGCGCCACCGCGTACATTTCCACGATTTTACTCCGACGAATTCTATAGAGTCGTCATGCTGAGTTTCCTACAAACACATGCTTACAGCGATAAAGTGTACAATGCAATCAGCAGTGGCTATACCGACACCGTTTTATGCGACACATCATGTACATCGTTAGATATTCTGTGGTACCAATCAATTCCACGTAACATATACTGCTCGGATATAACAACACTAATTTATAAACACACAAAATATTTGGACCCTTTCATGGCGTTATAACGGAGTTCGCCTTCTTTCATATGCTATACCGTCACCACCTCCTCTCGTACGTACACAAAATAAGATGTTACCTTGGCTAAACTGAGATTTGTTAAGGAAGAAAACTGCCAACTAGACCCACGTATCATTCGGTACCTTACCGAATGGTTTCAGGCACAAGCAAAAATATATGTATGCTAAATTACTTTGCATTTCCTATTACATTGTGTTTATTTCTTCTCCCAGGAGGTGAATATTCATCACATTCCTGTGTGTATGTGAACGGAAGGTGTAGCAAACACCGGAAAGAGACGTTATAAAATAATGTAAAGGGAAGGAATGAGTGAGAGAGAAAGGTGGCGGAAGTTGCGACATGGCAAACAGCGGAAGCCGGTCAAGAAATAGAAGGTGACCCGGCCTTTTATTGTATATTATGATATCCATCCGTCTTCCTGGCCATTCCTTTAACTGAGCGGCCTTGGTCATTTCCGGGATTGCGCCTTGTGAGCCAGTGGCGGTGACCCTTAGCAAATTAGGCGCTGCACAGAACATACCGCCTACTTGTGTTCACTTTTAGGTAGGTGTATCACGAGGGCCGGACTACGGGACGGGACAGGCGCGCATTTGTCTGGGGCGCCAGCCTATAAGGGGCGCTAAGACGTCACTGTAATAGTCAGATATATGGTGCCAGTACACTGAGGCTTCCACGCGCGAAAAAAATTCTCTGCGCCCTCATAATGTTTCGCCAGCCCTGTCCTAGGACGAAAACGTTTCAAAAGAATGTCGGTTTTAAGGGGTACGAAATCATTAGCCTGCCCGGGACGCCACATTATTGGCCTGCCAGAGGCTCCCAAATCGTCTATCTGCGGCTGGCCCTGTGTGTCGCATATACTTTACTGCGGTTATTATCGGCCTCTGAAAAGCGAGGTGAGATTTTTAAGAGTAGGCCTATATATTCCACGAGTTCCTTACATCGTCACAAGGAGCAGCATGGGATAGGCGTCTGGCCTCTTTTGGAACCAAATTTTATAGCCGTCAGCTGACTACTACTACTACTACTACTACTACTACTATGTGGTGTAGATAAAGCCCCGGGTGACGCGGCGAGGCAGGCGTCCCCGTGGGACAGGGGAGCACCCAAACGTACGGAATACAAAAACTTGTTTTGGATTCTTTCGGACGGGATTTAACTCTTCACTGTTTCACGATAAAATTCCTACCGGATCCCAGCTGCGAGATTTGGGAGTACATTTCCTCATCACTAAAAGAGGCCCTCAGATTATCGAGTGGCCGGTTACCTGTGCCACTGTCTCGAGGCATTGCGTATATATGTATGTTAAAAGTAGGTCTGTTAACGGTCCCTTATTTTCTGTTAAATCATCAGTTCCCTTTCGATCCAAACCAGAATATCCTGCACTTGCCTAACACGGCGCAGTCTCTGCTCAATTCCTCTCAACCCCTTTTGACTCAAGGGCATTCGCCGTCACGTGGGGACAATGGCACCGCCAATGGCTTCCACAGATTCTGCATTGCTTCCTTTTACGTCATCTTTGGCTTAAAGCCTGTGAAATCCTTTATGTTAAAAGAAATTGACTAAAGCCGAGATCGTGAGGACACACACACTGCTGTGCAATGTCTGTTATGTGCAAGCAAGATTGTAAATATCAACATATGTTTGCTGAGTCTGAATTTTATACTAAAAAGGTACGGGTGAAGTTCACCACAGAACAGGCCACGAAGACCCAGAGGGGGAGTAGACGTATATTTGAAACACACAACTATAGACTTCAGAATTACACCACTGAATTAAACGCAACAGAATCGCATAAATCGGCCTTGCTACAGGGATGCTGACTCTGCTAGTGACGCAAGATTTAACCAGTAGGTTGCAGGAACGCTAACCGAATCGAGTGTAATCATGTCCAAACGAACATCAGGCTACATGAGAATTGGAACTTTGTACAAGGGGTTGGTAGGGGGGATCCACAGCTTAACTGGACGAAGTTGGTGCATCCGTATCCTTATGTGATAGGGACTGCACATACTGCCAGTTGCAGCTTTAGGGACTGCACATACTGCCAGTTGCAGCATTAGGGACTGTACATACTGCTAGTTGCAGCATTAGGGACTGCACATACTGCCAGTTGCAGCATTAGGGACTGCATATACTGCCAGTTGCAGGATTAGGGACTGCACATACTGCCAGTTGCAGCATTAGGGACTGCATATACTGCCAGTTGCAGGATTAGGGACTGCACATACTGCCAGTTGCAGAATTAGGGACTGCACATATTGCCAGCTGCAGCTTTAGGGACTGCACATACTGCCAGTTGCAGCTTGCGAAAGAGACAAAACTCTACATTATGGCTATATTTACCACTTTATACCGTTCTATTGTTTGTGAATTAATTATACATAACACCTAAAAATCGACCTGACAATTGTGTGATTTAACAACAAAAATATCATCACCATCAAGAAATCTGAAGGGTTAGGTATAGAGCCTGCTCCTTAATCCTGAACGCGAAGTTAGTCGTTCTATATTTTGTTCGGGTGTTCTGTGTTTCTTGTCCCGTTTAGCGCATATTTTTGTGCTAACAATAAAAACAATTATCATAGTAAGACAGAATTCAGGCACAGCAGATCATTAAGTCTCATTTTAAAAATTCTGAGCTATCAATACAAACAAAGGAATCTTATTACACAAGGAAACAATCCTAACAGTAGAAACTTCGTACCTCAAAATGAATGACTACATACGAAAATATTTCAAGACAACGCAAGCTCAGAAGATGAAGCTGCTCGTGTGTATACGATGAAAGAAAAATAGCTCCACCGAATCTTAACGCCACCAACAGAAGAAGTTGAGTGTTCGTGATTGTCAGGTGAGGCATCCACGTCGTGTCTTCAATAATTAATAAAAATGTATAAAAGTTTTCAGTCTTTTTGTATAAAACATAATTAAAAGATACTTAAATCAGTGACATGTTTCGGCTTCTTTATAAAACCATCTTCAAGCTGCAATTCAAAAGGCGTTTTCTGATATACAATTGGCAATGTCTTTACAATATGAGATCTCGTTTACATTAGAATACGAGATATAAAAATGTAAATGTGAAATTATTTTATAATTGTATTTCACATTTTTATATCTCATATTCTAATGTTAACGAGATCTCGCATTTTAAAGACGCTGTCAATTGTATATAAAAAACGCCTTTTGAATTGCAACCTGAAGATGGTTTTATACAGAAGCACAAACATGTCGCTGATTTAAGAATATTTTAATAATATAATTTATTTAAAATAAGTTTGCGTTAGAGTGAAAACTTGTATACATTTCATTTTATTAACTGAGTGGTCAGCTGGACTTATAGGGGAGGAGAGGAGCAGCTCCATGCATTAGATACAATTAAGTCGCCAATTTTCACCACCCAACCGCTGTACGTCAAGGGGAAATTGTGCCCAGTACACACTGCGGGGGAGGTTACGTGGGCCCCACAGCCGGTGTGCAAACAGAGGATAAGAGAGTAATATCCGTCCCTGTCGGTAACTGAACCCCGATCGTCCAGCCCCTTGGTACTGATGATATAAAGAGACTTTAGAAGCTGCACGAATACCGTCTACACGCAGACGGGCGGTAAGTCGACGTGTGCATGTACGGAGAATGCGAATGGAACTTTTTGTTTGTTTTTGGCGCCACAACCCCCATTGGGTCAGGTCCTCCTCATTCACGAGGTTCCTAGATCACACACGACGGCTCACCACAGTCGGTAGGACTTCTCTGGACGAGTGATCAGCCCGACGCAGAGACCTCTACCTGACAACACACAACACTCACAACAGACAAATTTTCCATGCCCCCTCTGGGATTCGAACCCACAATTTCAGCAGGCGAGCGGCCGCAGATCTACGCCTTAGACCGCGCGGCCACTGGGACCGGCACAGCTCTGTGGAATACGTGTAGTTTACGTTAATGTGTGTTGATAAGAAAACAAAAGGCCGGACATAAGACATAGCTTGTGAAATCCTTTTTTCTGTGCCAAATGTTATGCACAGTCAAGTTACGATCCCAGACATAACAAATGCAGATAGTCTAATGACAGGAAGTGTGAAACTCTAAACTAGCTGGCCGACTCAGTAGCGGTTTAAGGGCATGAAATATTCTTAACTCACATGCAGTGAAGTAAAACAATCACATTACAGGCCTGGACAAGCCCTGAGGGTTCCAGGAGGCTGAGGCTCCCAGATTTCAAGACAGCCGGCACAAGATGGTGGTAAGGTTGTCAGCCCTACGCACCGGTCACCTTTACTGCCCCAGGAATTATTCCTGCTACTCATTTCTGTTAGGGGCTGAGTCAAACCCAGGGTCATAGTGCGACCAGAAGGATTATGTCAATGAATACTTTCAACCGAACCAGCGACCTTCCGGCTTGTAGCGCAGTGCCTCAACCAACTGTGCCACCGCGTGCCCCCAGCTCACATGTACAGGTTTGAATTGGCCAATTTTCACGGCGGGTGTGAATGTAATGTAGGCGGAAAACAAACCACACCCGCAGTTTTCGGTAAATTACAACATGGCGGACACACGAGCGACAGTAGAAGAACATGGCTTTCGATGCAGGAATGATACATGGTAAGGCCTTGGAAAATCGTGCAATTCTATTTACGGTAACATTACTGTCGAATGGAAAAAACACAAGGTTGGCATACAAAATTATCTTTCCGTTTGATTTGATAGCGAAACTGCGAAATTCAGTACGGAGAATCAAAAGGAACATACCAAAATATCCGATACGAAAAATTGTTTGTATATGAACAACCGCACACGCGGTGACGATGCAAACTTTGAATTTGTATCCCACATATTTACGGTACAGAGAACTATACTTTTTTATTTTTATTTATTTATTTGTTTATTGTTATTTTATATATATTGAAGTCCTTGTTTGTTACAATCTGTTCGGAGACATTTAGTAACCGTTGTGTAGATAGCGCTAGGGGCATGTAGGAGATACTTCCAGTGAAGTTCCCCCTTCTATTCTCAATCGCAAGGATTGATGTTGTCTCAGGTGAATGTTACTGAGTTAGTTAACCATTAGTGACGAGGTCAGTAGGATATAGTCTCTTAAGTCTGCGAGTTCCGAATTGCTCTGTAAATAATGTACTTGCTAGGTTGTTGGGGTGAGTGTCGAGTCGTTTTCGGTATTTTGCACTGAATTTTCGTGCTTCTTGTTTGACCGTTGGTATTTGTAGATCACGTTTGATTATAGTATTAGGAACATACCGTG
>Ga0123354_10015789_pt1 | contig 11814 bp, 10 predicted proteins | sample TergutLab28metaG_2_FD_97872 | JGI IMG/M metagenome (GOLD analysis project Ga0123354, IMG submission 97872) | Labiotermes labralis P4 segment gut microbial communities from Petit-Saut dam, French Guiana - Lab288 P4 | ecosystem: Host-associated > Arthropoda: Insects > Digestive system > Gut ... | reverse complement strand
TGACTGTTGCGACCAAGACACCGCCGGAGTGAGACAGTGGGTGAGACATTGGGGACGGTTCTTTTTGTCTCAGTACTGAGACAAAAAGAACCGTCCCCAATGTCTCACCTCACCTGATCCGCTATCTCACCACCCGATGTCGTACCCTTCACCGGCCCAGAGCCCGGCGGTTGTATGCCCGGACGGCGAGCACGTACGCGACGACCACGATCCCGATACACCAGACCAGGGCGATCCAGAGGTTGTTGCCCACCGGCTGGCCGGCCAGCAGGGCCCGGATGGAGTTCACAATCGGGGTGACCGGTTGGTACTGCGCGAACTGGCGTACCACCACCGGCATCGTCGACGTCGGCACAAAAGCCGACGAGATGAAGGGCAGGAAGATCAGCGGGTACGCGAAGGCACTGGCACCTTCCATCGAGGTGGCCGTGATCCCGGGGATGACCGCGATCCAGGTCAGGGCCAGCGTGAACAGCACGAGCAGACCCGCCACGCCGAGCCACGCCAGTACCCCGGCCCCCGAACGGAAACCGACCGCCAGCCCGACCAGGAAGATCAAGACGATCGTGATCAGGTTGGAGACCAGCGAGGCCAGGACATGTCCCCACAGGGCCGACGAGCGGGAAATCGGCATCGCGTTGAAGCGGGCGAAGATTCCCCCCTGGGTGTCCTGCCACATCCGGAAGGCGGTGTACGAGATGCCGCTCGCGACGGCCATCAGCAGGATGCCGGGCAGCAGGTACGTCGCGTAGTTCGTACCCGGCGGAATGGCGCCGCGCAGCGCGCCGCCGAAGACGAACACGAACAGCAGCATCATCGCGATCGGGATCAGCGCCACCGTGATGATCGTGTCCGGGCTGCGCCAGATGTGCTTCATCAGGCGGCCGAACAGCACACCGGTCTTGTTGTGGGAAACTCGCTTTGCCATCTCAGTCGTCCTTCTTCTGCCCGATGATCGCGAGGAAGATGTCCTCCAGCGATGGCCGTTTTTCGACGTACTCGACCTGAGCCGGCGGGAAGAGTTGGGTGAGTTCGGCGAGCGTACCGTTGGCGATGATCACCCCGCCGTGCAGAATGGCGATCCGGTCGGCCAGTTCTTCGGCCTCATCGAGCAGTTGCGTGGTCAACAGGATCGTGGTACCACCACCGGCCAACTCCTTGACCGTCCGCCAGACTTCGAGCCGGCCTTCGGGGTCGAGGCCCGTGGTCGGTTCGTCGAGGAAGATGACCGGCGGGGTACCGACCAGGCTCATAGCGATGTCGAGCCGGCGGGTCATGCCGCCGGAGTAGACGCTCGCCCGCTTGTTGGCCGCGTCCGTCAGGGCGAAGCGCGCCAGCAACTCGTCCGCCACCTGCGCCGGGCGCGGTACGCTGCGCAATTTCGCGATCAGGATGAGGTTCTCCCGCCCGGTCAGTACCCCATCCACGGCGGCGAACTGCCCGGTCAGGGAAATCGACTCCCGTACCTTGTCCGGCTGCCGTACGACGTCGTACCCGCCGACGCTTGCCTCGCCCCCGTCGGCCTTGAGCAGGGTCGACAAGATGTTGATCGTGGTGGTCTTGCCGGCGCCGTTCGACCCCAGCAGGGCGACAATCTCGCCCCGGTGAACCTCGAAACTGACCCCCTTCAGGACCGGGGTGTCCTTGAACGACTTCACCAGGCCCTTGACCTCGATGGCGCTACCGGTCATCGCCCGGTACCCCCGAGTTTGGCCGCCAGCGACTGGTTCAGGCTCGTACGCTTCTTCTCGAAGTAGCCCTTTTCGCCGTGGACGAGGTCGTCGGCGAAGGCCGCGACATCGGTACCGGTGATGTCGAGGACCGCCCGGCCGTTGGCCGCACCCTCCTCGAACAGGTCCAGCAGGGCCTCGAAGGGCCGGATGGTCTCGATGCCCGAGGTCGTCCAGACGTACTTCTGGATCTCCTCGTACGCCGTCCGGTAGTCGGCGGGCAGGCTTTTCGCCCGTTTCTGCAACTCGCGCCACCGCTTCTTCTCGCTCAGATCGCCGGTCACGATTTCGATGATGTTCGGCATGTCACTTCTCCTTCAGTTCGCCGAGTCTGCCTGCAATGAAGTCCCATTTCTCCCAGAACCGCCGCAACTCCGCGCGCCCCGCGTCGTTGAGTACGAAGAACTTCCGGGGAGGTCCGACCTCGGACGGCCGCTTGGCGATCTCCACCAACTGGTTCTTCTCCAACCGGAGCAGGATCGTGTACACCGTGCCTTCCACGACATCGCCGAACCCGAGCGCGTTGAGCGTACGGGTGATCTCGTAGCCGTACGTTTCGCCCCGGCCGATGATCTCCAGTACACAGCCCTCCAGAACCCCCTTCAACATCTCGGTCAGGTTGTCCATGGGTACCGCCTCCTCAGTGTCACCGATATGCAGTATAACTTACTACTGGTACATCGTGCCACTAAGTAGTGTCACTGTCAATATCGCCCGTCAACCCGATCTGCCAACCCGATCTGTCCGGTGGCCAACGTGTCGACTGGCCAACTGCCCGCAATGGGAATAGTCTGCCAATGACAGCCATGCGGAGGCGGAAAACCAACGAGCTTCCTGGTCAAGCTCTTGTCGACATTGGAGGGACGTATGACGATCGTCATGAGCAACGTACGCCTTTCCTACGGAACCGCTGAGCTCGTACGCGGGATCAATATCACTATCGCCGATGGCGAGTTCTACGCGCTGCTGGGGGCACCCGGCTCTGGCAAGTCCGCCATCATCGCCTGCCTGGCCGGTCTGACGCCACCGGACGACGGGACTGTCCGCGTCGGCGCCGAGGACCGGGCAACCGGGCGGTCGACCGGCGTGGTACTCCAATCCGTCCGCCTCGATCCGGGCCTGACCGTACGCCAGACCCTGGTTTTGCACGCCCGGTTCCACGGTTTCAAAGCCCGTCAGCAAGACTCCCGCCTGACGACGGTGGCCGCCGGATTGGGTCTGACCGATCTCCTGAATCACCGGGTGAAGCAGCTCACGGCGGACGAGGCCAGGCGTACCGACATCGCCCGCGCCCTGATCCACCAGCCACCGGTTTTGCTGCTCGACGAACCATTCCGCGACCTGGGCCCGGCGAGTACCGACGCGGTCTGGCAGGCGCTGGCCGATCTGTACCAGCACGGTACGACGATCGTACTGGCCACCGACCAGGCGAATCAGGCGGAACGAGCCGACCGGGTGGGGCTGCTCGCGGCGGGGCAGATCGTCGCCCAGGACAGCCCGGACCGGTTGGCGGCCGGGGTGGGACAACCGGTGCTGGCCATGCGCCTGAGCGATCCTGCAGCGTGCCGGGACGAGTTGGCGGGGTACGGGATCGAGTTGCCGGCGGCCGACGCCGACGGCCTTGTCCGGTGGGCGGTGAGTCCGGAGCAGGCCCGCGATGTCATCGCGGTTCTGTCCGACCGTCTGTACGACTTCGAGTACCGCAACCGGTCCCTTCAGGAGGCTTTCGAGGAACTCTCCCGTTCCCCGGCGCCGGTCAGCGATACCGACCTCAAAACCGAGTTTCGCGGCGAAGCCGAATTCCAGGGCGTCATCGCACCGGTCTGGCCGGCCGAAGCCGTGGTGGACCTCACACCGGCAACCGCTGAGGTACCGCCGGCAGCCACCGGTGACGCCGACGACGTGGCGCCGGGTGATGCTGCGGCGGACTCCACGCCGACTGAAGAGCCCGCAGTCGACGAACCGGCGGTCGAAGCGACGGACGATGACACTGGGTACGAGGCGGACACTGAGTGGGCCGACGACGCTGAGTACACCGACGATGCCGAGTACGCGGAGTGGGCCGAGGACGCCGAGGTCAGCCCGGAATCCCCAGATGAGCCAGCCGCCGAAGCGACCTCCCCCGTGACGGACGACATCCCTGCTGACACCGACCTTGAACTCGACGACACGGACCTTGACCTGCCCGACGAGGACACCGACCTCGCCGGTACGCCTGACACCGACGCGGGGCTTTCCCCCGACGAGGTACCCGACGAAGCTCCCGAACAGTACGAGGAGCCGTACGAAGAGGCGTCTCCCGAAGAACCCGAAGAACCCGAGGAACCAGTTGCCCCACCGCCCGAGGAAGCCCCGGTGGTGGAGCTGCCCGAGGGCCGCTGGAGCCGGGCACCCCGCTTCTCCGACACCGGCCGTACCAGCGGTACGCGGCGGCGGCCGGTCACTGGCGAGGACCCCGCCAAGCAACTGGCCCGTCTGGTGGGAGCCCGGGACGACTCGGCCCGCCCTGCCCGCTGGCGGCTCGGCCGACGCGGACCGATTGAGGTCAGCCCGTCCCCGGACGAACCGCTCGTACCGCCGGTCGAGCCGGCCGAGCCGGCCGAGCCGGAGGTCGAGCCGCTCGCCCCGGCGGAGGAGGTCTCGGTACCGGACATCCCAGCCCCGGTTGAGGACTGGCCGGACACCGACGCCGACGCGGACCAGTTGCCAGACACGGCCGACGTGGGTCTAGCCGATGATGAGACACTCGACCAAGCTGAGTCCTTCGCCGAGCCACCCGAACCAGACGACACCGACGACCAGGTACCCGAAGCGGACGACACCGACGACGAGCTAGCGAACCAAACCGAGATCTTCGACGACGAACAGACCGGCGATCAGGATGACGAGCAGACCGAGGCGGGCCCGACACCGGAAGACGAACTCGGGTCCGTACCGCTTGACGAGACGGCTGGCTTCGACCCGTACTACTCGGCCCCGCTGATCATGGGTGGGCACCTGCGGACTGAACCGGATCCCGCGGAGTCCCTGCAGCTCACCGGTTCGGCGCAGGACCGGCTCGACGAGGTGTCCCGCCTGGTCAAAAGCGCGCTCCTGCGGGACACCCTGCCGTCTTTCGACGAAACCTTCCCGAGCGACATCCTGCCACCGGTGGCCCCGCCGTACGTGGAACCCACCACTGAGCCGCTGACCGACGAAGAGATCTGGGATCAGGAAATGAGCCGGCCGATCGACGAGACCCTGGCCCGGCAGGCCCGGGTCAGCCTGTCGGTTGAGAAACGGCTGGAGGAGGCCCGCCGCCGGCGCGCCAGCCAAAGTGAGGAGGCTGGATGACCGGCACCTTGTTCCTGCGCGATCTTCGGGTCTGCTGGCGCAATCCGGCGGCCGTGCTACTCGTCGTGGCCTCGCCGATCGTCCTGACCATCGTCTTCATGGCCTTCTTCCGCCAACGCCTGCCCGGCCGGATGGACCAGATCATGATTCTGACCGCGGGCGGCAACGCCGCCGGGCTGTACGACGGGTGGATCTTCGCGTCGGTGGCCGTCCTGGCCGGATTCACGTCCAGTGCCGGCGTCTTCCTCGGTTTCCTCGATGACTGCGGGGCCCGCCGCTTCGAGCTTTACCTCGCGTCGCCGGTCCGGCGCGGGGCCATCATCTGGGGGTACCTCCTGGCCGCCGGCTTGGTCTCGTTCATCGTGTCGCTCGTCGTGGTCGCCTTCGGCCAGGTCTGGGCGCTCGCGGCCGGGCAGCCGGTGATGTCGGCGGCGTTATGGCTCCAAGCCCTGCTCGGGCTGCTCCTGACATCGCTCTTCTTCGCCACCCTGACTGGTCTGGCCGTGGGTTTCGTTTCTTCGCAGGGCGGTTTCGCCGGCTATTGCCTGATTGGCGGATCCCTGGCCGGCTTCCTGACAGCGTCGTACGCCCTGCCCCAGGGTGCCTGGATCTCCCAGGTCGCCGGCCTGCTTCCCTTCGCCCAGGCCGCCGCGCTGATCCGCGCGCCGCTGGTCGCTCCCGTCATCGGCCAGTTGCCACTGGGTTCGGGCCCGAACGTTTCCGGTTTCGCGGGCCCGTACACCTTGAACTACCTGGTCGGCGCCAAGATTCAGATCCTCGGCGGCACGCCGTGGCCCGCCCTGACTGTCGTGATCGTCCTGGTCGTCTGGTCCGCGATCCTGCTCGGGCTCGGACTGTGGCGCCTGTACCGGGTGCTGCGCACCCGCTGAGTGAGTTACGGGTGAGACAACGGGGACGGTTCTTTTTGTCTCAGGACTGAGACAAAAAGAACCGTCCCCGTTGTCTCACCCACCCGGCAAAAGCGGCTGACGTTACTTCTGGTACCCCCGGAGCCGGTCGGTGTCCCGCCGCTCCTTCTTCTCCGGCCGTCCCGTACCCCGGTCGCGCAGCGGTACGGCGCCCCGCTCCTCGCGGCTCGGCAGGGCCGGTGACGAGTCGACGTACGCCTTGACGGCCTCCGGCGCGCCGACACGGCGCGGCAACAGGGCGACGACCTGGACCTCACGGTCGCGCAGCGGATCGCGCCACGACACCCGGTCACCCGGTTCGACATCGGCGGACGCCTTGGCGACCGCGCCATTCAGCCGTACCTTGCCCGACCGGCAGGCCGCCGTCGCCTGGGACCGGCTCTTGAAGAACCGGGCCGTCCACAACCAGGTATCCAACCGCACGAGGTCAGTCTAGTCACCCGGGGCGAACTCCCGCAGGCGCACCAAGAGGGACACTAAGATATGACTCAGGATCACGTTCAGGAAGGACAACTATGAATCCCGCCACCACCGCACTCGTCTTGGTCGAGTTCCAGAATGATTTCACCTCCGAGGGAGGCAGTCTCCACGCGGCCGTGGCCGGCGTGATGGAGTCCACCGGGATGCTCGACAAGGCCGTCCAGGCGGCGGCCGCCACCCGTCAGGCCGGCGCCACCGTCATCCACAGCCCGATCAGCTTCCAGCCGGGGTACTACGAGATCACCGCTCACCCGTACGGCATCCTCGCCGGCGTCGTCGATTCGACGTCGTTTGTGAAGGGTACCTGGGGATGCGACATCGTCGATTGCATGAAGCCGCAGGACGGCGACATCGTCCTGGAGGGCAAGCGCGGCCTCGACGCCTTCGCCTCGACCAACCTCGATTTCATCCTGCGCAGCAAGGGCATTCAAACGGTCGTACTGGCCGGTTTTCTGACCAACTGCTGCGTCGAGTCGACGATGCGCAGCGCGTACGAGCGCGGGTACGAGGTCATCACCCTGACCGACGCGGTCGCCGCGACCTCACAGCCCGAGCACGACAACGCCATCGCGTACGACTACCCGATGTTCTCCAAGCCGATGACCGTGGCGGAGTACACGCAGGCTCTGGCCGGCGCCAGCGTATCGGACTCGTCGCGGGGCTACTAAGACGCTGCCCGGTGACCGGTGACGCGTCTGCGTGATCATGGGTGACACCCCGGACGGCCGCCGATCGGTGACATCGCCCGCTTTGGTGGTGTCACCGTTGGAGTACGCCGCCCCGCCGCCAAGCGCGACAGCCGTACCGGCCACCCACCAGGAGGATCCTGTCTTCGCCGGCCACACCGACCCGGACGAGGTACCCGAACCGAAGTCCCGCAAGAAGAGAGCGTCGGTCTCCATCTCGTTCGAATCACCGACTCCGCCGGCGGGCGGCGCGCCGAACGTACCGCGCGTTCCCGCAACCGGCCAGGCGCTCGCCGCCACCGGATCGCAGGTGTTCGCACAGGTCAAAACCATCGGCGGGCACCTGTGGCACGGCCGCCCGGTCCAAGCCTTCCAAGCGGCTGGGCGGGCTCAGCAAGCGCTGACGCCAACCGGTGTGCTGACCCGGATCGTCTTCGCAGTCAACGCGGTGCTCATCGGCGTACTCAGCACGCAGGCGGTTATCACGGTGTACGGGCGGGTCGAGGCGGCCACCCTCTCGTACCTGTACCAGCTTTACGTCACCCAGCGAATGGATACCGGGCGCTTCACGTCGGGGGAGTTGCGGGCCGGGTTCGATCTGCCCCTCGCCACCATGGGGTGGCTGCTGCTCGCCAACCTGGTGCTGGCCGCGGTGTACCTGGCCGCCCGCGTGGTTGCGATCCACCTGGTCATGCTCAATCGGGGCGCCACCACGACGCTGCGGGACACGGCCACGTTGTTCGCCACCCCGCAACTGATGTGGACCGTACCGTGGGCGGTCCTGGCCCTCGTGTGGTTCGTCCCCGGTACCGTTGGCGACTGGCTCTTCCTGATCCTGGGTACGGGCAGCTTGCTGGCGTACCTGGTGTTCACGCAGAATGCCATCTACCTCGGGATGAACCGGGCCCATGCCTTCGCCAAAAGCCCACTGGTCCCCTATGCCATCGTCACCGCGATCAGCCTGTTGGTGGTCGTCGCGGCGGCCGTGGGGGCCGACTACCTGATCATGCGCGGCTCGATCAACACGCTGCTGACCCTGGGGATCGGGGGGTGACCGTGAAGACCGTGAACCTATACGGCCGGAATTCGGGGGCGCGAATCGGGGTGTTTCGTGTCCCGAAACCCCGCTTCGCGCCCCGCCCTCGTTCTGCGGGGCGTGAAACGGGCACTGGCGCGCCGAAACACCCCGATTCGCGCCCCGCGAACCACCGAACGCCCGGGACGGAGGTACGGCGGGCCGTACTGGTTCTGGCTGCACTGGTTCTCGGTTTCGCGCTGACGGGCTGCGGACCGACCATCGACACCGTCTTGAACCTGAATGATCACTCGGCGGGTAGCCGCGTCATGACGGTCACCATCTCGGCGGACGAACTGGCCCAGGTACCGGGCGGAGCCACCGCGCTCGACGCTTTCATCGCGGCGCACCTGCCAGCCGATCTGGACTACTCCGGGGCCAAATCGACCTCCGACGGCGGGTTGACCGCGACGTTCACCCTCACCTTCGGGTCGGTTCAGGAGTACCAGCAGAAGGTGACGGATATCAACGCGGCTGGTTGGGCCGCCGGGATGGCCCCTGGCCTGGCCGTCAACTACTCCACTTCCGACACCCCGTTCCACACCGGGCTGATGTGGGTGGAGAGCTTCTCGTCCCAGGATCTGATGGCCTGGCTGCCGAAGGCGCTGCTCGATCAGGGGCTGATCACGACCAACCAGTTCGGAGTCTTCTTCAGCCTCGGCCCGACCACAGTCACCTGGGATGGCAAGACCTACGACCAAGACTCGGGAAATATCAGCATCGACAACGTCGCCGACCGCGGTTTCACTTCTGTGGCGATCAGTACGACGGTGCTGGCCGACGGGTCATTTCAGCGTGACATTTCGTACACCGCGCCAACTTTGACCTATCAGGCCGATCCCACGCTGTACGACTCGTATCTGAAAGGAGTGACGCCACCGGATGGACAGGTGACCTCATTGAGCACCATCTTCCTAACGCCTGGCGGACCCTCGGATGCGCTGACGACCTGGGACCTGGTGTTCACCGCGCACAGCGCCGACGAGTTGACCGCTCTGACCCGTACCGCCCTCAGTTCGACCCAGACCAGCGTGTCCTTGTCGACTGTACCCCTGGGGGTACCGAGCCAGACCCAGATCACGCTTCAGGACTACGCCGAGTGCGCGGCGATCTGTACGGTGACGGGTGTGGCGATCCAGGAAACCTGGACCGTACCCCCCTCATGGCAGTTCAACGGCTGGGGAGGCGGCGCCGACACCTCGGCGCCGATGCAGGTGGCGGACACCGTCACCTTCACCGCCGACGAAGGCCTGTCGCTGATTTTCCGGTCGGGCGAAGCGGTCCATTCGATCCATGTGACAACCTCGATCAGCGTGAACCGGTCGATCTCGACGGTCATCGCGGTCACCGTCAGCCAGGCCGACGCCGACGCGGCCGGCGAGGGGTTCGCGACGACGCTGGCGCCGGACCCCACCGTGGGTACGCTGACGACCGCCAGTGCCGACGGCTGGGTGACGTACACCATCACCATCAGCGGTGCGCAGCCAGACGACTATGCCGCGAAGATGACGGCGTACCGACCGGGCGGCCAGGTGACCTGGGGGCCCGATCCGGCGCATCCTGGGTCATTGATCTCATCGGGCTGGATCTTCTACCAGGACCTCCCGCTGTGGGACGGGTTCACCGGTCAGGTCGGCCAGGGGATCGTCTACGAGATCGACCTGCCGTGGACTCAGACCATCACCGGGGCCGGACCGGCATCGCTGGGCGTCGCGACCATCGCCGATCACTCGATCACCTGGACGGATTCCGGTGCGGGCGGCCTGCTGACCAACACCTTCGTTCTGCCGATCTCCGAACTCCGGTTGACGTCCCTGCTGATCGCCGGTACGGGCGGGCTGATCGTCCTCGCGACCGTCATCCTCCTGATCGTCTTCCGCAAGCGCGTCGCCGCCGGGTTCGCCAGACCGGCGGCTGGTCAGTCCCCGAGTCCCACCGAGGGGCCGGACCTCCCCGGTAAGACACCGACTCAAGGTGAGGTACCGGGTCAGGGTGAGACAGCGGGGACGGTTCCGGTTGTCTCGCCCGCTGTGCCGCCCGAGGTACCACCCGAGTTCCACGAGTCCGACATGGTCTGACGCGGTCCCGGTGACGCGCACTCGGGGGCGATCCACACTCGGGGGCGCGAATCGGGGGGTTTCCGCCTCCCGTACCCCGGTTGGTGCCCCGCAGTGGGATTGCGGGGCACCAATCGGGCGCTTACGTGCTCAGACACCCCGCTTCGCGCCCCGCGAGGTACGGGGACCACCCGCCAAATGACAGAATGGACGTACGCGAGAGGAAGGCCGGCGATGAAGTTCTCCGATGGCATGTGGTTGCTGCGACCGGGGGTGACCGCGCTGTACCCCGTCGAGGTCGACTCCGTCCAGGCCGGCCCGGCCAGTTTGACGGTGTACGCTGCAACCGCCCCGGTGACCGGCCGCGCCGACATGCTCAACCGGGCGCTGTTGACGCTGACGTACTCCGCGGTGGCCGAGGGGGTCATCCACGTCCGGGCGGAACACCTCGCCGGTACCGTACGGCGCGGCCCGTCGTTCGAGATCGCCGAGGACCCGGCGTACGCTGCCGCCGACTACCACGCCTCGCCGACTACCACGGTCGCCAACGAGTACGCCGAACTGCGGTCCGGCCCGCTGTCGGTCCGGATCGCCCGGCGCGGACCCTGGTCGGTCCAGTTCCTCCAGGACGGGCGGCCCGTCACCGCGTCACAAGCACGTTCGCTCGCCTTCCTGCACGCCGAGCCGGGGTCGCTGGCTGCGGGCCGTACCCTGACCGGCAGCCAGGCAGTGCCAACCGATTTCGTACGCGAACAACTGAGCCTGGGCGTCGGCGAGACGATCTACGGGCTGGGTGAGCGCTTCGGGCCCTTCGCGAAGAACGGGCAGAGCATCGACATCTGGAACGACGACGGCGGCACGACCTCCGACCAGGCGTACAAGTCGATACCCTTCTACCTCTCCAGCGCCGGGTACGGCGTGCTGGTCGCCCATCCCGAACGGGTGTCGTTCGAGGTCGCCAGCGAGGCCGTCGAGGCGGTCCAATTCTCGGTGGCCGGGCAGGTCCTCGACTACTACGTCATCGCCGGGCCCACGCCGAAAGACGTCCTGCGCCGGTACACCGGGCTGACCGGCCGCCCGCCGCTCGTGCCGGCCTGGTCGTACGGCCTGTGGCTCTCGACCTCCTTCACCACCGAGTACGACGAGGACACCGTCACCCGGGCGCTCGCCCAGATGAAGGACGACGGCATCCCAGTCTCGGTCGTCCACTTCGACTGCTTCTGGATGCGCGAGTACCGGTGGTGCGACTTCGAGTGGGACCCGCGGGCCTTCCCCGATCCGGCGGCGATGCTGGCGCGGCTGCACGAGGCGGGCCTGCGGGTGTGCGTCTGGATCAACCCGTACATCGCCCAGCGCTCGCCGCTGTTCGCCGAGGGCGCCGCGCAGGGGTACCTGCTCAAGCGCGTGGGCGGCGACGTCTGGCAGACCGATCTCTGGCAGCCCGGGATGGCCATCGTCGACCTGACCAACCCGGACGCCCGGGCCTGGTGGTCGGGCAAGCTCGCCGCGCTGCTCGACCTGGGC
>Ga0123354_10015787_pt1 | contig 11815 bp, 8 predicted proteins | sample TergutLab28metaG_2_FD_97872 | JGI IMG/M metagenome (GOLD analysis project Ga0123354, IMG submission 97872) | Labiotermes labralis P4 segment gut microbial communities from Petit-Saut dam, French Guiana - Lab288 P4 | ecosystem: Host-associated > Arthropoda: Insects > Digestive system > Gut ... | reverse complement strand
TCGGGCAATCGTCACTTCACCATCGCCACGCCCAAGGTGGACGCCATCGGCATCAAGTTCGATAGCCAGTTCCAGGTCATCGTTGATGACCAGCGGCGTTGCGGCAGCACGACACAGTGCAAGCAGCCGAACCGCCTGTTCAAGGCGCAGCGCCGGGCTAGCAGATTTATTACGATATTGAAGCAACACCGGGCAACCGGCGAGGACACGGGCGCTCATTTCCAGCAAGCGCGTTGTATCGGACTCATCCGGCACAATCGCATAAAGCCCACGCCGTGAAAACCATCCGGTCTTATTCATTCTTTTCCTTTTTTATTCATTTCACCCAAACAAAAATGAATATGCTGATAACCCTGTTTTGACTACACCTCCTTTTTGAAGGTGTTAAAAGCGTTTTTTTCCCTTACTTAGGGAATTCCTGCCTTTATTGAAACATGTGTTTTGCGGTATGCTTACCGATGGTTGTAATAAAGTTATGGTATCGAACGCCACGTTCCCGGGGGCACAGTGCATGGATTTGAGCGGACTCAAGGTGATGATTATCGACGACAGTAACACCATACGTCGTAGCGCCGAGATTTTTCTCAGTCAGGCAGGTTGTCAGGTGCTACTGGCCGAGGACGGTTTTGATGCACTGGCAAAAATCACTGACCATCACCCGGACATCATTTTTGTTGACATCATGATGCCACGGCTCGATGGCTACCAGACTTGCGCTCTCATCAAGAAAAACCCCAAATTGTCGTCAACGCCGGTAATTATGCTGTCTTCCAAAGACGGGCTGTTCGACCGTGCGCGCGGACGTATGGTAGGCTCCGACGAGTATCTGACAAAACCTTTTACAAAAGACAGCCTCATCAGGGCAGTCACAGAACACAGCGGAGCCAACCTACGCTGAACATTACTTGCATTGCCCAATGGAAAGAGACAATGACCATCAAAAAAATTCTCGTAGTCGACGACTCGCCCACTGAGCGGTTGGCGTTGTCCGAAACCCTCGTTCGCAACGGCTACGAGGTCGTCACCGCCGAGAGTGGCGAAGAAGCTATCAATAAGAGCAACAGCGAGTTGCCCGACCTTATACTGATGGATGTTGTCATGCCCGGTATGAACGGTTATCAGGCCACGCGCACGATCTCGCGTGCGGAGACCACGCGCGGCATCCCAATCATCATGTGCACCAGCAAAGACCTTGAAACCGACAAAATATGGGGAATGCGTCAGGGAGCGTATGACTACATTGTAAAACCTCTGAATCACGCCGTCCTGCTCGAACGCATCAAGAGTATCGGTTAAAGCAACATCATGTCCAAACGGATCAGCCTACGCGAATTCCAGGAAAACCTTTCCCTCCGGCTGGCAGGTGCGCATACCGGGGAACGCAGAGGTTTGCTTGGGGTCATGGCGGGTAACGAGTATTGGCTTCTCAGCCTGCCGGAATCCGGCGAAATCGTCAGCCCCCCTGCCCTGGCACCGGTACCGCTTACGCATGAGTGGTATCGCGGCTTGGTCAATGTGCGGGGAGTTTTATATGGCGTTGTCGATTTGTCGCGTTTCCACGACGGCCCGCCGATCTCATCGCCCTCCCCCCAGACGCGCCTGCTGCTCGTCGGCACACGGCAGGGTGTAAACAGCGCCATCCTGGTATCGCGTGTGTTGGGGCTGCGCAATGAAGAAGACTTCGAACCTGATACCGAAACGGATGACCCACGTCCCTGGGTACTAGCACGGTTTCGGGACTCACATAACAATCTCTGGTTGCGGCTGGATGTTTCGCAGCTTTTATCCAACAGCATCTTTCTCGATGTCGGCGTCAATTAGGGCAAGAACACCACCTTTCCAATAGAATTCGATTTTTCCGGTTTTTTTACTAAAGACCACTACTGGCGGTCAGCAACCGCAGTGGAGCAAGGCAAATGGCATTCAAGATTTCTTCGAACAATCCGTCCTCTAGCGGGTATCTTTCAAACACAGGCCTCATGGAAGACAAAGAGACCGGCCGGTCATCGACCGCCGAACGGATTTACACAGCTTCCGGCGCAAGACCTACGACTTCCACTCGGGTACCCTTCCTGGCCGGTTTGTTCATCATCCTGAGCATGGCGACAGCCGCCTTGATGCTCTACCAGACTTGGCACATCAGCAGAGTGACCCAACAAGTCGCCGTGACGGGTGAGTTGCAGGCCCTCTCGCAAAAAATCGCGAAAGCCGGGCGCCTGGCACTTCAGGGGAAACCCGAAGCATTCGATGAATTGAAGGATGGCCGCATGAAGTTCAACGCGCTGTTCAATGCGCTGAACCAGGGAGGAACCACCCCTGACGGTCAAAGACTGCCGACGCCGACCACCGAACAGCCACAACTTGCCGACATCAGCCTCAACTGGCAGGTAATGGAAAAAGACGTCCAACTGATCATTGACAACCGGAACGAACTCCTCCGGTTCACCAGCGAATCCCGAGCCGACCCAGCGGGCATCATGCTTCAGTTGGCCCGCCAGACGGGAATGCTTGAAACGCTTGGCGGCAACTCGGAAGCCGTCCGGGAGTGGATGGGCAATACCGGCACTGACCCAGGGAAAATCATCCGGATCCTGGCAGCCAGCGACGCCCTGTCCAATCAATCGACGATCGTTTTCCAGGATCTTGGCATATTGAGCAAATCCTTTGCCCAGGCTGCGGACATCACCGGCACGCTTCTACGTCTGATCGCGGGCTGTGCGTTTGCAGCCCTGGTCGTGCTGATCATCACCACCAGGGTGTACCGAACCGAAGTCAACACCCGTCAGGCCAGCATCGACCGGCAACGCCGTCTTTCCGAAGATGAACGCAACCACACCCAAGCGGCGATCCTGCGCCTGATGAACGAAATGGGCGACCTCGCCGACGGTGACCTCACCATCCGCACCACGGTCTCGGAAGACATCACGGGAGCCATCGCGGACTCGGTGAACTACACCATTGAAGAACTGGCAGCACTGGTTAGCCGGATCAACGACGCCGCCGGGCGCGTAACAAACGCTACTCAGGCCGCCCAGCACACCTCCGCCGAACTGCTTAACGCAACTGAGCGCCAGTCCTACCAGATTGAAGATGCTGGTGCGACCGTACAGAACATGGCGCAACAGATGATCGCTTCGTCCGAACGGGCGCTGCATACCGCCCAAGTCGCCCGCCGCTCGCTGGAATCCGCGCGCAAAGGGGCCGACTCGGTGGAAAACACGATCCGCGGCATGAACGCGATTCGCGACAAAATCCAGGAAACCTCCAAGCGCATCAAACGCCTGGGCGAATCCTCGCAGGAAATCGGCGAAATCGTGGAACTGATTTCCGACATTACCGAACAGACCAACGTACTGGCCCTGAACGCCGCCATCCAGGCGGCTTCCGCCGGTGATGCCGGGCGTGGCTTTACCGTGGTTGCGGAAGAAGTGCAGCGGCTGGCGGAACGCTCGGCTGAGGCCACCAAACAGATCGCGGCTATCGTAAAGACCATTCAGACCGACACCCAGGACGCCGTCGGCGCAATGGAAAACGCCACCCGCGACGTGGTGGAAGGCGCGCGCCTGTCCGACGCAGCCGGTCAGGCGCTGGCCGAAATGGGCCAAGTATCGATGGATGCAGCTCACCTGATCGAACAAATCTCCACCGACACACAGAATCAGGCCGCCGAGGCCATCCGGGTTGCCGAATCAATGAAGGATATCCTCGCCATTACCGAGCAGACGACGCACGGCACGAAGCAGACGGCGGAATCGGTCGGTCAGCTTACTGACCTTGCAATCGAACTCAAGGGTTCGGTTTCTGGTTTCAAGGTCTGAACAGGGAATAGCACAGGGTTGCCATGACGCACGCCAACGAACCGGATCTCGGCCCACTGACCTGGGTCAAAAGCGAGATCGATCAGGCGCTGTTGCATGCGACTGAAAATCTCCAGGCTGCACTCGGGGCAACAGATGCCTCCGGCAAGGTACAGTTTGCGCAAAACCATCTGCACCAGGCCAACGGTGCCCTGTCCATCATCGGGCTGGACGGGCTGACAAAATTCGTTGCGGCCCTCGACCTGTTGCTCTCCGCACTCGTCCGGGGCGAGTTGCCGCTGAATGAATCACAAATCGCCCTTAGCCGTCGTGCGCTTGCCGCTATCGCCAACTATCTCGAAGAATTGATTCACGGCGCACCCGACCAGCCCTTGCGCCTGCTGACACTGTATCGAGAACTCGTGCTTGCCCGTGGCGAAGCGTCTCCATCGCCCGCCGACCTCTTCTTCCCCGACCTGAGCGTACGTATCCCTCAACGCGACGGGACACCGAAACTCGATACGGAGCAACGGCAGCAACAATGCCGAACCATGCGTACGCGCTTCCAGCGCGGCCTGATCGACTGGCTGCGCCAGTCGGACACCGCTGGCATCGACGCCATGCGTGCAGCCCTGGCCGGACTCGAAATCTCCGAAAACAATCCTGGGATGCGTTCCCTGTGGTGGGCCGGACAAGCGTTCATCGACGCACTCCGCACCATGTCGGCCGATGAGCAGGTTGCCACCAGGCCCCTGTTGACCCGGATCGAGTCCCAGTTGCACCGTCTTGAGGACGGTCAGCAAGCCTTACCCGAACGCCTGCTGCGCGAATTGCTCTACCACATTGCCGTTCAGCCCGCCTCCACACCAATTCAGCAAGCGGCGCACCAGGCATGGCAGCTCGGTTCCCTGATTCCCGAGGAAGGTTCGACCGTCAGCGATCTGCCCTTGGGCCCACTGCTCCAGGAACTACATGCGGAACTCACCCGCATCAAGGATAAATGGAACACCTTCGGCGAACAGGGCGCATCGGCACTGGCCGAATTCAAGGATCAACTCGAAGCATTCACGAAATCCACTACCCCGCTCGGCCGCCCCGTTCTCTACCGGCTGCTTGGCGGCATGTGCCGTTTCATCGCCTGGCTCAACGCAAACCCGCAACGTTATTCCGAACCTATCGCCCTTGAATTCGCCACGGGTCTCCTGCTGGTGGAAGTGGCCCTCGACCGCGTACTTCCCGACCCCAGTTTCCAGACTCAGGCAGGTGATGCGCTCTCCAGGCTGGAGGCGCTTGCGCGCGGCGAAGAACTTGGGGCACCGCTCAGCACGACCAGTGAATCCTCACGCAAGCAACAGGAAAAAGAAGCCATCGCGCAACTCTCGCGCGAAATTCTTTCCAGCCTTGCCACCATTGAACAAACCCTTGACGACTTTTTCCGCGACCACTCGAAACGCGCGCCGCTGGAAACCCTGGCTGCGCCGCTGCACCAGGTCAAGGGGGCGCTATCCCTGCTCGGTGAAAACGATGCCATTTCCCTGGTTCTGGAAGCCGGTGAAATCATCAGCCGCCTGGCTCAGGAAGACGCACCCGTAGACGACGCCGAACTCACCGAACTTGCGCGGCGTTTCTCGGCCCTGGGCTTCTTCGTCCAGTCGCTGCCGTATAACCGCACGTCCGTCACCCAGTTCCTGAGTCCGTCTGTTGCCCCCACCAAGTCAAAAGCTCCCAGTTTCGACCTGCCAGAATTGCCCGATATCCCCGCAGTCCCGGCTACTGCGGAACCACCACAGGCCAAACCGTCCTCCGGTCCGACCGACGGTGTCGAGGCGTTCCCGGCTTTCGTGATCGAAACCGAGGCAGATGGGGACGAAGTCGAAGTACCGCTGGAACCGCCCGCAAAACCCGTTTCAGCACCGGCAGGCGCTATCGGCGCCCTGCCCCCCACAGTCCAGACAGACCTCGATGCCGAATTGCTTGCCATCTTCATCGAAGAGGCCCACGAGGTATTGGACTCGGTCATTGAGCATCTCAAGCTGCTTCGCGTCTCGCCCGGCGAACGCGACAACCTCACCGTCATTCGGCGTAGTTTCCATACCCTCAAGGGCAGTGGCCGCATGGTGGGCCTTACCGATTTGGGCGAAGCCGCCTGGGGGCTGGAACAGACCCTCAACCGCTGGCTGCAACTCGAATGGCAGATCACCCCACCGCTGTTGGAACTGCTTTCCAACGCTCACCGTGAGTTCCTGGCCTGGGTCGACCAGATCGACAAAAAAACCGAATACTGGCGCGATGTTTCGGCGCTCCTGGCGGAATCCGAGCGCTTGCGCAGTAGCGGCATGCCCGTCAAAGAACCTGCACCGGCCGCCAGATCCAAACCTGAAGCCACACCCAAAACGGCTCCTCCTAGAGTGGCTCCTGTACAGGCTGTCAGTAGTAAACCAGAAATCCTGCCCGAAACCTCACCCGGCTCTTTCGATCTCGGCATCCCTCAAACCGAGGAACTGGAAGCTGAAGAACAGGATTTCACTCCCACTCAAATTGTGCCAAGAGGGGTAGCGTACGAGTTTGTCGATGATGACAGTATCATTCCTGTCGATGAGCGCGAAGTAGCCGACGAGGAAAACCGTCTCGAGACTACCTTGCCTGAAACATCTCCAGCCAAGGCAGCAAAGGCTGCTCCCAGACCCAAGCGGCCTGCCGTACCCAAGTTTGAACCTTTCGATTTCTCACCGTTCACGTTTGACATCAGCAGGAAACCCGTAGGGTTTGCTCCCAGAGATTCTGACCAAACTGAAACATCCGGAATCGAAAAACCCGCACTCGAATTTGACCTCAGGCCAGCCGAACGCAAGACACTCGAATTCGATCTTGAACCATCCAAGAGCAAGGTTCCCGAACCTAGCCTTGAACCATCCAAGAGTAAGATACCCGTCGAATTCGACTTTGGGACACCTGGAAGCAGCTCACCCGAGTTCGGGCGCAAGACACTCGAATTCGACCTTGAGCCATCCAGGAGCAGGATACCTGAACCCGATTTTGACCTGCGCAAGAGCAAGACACCCGAATTCGTCGTTGATCTCGACTTTGACCTTGAGCTTGGATTACCCGAAAGCGAACCCACCGTACCTGATGAACAAGTACCGGGGTCAGTCCCCGAGGTCGGAGCCGATCAGGCAATCACTGCCGAATACGGCCCGCTTGAATACTTGCCGGACGAAACTCCTGCAACGGGTGACGGGGCAGGTGTCGATGAAATCGGGGTCCTCTCCGAATCGTATCAAGAGGCATCCGACTTTCTGGATAAGGAAGCTCAAGCCGAATCTGCCGCCGAAGAACCATCGTTCAGACCTGAACCCGATTTCGAATCGGTTCGTATCGACAATGTCGAAATATCGCGAACATTGTTCGAACTCTATGTGGGTGAAACCCAGACTCACATCTCGACGCTGTACCAGGAATTCGAGCATATCGCCAACAATCCCACGTTGTTGCTGTCGGAAGCCTCCCTGCGTGCCGCGCATTCATGTGCGGGCATTTCAGGCACTGCACGCTGCACCCCTCTTTACATGCTCGCCAAGGCACTGGAACTGGCGCAGCAACGCATTCACGACCTGAATCGCCCGCCAACGTCCAACGAACTAGCATTGTTCAAGACCTGTACCGATACGCTGGACGGTATGCTGACAACGGTCATCGGTCTGCACATGCCGCTGGAAACCCCGGAACTGATCGAGCAACTCGACGGAATCGGCCATGAACTGCCCATCGGCCCAACCCAAGAATCCGACAACGAGGCCATTGTTGAGGCCGTAGCGAGAGTTTTCCCCGAGGCCATTACAACCATCAAGTCCGGAACTGCGCTGAAACCGCCCTCCCCGACAACAAGTGTTCAGCCGGGAATCCACGACGAAATCGACGAACAACTGCTCCCCATCTTCCTCGAAGAAGCCGGGGATCTGATCAACGAACTGCACACCACCCTGCGTGACTGGGGCAACGACCTCACCAATACCGGGCATTCCACGCAAATAAAACGGCAACTGCACACCCTCAAGGGCAGCGCGAGGATGGCTGGGGCAATGATTCTGGGCAACCGGATACACCAGATCGAATCCCGTGTGGAGTCAGCTCTCAACGCCGGGGATGATACTGCCTCCCTCATCGACGAAATCTCTTCCTCGACAGACGGCATCGAGCAGATTCTCGCCGCGCTGAGGCAGAGCCCAGCCCCCAAGGCTCCTGTTTACGAAACCGCGGGCGGGCCACCAACCGAGGCATCTGCCCAGGTTGCACCCAACAAGCCAGAACCCACGAAGAAAACCACCGGAACGACCAGCCGTCTTCCCGTCGCGTTTACGCCTTTACCGGATAAGAAACCTCACGTTGCCATCGTCGTCCCTGCCCCCGCACCGGCCGAAAGCGAGGCTGTCGGCACCGCCCTGCGCGTGCGTGCGGAAATGGTGGACAGTTTCGTCAACGATGCCGGCGAAATCGGCATCGCCCGCACCCGGATCGAAGGCGAATTACGCCAGTTGCGTCAAAGCCTGCTCGATCTCACCGAAAACGTCATCCGCCTGCGCAACCAGTTACGCGAAATCGAAATTCAGGCTGACGTACAGATGCAAACCCGCATCGCCCAGGCCGAAAAGAGCCATGTCGAGTTCGACCCGCTGGAGATGGACCGCTACACGCGGTTGCAGGAACTCACTCGGATGATGGCCGAGAGCGTCAACGACGTCACCACGGTGCAGCAAAACCTGCTGAAAAACCTCGACAGCGCCGACTTCGCCCTGCACAGCCAGGCACGTACCACCCGTGAACTGCAACAGGCGCTGATGCAGGTACGCATGGTTCCGTTCGACAGCCTCGCCGTGCGCCTGTACCGCATCGTGCGCCGGGGTGCCAAGGATCTCGGGAAACGCGCCAACCTTGACCTACGTGGCGGCGGTATCGAAATCGACCGCAGCGTGCTCGAACACATCATCGCGCCGCTCGAACACCTGTTGCGTAATGCGCTGGCACACGGCATCGAACCACCGGAATTGCGCCGGGCGAAGGGCAAACCTGAAATCGGCCAGATCACGCTCACGACGCGCCAGGAAGGCAACGAAATCATCATCGAACTGGCCGACGACGGTGCAGGGCTGAATTTCGAGCGCATTGCCGCGCGCGCCCGTGAACACGGCCTGCTCGGGACTGACGAGTTTGCCGATGAACGGCACCTCGCCAACATGATCTTCCTTCCCGGCTTCACGACCGCCGAAAAAGTGACCGCCGTTTCCGGCCGCGGGGTCGGCATGGACGTGGTGAAGGCCGAAACCACCGCAGTCGGCGGACGCGTCGACGTCTCCTCTACTCCCGACGAAGGGACGATATTCAGTATCTACCTGCCGCTCACCCTGGCCGTCACCCAAGCCCTGCTGGTGCGTTCGGGCCCGCAACATTACGCAATCCCGGCCAGCATGATTTCGCAGATCATGGAACTGAAGGCCGATGCAATCGAACGCCTGCGGACAGAAGGCAGCATCGAATGGTTTGGTCAGCAATACCCGTATCACTACCTGCCGAAACTGCTCGGCAATTCCTCCGTCCGGCCGGAAATCGGCCGCTATAGCTGGGTACTGCTACTGCATTCCGGCGGGCAAACCTTGGCTCTACACGTGGATGGCCTGCGCGGCCACCAGGAAATCATCGTCAAGAACGCCGGCCCGCAACTGTCCCGTATCACCGGCATGTCCGGGGCCACCGTGCTTGGCAACGGTGAAATCGTACTTATCATCAATCCCGTCGCGCTGGTGAACCGCAAGGTCGTCTATAGCCCGGCAAGCAGTGCTCCTGGAATGGAGCCGGTAACCGACATACCGGCACCGGTACTGGAACTGGAACAGGAGCTGGAACAGGAACAGGAACCGAGACAGGAACAGGAAGTCATACACGAACCAATGGTCATGGTGGTCGACGACTCGCTGACTGTGCGCAAGATCACCAGCCGCCTGCTGGAGCGCGAAGGCTATCGCGTCATCACCGCCAAGGATGGTGTTGACGCCATCGAATCGCTGATCGACAACATGCCCGACGTGATTCTCTCCGACATCGAAATGCCACGCATGGATGGTTTCGACCTCGTCCGCAACATTCGCGCAGATGCCAAGCTGAAAAACGTGCCAATCATCATGATTACTTCACGGCTGGCCGATAAGCACCGCGACTATGCAATGGAAATCGGCGCAAACCATTACCTTGGCAAACCCTATCAAGAAGAAGAACTGCTCGGCTTAATCGCTAATTATATCTCCCGCGCATGACACTGTGACATCATGCCAGTGATATGTGCGCACACCGTTTCAATTCGCACATCTCGCATCCGACTCAGGTAGCGTAGAATGTGCTTATGGATACTGTGCCGAACAACCTTACGCATCACTTTCTGGTTGCCATGCCCCACATGGCCGACCCGCATTTCGCCCGTACCCTCACCTACATCGCCGAACACAACGCCCAGGGCGCGCTTGGCGTCATCGTCAACCGCCCGCTCGACATGACACTGGGCACCCTGTTCGAGCGCGTGGAACTTAAACTCGATTCACAGATTTTCAACTCGCAACCCGTCTACTTCGGTGGTCCGGTACAAACCGACCGAGGTTTCGTCCTCCATCGCCCAAGCGGAGACTGGCATTCCACGTTGCGCGTCAATGACGAAGTCGGCCTCACCAGCAGCCGCGACATCCTGCAAGCCATCGGCAGCGGGGGGGAACCGCACGAAGTCCTCGTCAGCCTTGGCTTCGCCGCCTGGACGGCAGGCCAACTCGAACAGGAACTTGCCGACAACGCTTGGCTCACCATCCCCGCCGATATGTCCATCGTCTTCAGCATGCCGCCGGAAGCCCGTCTGGCGGCCGCCGTGCAAAAGCTTGGCATTGACCTCACCCAGATCAGCGAGGTCGCCGGTCATGCCTGATGGCATACCGGCCACGATCACCCTACCCACCCGCGGTTGCCTTCTCGGTTTCGATTTCGGCCTTGCCCGCATCGGTATTGCCACCGGCGAAATCGAAACCGGGCTTGCCAGCCCACTCACCACCATCGCCTTCGAACCCAGTGCTGCACGGTTTGATGCCATTTCCCGCCTGATCGAAGAGTGGCAACCTGTCGCCCTCGTCGTCGGCCTACCACGCCCGCTCGATGGTGAAGGCGAACACACGCTCGCCCCCCCCTGCCGACGTTTTGCCAATCAGTTACACGGACGCTTCCATCTACCCGTATGCCTTATCGACGAACGGCTCAGTTCGATTGAAGCTGACTATAGCCTACGAGACACAGGCATGAGAAACTGGCAGGTACGCAAGAAAAAACTCGACGCTGCTGCCGCACAAATCATTCTGCAACACTTCCTGGACACTCTTCGCCATGCAACTTCCTGATGCAGAAACCCTCTGCCGCCAACTGGCCGAGCAAATACGCCCTCACCTCCAGCCGAATACCGTTCTCATCGGCATCCGCACCGGCGGCGAATGGCTCGCGCGCCGACTGCACACCCTACTTGAACTCCAGCAACCACCCGGAGCCATCGACATCTCTTTCTACCGTGACGACTACGGTGCGAAAGGGCTTCATGCCAACCCACAGCGCACCAACATCCCGTTTTCCATCGAAAACGCCCCCGTCATCCTCGTCGACGATGTGCTCTACACCGGACGCACCACCCGTGCCGCGCTCAATGAAATTTTCGACTTTGGCCGACCGACCAGCGTCGAACTGGCCGTCCTCGTCGACCGCGGCGGACGCGAGTTGCCCATCGCAGCCCGCTACTGTGCCCACACCCTGCCCGAACCGCTGCCCGCCTCGGAAAACCTGCAACTGGAACAGACGGAAGACGGCAACCTGACCCTGAGGTTGATCCATGCGTAACCCACAGCTCAACAGGCACGGTGAGTTGCAACACCTGCTCACCCTCGACGGACTGCCACGCGAAGTCATCATCCGCATTCTCGACACCGCCGCCCCCTTCACCGAAGTGG
>Ga0123354_10015783_pt1 | contig 11816 bp, 12 predicted proteins | sample TergutLab28metaG_2_FD_97872 | JGI IMG/M metagenome (GOLD analysis project Ga0123354, IMG submission 97872) | Labiotermes labralis P4 segment gut microbial communities from Petit-Saut dam, French Guiana - Lab288 P4 | ecosystem: Host-associated > Arthropoda: Insects > Digestive system > Gut ... | reverse complement strand
GGCCAGGTTTTGCCTGTGAATGCAGCAGTGCATTGACAATAAGTTATTGCCTGCCATATCCTTAATTTTAGTGGCTAAACCTGAATTTTACCTGTAAGACAGGCAGCACTGTCAGTACAAACTCCAACGCAGTTTTTCCATCCGAGACCACCCTCTTCAATGAAACCATTTAAAACTTAGAAAATTTCACTGCTGGTAGTGTGCGTAGGTAATTCAGAAACACTTAAAATGTCTTCCTTTATGTCACTTTCATAATGGTCAATATATCATACATACGTAAGTAAAATGCTGTTGTTCTGAATGTCTGTAGATTCGTCCAGTTGTAATGCAAATAATTTCGATTTTTTTATTTTTTCAATGAGTTGCATTCCCTCTGTATCTTCTGCCATATCAGATATCTGCCTTTCAGTTGTATCATTCAACAATGGTATGTGTTTCATTTTTATTGCCGCAGACTGGCCTAATACTTCTTTACAAGCAGCAATCAAAGAATGCTTAATTATTTCTTTGCCAATGGAATACGGTTTTTTACATTTAGCTATCTGTAATGATATTAAATAGGATGCTGTCAGAAGTGAAGTGTCAGGGGTTGAAGCTTGGGAAATAATTTTTTTTTTATTTTAAGTGCATCTCTTTTACGCATAAAGAATTTAGTGGGTTTGTTGATTAGATCAGAATGTTTTGTGTTGAGATGTCGGATAAGTTGCGATGGCTACATAGCTTCATTTCCCAGAACAGTAGCACAAATGACACATTGAGATCATGGCAATTGGTCAGTGTCAGGGCACTGTATGATACCAAATTTTAAATAGCTGTCCGTGTACTTCCAAGTGAATGCAGACTTTTTCTTCTGTGTGCTGTTAGTTTTCCCCTTCTTTTGTACATCTTGGAGATTGCTCTGTAGGCATGAGGTGGATGAATCATTATTTGTTGTGTCACAAACACCTTCAATACGAGATATCTTAACACTAAAGTTAAACACAGTCCCTTGTCTCTTATTCGTATTAAAATTTAAATCTGTAGGCCTATTAAATTTAAAAAATCATGGCACTCGGGTTTTGAAACGAGCACTTACACACTGCAGTGTGAACTTGCGAAGAAACAGTATTCAGTATTACTAGATTTGAGAACCGGAAACAGACTGCCTTGAGCTTAGTTTCAGTGGAAATTTTTTTTTAATACTTCTTTGCTGATTGGTCACTGACATTTGCAACACAGAAGTTATTTCGTTCAGTTTTGAGAACAGAGGATACGCCACCCATCGTTTTAATCGGCTTGCAGGCAATTTTTATGACTGGTCGTAAACAGCGGTATTCCATTTCCCGAATTTTGAAAGATTTCGATGTCTGAAAATTCCCAATCATTCATGACTACTTCCATGTTTAAAAATACTGGTCACTGACATTTGCTACACAGATATTATTTAGGCGTTCTGGGTCTGAGCTTTTCGACACATTCACGAATATTGTTGTCCTCAGAATATTTCCACTATAAAATATTTATTCACGAAAAATGCTTAGAAAACTAAAATGACAAATTCCAGGAGAACCTCTCGCAGCCTAATGTAATTGATGCCAGGGTCCGGTACCGGGCCGTGGCCGGGTGGTTCAGAAACACTGCTCTGGGAACCCTGTGTATGAGCTTATACACCTATTGTATGCTCCCAGTCATCAAAATGGGTTCCCTTTATGGAACTTTTCAATCCCGGAAACAGAAAAAAGTTACAAGAATAGGGGTGTGGTGAACAGTGTGGGTGTTCCATCATTGTGGTATGTTTTGGGGGTCAAAAGTTGCTTTACCGATGGCAGTGAATGAGAAGGAGAGTTGTCTAGTGGGGCCACAGGTTCGGGCTTTCACACCACTTTCTTTTTCTCTTCATAGTTGTAGCACATCTTTGTAGAAGTAGTGGTTGGCTGTTTACACCACTATGAGATAATCATGCTGCCAAATACCTTTAGTGTTAAAAAAAAAACAGTATTTTGGTCAGTTTGGAGTGTCATTCTTGCCTTTTTCAGTTAGGGAGACAAGCTGTGTTGTTTAGTTTCAGGGTTGTTCTGGAGTAGCCATGACTTACCATTACTGATAAAATTGTAGTCCAGTTCCTTTACATTTCATTCAAATAAGGCGGTGCAGATTTTGATGCCTTTCATTTTTGAGACTGTTGATGGTGGAAGATTTCGGCAGACAGACAGTGACTTCCTCTATCACTTCAGGGACATTGGTGACAACGCATAAGTACAGCGATCAGCTTTGGGTGACACTGGTGTGGAGATAGAATGATCCTCTGGCATAATAGCTCACTGCCAGACGAAGGCTATATGTAGGAAGTTTATAAACTTATTTTGTGGCCAATCCTCATTTTTGTTGTAGTCTCACATTCCTGCTGGAATTTAAAGTGTATTCTTATGATTTAACTTTCTCTAATTTGTAAACGTAGTGGATGGAGGGACTTTCTGTTGAATTATCAGTATGTATTATGTTTGTTATACAAATATATAACTGTTCTTTTTTGACAAGAAATTTTTATCTTATGGTTGTCAGTGTACATTATACCAGGCACAAAATGATATGTTTTGATTAGTAAGGATTAATAACTCCATTGTATACTGTGTATTTTATAGTGTCTAACCTTTAAGTGTCATGCTAAGAGTGAACTTAAATCTGAAAATAAGCTAATGCACTTGTTCTGTATTGTCCAGTAGCTGCTTGCAATTTTCAGGTTTGCCCTTGATAAGCGAGACCAGAACAAGCCAGAGAGTGAGGATGAGATCTCTGAGCTATTGCAAGGTTAGTATGTTTCAAGTGCAGGGATATCTCTTGTCACTGAAGCATGGTCTTTTGGAGTTGTGAATTGGAGTTGATGAAGAGTAGCTGTGTGTACTGAGTCATGGTCAGCTGACAGAGGGTGACCTGCAGAGTTGTTGCAGGAATAGTATAAGCCCAGTGGCAGCAAGTTTGTTATCACCACGGCATAACATGATCTTGATTCATGAATTGTATGGAGGAGATTAAAGGTAGCTATGCTGTGTAAAACAGAAATCAAGTACCTAAAATTTCCTAAGCTCCAGCCTGGAAGTGATGTAACCACATAGCTACTATCATAATTGTGGTCATTCTTAATTTCCCTTTATTTGTCTTTGCATGTATTTTCTGTGTCATTCATTACAATAATTCAAACCATCTGTCTGTTAGTGGAAGGTATGAATATGTCTGCCTAACTTTAAGGGACACTTGGATTAATGTTCATTAATTTTCTGAGACATGTGACTGGATTCTGTGGCAGAGCATTGAAGAAGACAACATGGCAATCAAACATCTTTATTCATCTGTAGCCAAGCTGAAAAACCATAAGACTAGTGTTCTTTGGGGAGGAAGGGCAGTTTGAGTCTGGCGCTGGCATAAGTCCCACCCCCACGATCAATGAGCAACCTTTGTGCAAACCATCCCATTGTATATATTACTAAACAAACCACACCCATTTAGCCTAACAAAACACAGTTTTATATTAATTCACTTGGTTACATTTCTGTGTTTTCTACATGTTTCAGCCTGTACTTAGGTCATCCTCAGGCAAGCCAACACATAAACCATACAAAGGACGATACAATAAAAATTTAAGGGGCCCCTTTTTTATCACCATTTTTATGATGTTAAAACAAAATACATAATATAAAGTCATAAGACACATGTAATTTTTAGAATGAATGTATAAAGACTAGATTAGGTCCTCGTGCCATGGTAAGAAGTGGTAATAAAGTTTTCTATGACTTTTTGTATTTAATTGATGCAGCATGGCCTCATTGTTGCGTATTTTTTTTATAAAATTCTTTGAACTCTGTAAGTTACGGGCCAGGATAGAAATTGAGGTGGTGGTGGTGGTGGTATCAGCAGCAGTAGCGGTAGTAAATTTTTTGGTGTTTCATCCTATTGTTTGTCAATTAATATCTGTATTTATTGTAAGTTTGAACACAACTGTTAGAACACTGTATATTCGTGTGTCATCTGCTGCATGGAAAAGAATACAGAGGTGGAGGCTTCCTCCTCCCGGTTAATACATTGAAATATGTAAATTTTAGACAGTTATTCATAGGGAATAATTGTCTAAATTGTATATTTTTCAATGTATTGAACTATGAAGGGGGATGAGGTAACAGGGGAGTGGAGAAAAATACATAATGAGGAGCTTAATGATCTGTACTCCTCACCCAGTATTGTTCATGTGATCAAATCGGGAAGGATGAGTTGGGCATGGTACGTAGCATGTTCGGGGGGGGGGGGGCGTAGGGTTGTATACATGGTTTTGGTGGAGAAACCTGATGGAGAGAGACCATTTTGAAGACCTAGGCATAGATGGGAAGATAATAGTAAGAAGGGTCTTCAGGAAGTGGGATGTGTATACACAGACTGGATTGATCTGACTCAGGACAGGGACAGGTGGCAAGCACTTGTGAATGCAGTAATGAACCTTCAAGTTCTTTAAAACGCGGGGAATTTCTTGACTAGCTGAGAAACAACTGGCTTCTCAAGAAAGACTCTGCTCCATGGCGTAAGTAAACTGTGAAGGGGAGGCCTTCACCTGGATGTTCTTTTCCATGTACGTTGTTGTAAAATCTAGCTGATTCTTTCAAAAACAGCCAAAACATGTAGTAGATGACTATTGTGTTGTGTTCACTCTGACATATACGGTTATTTAGTAGTAGTAGTAGTAAAATCATGATCATAACAATAATATGTGTCATCAGTCAGCTAACAGGCAGTGCTTTGTATTTCTGTAGATGTTCCTGAGACGTTCCTTCAGCAACAGTCTGACGAAGTGAGTGATGTTGATGAGCGGCCTCAGTCTGGTTCTGACACTGAGGATGAGATCAAGAGGTTAAGTTAATTCTACATGTTATTTCTGATTTCTTGGACCATTTAGCAACGTGCTAGCTGAATAGTATACAATGGCAGCAGCTGTATTAGGATGTGTGACTTGAATTATGTTTTTTTGAAGGTTAATATCAAAGTCTGAAGGAAACTGCATGGGCCTCAGAATATTTAGTCCCAAGTTCAAGATTTAATTCCATATGACACATGCATGCTACCATATGTTTGGTTCTTTGTGTTTTGTACAGAATATAGTGGTTGGGTTACTTGCATATGTGCTTCATATTTAATTTAATTGGTTTTAAGTGTTATCAGCTGGAGACCACTGTGGTGAGTGAAGTGCTTCATAGTTTCTCTCTTTCCTCTTGAATTAATGCTGAACTGTTAAAATGAGCCCTAACAAGTGATCTACAGTAATCAACAAAATGCACACAGTCATTTACACATTCATAATTATATTAAAACAGTGGCACTCCTACATGTTCCTAACCTTGTAGGTTCATAATCATGGAGTACATCAAATAGTTTTATGTAAAACACATCTATTTATTTTTTAGATGGTTGAAGCTTGATCTCTTGTGTAGAGGAGTGTAGAAGTGTACTGGAAGTATTCCATGTAGAATGGTTAAGTGCACCAAGCAGAAGAGAAGACTACTATGCTGGACATTAATAATGATTTATTAAAGAGCTTAAAATACTTAAACATAATCATATATTTGAGATTGTTCCATGTAGAATGCATACATATATAAAATAATATTGAACCTTATTTTACTAGAAGTTAATATGAAATGGTCAAAATATATAAACTTATTAAAATATGTAAAATAGTTATACAGTATAAATTTTTAGAATGAAGGTTGCAAGATACATTCCAGTGTATAGAGGTTGTTACAGTACTGCGGTATTGGAGGTTTTCAGGAGGAGAATGCTTGGATGTGGGTCATGTACTGGCATGATGTGACTGAAAGTCAAATTCAAGTTGCTGTACTGGGTTCCCTTCTCCTTGGCTTTGCTCCAGAATGAGTTCATTGTGATAATGGTGTAACTGAATATAGAATTATTCGAAGGAGTTCATTGACAGACCCTTCTATACTTGTTTGAGTTGGGACATACTATTGTTGATTGGTTCATACTCATGCAAATTATTTAGAATATGTAAGAGTATACTGATAGTGGGTTATTTTTCTTTATATACCATATGTGTTCGTGATATCTTTGTTTTAAATTATGACTGGTTTGTCCAAAAAAAGAACATTCACATGCAGAACATGTCAGTTCCTAAATCCCACTTTTTATGTATTCATTTGTTGTGATAACGTGTTTTTCATTTCAGGGGCTCATATTAAGTATTCGTACTTTTAAATGCAATGTTGATATTAGTTTGCATTAATTGGTGATTTTACGTACAAGTGGGCTGTAATGTGGAAATGGTGTCCACCTCTTTAGAGTTATGGATTGTTTTATCGTCTTGGGTAGGGTTGTTTGGTTTTTGTTGTATTTGAAGATTAAGCTTTTGAATGAGTATATAGGGGAAGCTTGGGTATGTGGTGTATTATTAACTTCTAGTGAAATAAAGTTCCATTTTATTTTATTATGTATCCATTCTGTACAGAACAATTTTATTATGTGATAGTGCTTACATATTTTAATCTTTTGAATATTTTTATTTGTAATTTCCAGTGTAGTAGTCTTCCAGTTTTCTTTACGCATTTAATCATTCCACACAGTATACTTCCATTATACTACTATGTTCTGCTACACAAGAGATCAAGCTTCAACCACCTGAAAAATAGATAGATATGTTTCATACAGAACTATTTGATGTACCACATGTAGGAGTTCCAGTGTTTTAATATAATTATGAATGTGTAAATTACTGTGTGCATTTTATTTGTTGATTATTGTAGATTCCTAATTATAAAGCACAGAATGAATAACAAAAAGCCATAACCACTTTGTGGTTTATGATTTACAATCATTTGACATCATAAACTTAACACAGTGAGGAAGAGTCATTAAATAAATTAAGAAACAAGCGTCATACATTGTAATGCTTCTTTTTTGTATGGTTACTGAGTGTCTTAGGACTAAGTATTTGACACATGAGGGCATATCCAAAAGTTCCTGGCCTGAGTCAGTAAAGGAATATACAGTTACCTTTTTTATTTCTCATTTTTGTTCAAGTTTATGCATTGTGTCCATTGTTTCTGCCACTGTTGGAAGCACTGCTGGAATTGACATTTTGTTATCACATGTAATTGACATCAGTAATTTCTGGAACAGCTGGAATCAGTGACCTTGTAACTCCGATTTCATTCATGGAAATGAGAATAAATCACAAGGTAAATAAGGAGCGTGGAGAGCCACAACCATGTTTTTAGAGTCCCAAAATTGTTCTGCTTCTGCCCATCAGTGAGCAACCAAGACACAGATGACATGGAGAATTGTCACATGTTCAAGCCGTCTCTTAGGATTTGCTGGCATGTTCCATATGAGAGGCCTATCCTGCCACTGATCCCTGAAATTGTACTCTGTCATTCTTTATTGATGATCTTGTGAACTTCCTGCACATTTTTGTCTGTTAAACCTTTGATGGGATGACCTGACAAAACTTCCCCCTTATATGAATCATGGAAATGATTCAGAAGTATTATTCCCATGGCATTGTCAGTGAATGCTGTTTAGGGCATTTCATGTATTTCTGATGCAGTTTTTCCTGAGTTTGAAACAAAGTTAACACAAGTGCATTGTTCCATCAGATCAACCATTAGAGAGTTATGGAACACACTTAACATGCACAACAGCAAACACCTACTGAGAAGCAGCACAGAGGACTATGGCTGAAAAACTCACTAGACTGGCTCAGAAGATAGCAGTGGTGTGGCTCCTGGTGGTGGAACACTATACTACTTGTCATTCTTGGTTTTAGTAGTGAGTTCTGTAACTTTTGGATGTGCCTATATGTATATATTCTGTTAGGCAAAGAAGGCCCATAAAACAGTGTGGAACTATGTAAGATTTGTACTGGCAGGGTGAGGACAACTAATCCATATGATGAAGAAACAGATGTGGACAGTGATGAAGAATGGCCCGGTACTGCCAACATGCCTCTGCCACATTTACCCAACTTTTTCAATGGCAAATGTTTCCATCTTCATGAGGAACTGAGTGCAGATGTCAGGAGCAAACTAAAAAGATATATTACAGCTTTCAGTGGGTAATGTATTCATTTATTTTCCCACGTAAGTTGTTTAAGTTCTAAATAATCTGAGTTGTCATACTGTATATATGGGGACTTTTTTCGTCTGACTCCACTCACACTTGCTTTATTTGATGGTAGGCAGGGCATTGATCTCTGCTGTTCCAGTTTCCCATGAGTTGGAGCCATGTGTTGTAGTTCAACATTTATTGTCCTAGCAGAACTTATGCTGGTGTTTAAAATTTAGTGGAAAATGGCCTAGCATGCCATATGCTGGTCACTCTGTGTTTGTGTGGTACCCATTTATATGTCCGTGCAAAATCAAATAAACTCAGGCCATCAAGAGATGCAATTTGCATTTAAATCCATCCCCTAGATTCATGAATTGCAGTTAACATTGGGTTTGTGCTGCTGGAAATGGTTTGTTCCATATGCAGCTGTAGGTCTCTTTTTGTAATTATTTTCATCATGTACTGTCACTGACAGTAAAGTCAGTTACCATATGGGCAACCTTTTTGGAGAAATTGAGCTCTTCATTAACGCAAGACTAGTCTGAGGAGTCATCATAGAAAGAAAGAAAATTGTTGAAAATTTTTGTGTTCTTGGATGTTATACCATGTGAGTTGGTAAATGTTTCAAGGGCACACAGCACCTTCATCCTTAGTGTCAAGCGGACTTCTTGGAGTACTTATCACAGACAAAGGACCCCACTACAGTTTTTTGACGTGTCAGTAACTGTTTACCAATTCACATAGTGTAACATCCCAGAAGACTTGAATTTTCAGAAACACTGATGAGAACTGCAAATCTTGTAAGAGAATTGCTCTTTATTAGGAGAAATGCCTGCAGCAGGGTGGCTCATCATTTTCAACATAATGGACACAGATCTAAAGCTGTATATAGTAAGACCACATACCACTGGTACCGGTATGTCAAGAAAGAGTCTAACATTAAGAAGCCTGGAAGCATTGTCAGTAATATCCTCTGTGATTATGGTATGGCTGTAACAGAGCAGCATTCCTACACTGTTCAAATTTTTATTGCATAGGAGAAACAGCGAATCATTCATCTACACTGTGCCTAGCTGAAGGCAGGCAAGAAACATAACATATGAATATACAAGGTGTTTGCTACTTCACAGATATCCGAAATCTTGGAATGAAAATAAAACTACTGGGCTAGAGTAAGTGAAGATATTTATGAAACAGCATCCTGCAGCCAGCCACAGAAAAACAGAAAGTTCTATTCTTGCAAGAGCAACATCTTCTAATATACATACGTTTATTGAATTTTATAGTAATATTGAATGGCTCCTATACATATAAATTTGGATCTGAATGTGTAATTAATTATGGTGAATTATGAAGATTCTTGGCCAGCCAGTCAAGCAATGTCATTTGAGAAAGTAGAGCTTGTATGTTTGGTGGGATAATTTCAGCGACTGGGAACAGCATTCTCTTTTGGCTTCAGTTGAAATTTCAAAGCATTCATACATGCATACCTCAGACCTGTTAGTTGTTCATGGAGAACCTTGCATTTCTGTACCATCAAAGTAAGGTTACTGAAATAATTGCTTCATATCATATCACCAGCACATGGAGACAGACTGCAGACAGATGAGGTGCAGCAACATCAATCCCTGTCACTGTTCATCCAGCTGTGTTCCATATTTACAGAAGCCTATCATTAACCCAAATGAAAGTCTACAAACCCATCCTATCACTTTTATTAAGATTCATTGTAACCTGTATGCACCATGTGGGAGCAGACGAATTGGTCATGCATAATTGACAGCAAGTTTTGTGGCAGCAAAACATCCCAACTTTGGACACCCCTGGCAATCTGTGGTGGCTCATTACTGTAATTGTGACAGTAATGCCTGGAGTCTATATTGACAGTTTGCAGTTTTCGTTCCCAAGTTGTTTTCGTGTGGTGGTTCAAAGACTCTACACCATACTGTAGTCCCCACAGTCATGGCAACATAGTACTGTGTGGCTGTATATTTCAGTCAATGACTTTTCGTCTCTGTCCACACACACACTAATGTAGTCTTGTCATTCTGTTTGTATCTTCTGCTGTCGCAGTTGTTGCCAGCTTCTCGCCACAGAGGCTGGGTTGATTCCCAAGGCAGTCCATGTGGGATTTATGTTGGACAAAGTGGTAGGATTTTTCAGGGTAGTAACAGAGGAAAAGTGTAGCATCATTGCAAAAATGCTGCATCTTAATTCAGTCTTCCATTCATTCATTCGTTTATTCATTGTCTGGAGGATGGACAGTAGGCTCATTGGTGATCGCTGTTTTATAGTAAGTGGCTCAGGAGAATCACATTAGGGTATAGTAACTTCAGCTTGTATCTGGCAGGCAGGCAGTTCAAATTGTGACCATGACAGGAGCTATACTTTAGATTTTTGTAGTTCTTTTTAGTTCCCTCATATGAGCACTGGGATGATTCCTTGATCAGGCCCTGAACACTTCCTCAGAATCCTTCCTGATTATTCATCATTTACCAGTCATCCTACCATCTGATGCGATATAATCCAAGGTACAGACAGCATTTTCAACTACAAATATAAGTGTCACATACTTCACTGTATTGCAGTGTGACATACAGTGATACCTCGGCTAACGAAGATAATTCGTTCCGGAATCACATTCATTAGCCGAAAACTTTGTTAGCTGAAACACACATACAGGCGGAAAAGATAAACTCCTGGAGTGGCCCGACTGTTCATGTTTGCTGCTTTATGTTAGCGCGCGCATCCACTAAAACATTCGTTAGCCAAGTCTGAAAAACAGCGAAAAAAATCTTCGTTAGCTGAAAAATTCGTTGGCAGGGTCACTCTTTAGCTGAGGTATCACTGTATTTTTTATGAATGACTCAGGACAAAAGGAGTGTAAGTGATGTGATCATGGTGGCTTTGAATATTGACAGAAAGAACAAATTTCACATTTTGTGATATGTCTCCTTCACTGTGTATAGATAGCTCTTGTGCTTATAGGTCGTTAGTGGACCAGATGGATGATGCACAGGTCAGCTTTGTGATTTCAAGCAAGAAGGTAAGTAAAGTGACCGTAAAAACAGAATGGAACTGTTAAAACCAGTAGCATCCACACTGTCATCTTTGTAGATGTAGCAATAAATAAAAACCTATTACTGTGAATGTTCACACTTTGAAAGCTACGGTTTGGTGGGATTGACAGTGTTCCAGCAGCTTTGAGCGTGTAAAATTACCGTTAATTATTCATAAAATGAATCTTCTCAACATAGTTAAATCACAGAGATACATGTAGGACATAATGATTATGGAAGTCTTGTTATTGGAGGCACACCTCAAGTTGGTCACCAAGATGAGCATTAAGTTGTGTGTCTAACAATTCCCAGATTATTGTTGTTGTTGTGGTGGTGGTGGTGGTGGTGGAAGGTTCAAGTCTTTTGGGTTGTTATGCATGCTAATGGGTAAGTAGTTACAGGCACTACAGAGGTTTGTAGTGCCTTCAATATCAGGGTCAAACAGCCCAAGAAGACTGGCACTGCTTCAAAATGTCAGTGACTGTTCAATTGACACAGTGTAACAGCCCAGAAGACTTGAGTTTCCAACAACCTTTATTGTATACATCCCATTATGGTAATATATTAGCTATGTTAAAAATAACTGTCAGTTCACAACTAAAATATATTATCAGTGCTTATTATTTATTACAGCATATTTTGGCAAACATGGCCATCTTCAGTTAATACAAAAAATAT
>Ga0123354_10015781_pt1 | contig 11817 bp, 2 predicted proteins | sample TergutLab28metaG_2_FD_97872 | JGI IMG/M metagenome (GOLD analysis project Ga0123354, IMG submission 97872) | Labiotermes labralis P4 segment gut microbial communities from Petit-Saut dam, French Guiana - Lab288 P4 | ecosystem: Host-associated > Arthropoda: Insects > Digestive system > Gut ... | reverse complement strand
CAACTGTACGCTCTGCCCACACTGTATTTATCTGAGAACAAACAGCGACTTGTGCCACTTACAGCATAAACTGATTGGTTTTTATAACCGAGATGAAAAGTGTTTACAGCGCGGTACGGACTGCGTCTTTAAATAGAACGGCCTGCGCTTCGTCTTTAAAGGGTAAAGTACAGACATTTAAAAAGTTCTTGTATTCTAATTGTACCAAAGTGAACAATTTCATCACCCCTTAGGCAGGTCTATAATAATTCAAGCAGAGTAGGTTTCGATAATTCACATTTACGAAAAGTTAAAATTTGGTTTCGAAGATTTGAAATTAACAATTTTAAGTCCGATATTAAGGGATCCCAAAATTTGATTTTAAATAAAACAGAAACTACTTACTTCCAATTTTATAATTCTACTTTTAGGTACAGATATTTGCAGTATGAGACATTTATCACATAATCGTGATGCGATACACATTAAAATAAAGAATGCCAACACATTTCCAAGTTTTCATGCCTCATGGCATACAGTTCCTCGTAAGAATGTATGACACCGTCGATGAGTTAGACAAGTTTATTTACCTACAAATTTCTCTCGCAGTGGCGCCACAAATAAGGAGACAGATCTTCAATATTTGCCATACATAACAACCCTCTGTCACTCAGTGTTTGAGAATTGTCAGTCTTGATGTTTCTTTGTTTCCTTTCCATTTTTCGCAGAAAATTTTCGAGTGAAGTGAAGAAAATGGTCGTTTCTTCCTCTCGCAGCAGACTAAAGAAATGCGTCCCTATGTTTGACAAATATAGTCAATTTACTTTGAGTTCCTGTTGTCTAACGTAGAAAAATGAACTCCTGTTCAGTAGCTGCGAATAAAAACCAATCCCTTCCTTTTAGAAGACTTGAGCTCTTCCCAAACAAAACTTTCATGAAGCTGTGATATTTGGAAAGGAAGTCGGCTATCTCAAGCCACAGGGTTAACCAGAAGCTGTGTAATGACGGTCATTGCCTTGACTAGTCAATGCAATTAGTCGTCAACCACGGAAAAAAATTCCATTCCAAAGGTTAAAATTTCTGTCCGTATGATGCCGTGATATATCGCCAGTATTACTGTAAATTCGCTACTTACTCTGAAGAAGCGTTAACGAATTCTTGTCGATGTATTTGTTGAGACAAAGACTTTTCCCGTAAAATTAACGAAGTATCTCAATCTAAAAAACTTCTGTGACAGAGATCATTTTCAGGACACACACTCCCCTCAACATCTGGACCCAATGCAGAATTAATTCATAAAATTCAATTACACATAAACCCAATTCATAAGCAAGGGCACTTGGATCGGCATCAGAGTGGGTTAGCCGAACAAAACAAGTTACGCCTAAAGGATCACGACTGGCTGCGAAAATATGTGGAATGTGAAGCCAATGGAGCCCACCGGGGTTCAGCGGCTCGCAGATTTTTGACCATTTTTGTAGTGTATACCGTCTAGCCACAAGTTTTAGTGCATAAGGTGAAGTTATGAAATACGAAAAACAGAGTCGCGGCCTAGTGAACAACAAAACTTCTCGATAATAATGTATCTTCTTTCGGTTTCGATACAAGATGTGTTAAAAATCTCACAAAGCAAGTACTTCTCACGCAGATTACTATAGAGTACCAAGGTAAAGAACAGGCCACGAAGACCCAGAGTGGGAGCAGCTGTATAGCTCTACTCTTCCTTCAACCTCGGAGCTAGATGGGGGGTGGGTGGTCAAGGTCACGCCCCGGTCACTTTACCCCGAGAAAGACCCGGTACACATTGTATAGGAGGCTGGGTGGGCCATAGGGCCGGTCTGGACGAGTGCGGGAAATCTCGCCTCCACCGGTATTCGATCCCCGGACGGTCCAGCCCGTAGCGAGTCGCTATACCGACTGCGCTATATCGGTCTTATAGAGTACCAAGAAGGAAAACAAATCCCGAATGGCCTGAATTTTTAAATCAGTAACGATTAGTAGTGGTAAAATATGGAAAGCTTACTTTACAATATTTTATGTATGGTCCTCTCATGTAACAAGAGTAAGTAACATTTTATTCTATCAAACACTGTCACCTGTCACACGAACCAAATAAGTGATACTCTGAAATGTGTAGCCCAATTTGGTGCATAAATCAAGAAAAAAAAACAGTAAACTGATGATAATGAAACGTAGTGTGTTTCTGTATTGTTTAAATAACGTTTAGGAAATGGGACCATTTGATAAACTGGGTAGGCTGATGGAAAATTATAGTAAAATTTTGTAACATCTGCAGACTTTTGCTAGCCTTTATGTATCACACGTTTGCAAGACACACTAAACTCTGTATATACATGTGGAAAAGTTGCTGAATTCACAAAACCACGACGCCATTCCTTCTCTATATTGTCTCCAGATCTCATTATTGAAACAAAAAAGAGACGAAGGCACACAAAAAGCAGTCTTCAAATACCAACAAATTGTCCCAGACGTTCAGTTTGCACCCAACTGTTTTGATACGTTGCCCCTAACCTTTGGTTCTCTCAGCGTTGTCTGTGCGATTCCCACCGTCTAAACGAAGGCAACAGAACACCGCCGACCTCAAGTGCGCAGACACTACGGCCTACATCTATGCAAAACGTTTTCATTACACAGTCTCTAAATTGGAATTCTGCCAACATTCACTGAATAATACTCACGTTTTAAATGTAGTTTATGGACTTTAAATGGTCTTCCCCTTCAAAAGTGAGACTTCACACAATATTATTACATTCAGATTTCGAATTAACAGAATATATATAATTTTTAACTTTAATTTCTATGTCACGTCTCCACAGGCTTATTTCCGCGTGACAATTGCTGAATACGAGTGTCTTAATTTTGTATATTTGCTCGTCATATTAACCCTTTAAACGCCTAATTAAATCCCATCTGCCATCCGTTGGCATTGGCTAGAAGTCAGTATTCGGAAGGTCCTGCGACCGGCCACCTCGACACAGGGTTTTTCTTGTTTTCCCTGTGTCTATAAGCAAATGCTGAGATGGTTCCCAAAATTCCAAGTTGCCACTACAAGCTTCTCATGTAGCCCTCCAGACTTAAATTTATTAGAAACCAATTTTATATTTTGTATACATGTAAAATAACCACTGCCACCGGGTGACAACCAAATTGCAGTTAATAATATTAATTATTATTATTATTATTATTATTATTATTATTATATTAGGAGATCACCACATTCTCCACGTTAGCAGGATAGGGGTTAAATAGAAAACTCCTGGTTCAATATTAATATTTGTTCAAGTATAGTAGATGCAACACAAAGCAGTCTATTTATTATTCTGCAAGTTCACTCTACATGTTTCGTGTGTCAACCACACCCACCATCAGGAGAAAGCAAAACCGTAACTACAGCCTCCGGTACTGTGCAGCTACCTCCCTCCAAAGTGGCAAAGCTAGCGTGGCCACGTTGGAGGGAGGTAGCTGCACAAAAATACTACCAGTACCGGAGGCTGTAGTTACAGTTTTGTGTACTCCTGATGGTGGGTTTGGTTGACACACGAAACATGTAGAGAGAACTTTCAGAATAATAAACAGACTGCGTAGTGTTGCATCTCGTTGGACAGTTATTAATATAGATCAGCGATGCACGGAACCACGATCATAAAATCCTTGTTCAATGTTACGAAACACGCAGAAGGATAAACGTAAAAACATATCGAGGAAGGTAATATCATTTAGCGAGATATCCTCAGACATTATGACGGGGGTCAAATCTGAAGCGAAGAGTTCCCTGATATTTACATGCGTTGGTTGTTGAATCGAGGGGTCATAATGTGACGTAAAACGGAAGAAAGGAGCTTCTGTGTAATTATCGCAGTCCAAAATTTATGTGTCCCATCATGCTTCGTCTTCTAAACATTTCTGGTAAAGGTAAAGCAGTCCCGTTACAGGCCTGGAGTGGCCCAGAGGGTTCCAGGAAGTTACGGTTCCCAGATTTCATGACAACGGCATAGGATGGTGGGAAGTTTGTCAGCCTTACGCACCGGCCGCTTTTACCCCCAGAAAATGTTCCTGGCACTCATTTCTGTTAGAGGCTGAAACATTTCTGGTATTTCGTGTTAAACTTGGAAATGAAAACAAAAAGTAACATTTATGAATAGTATTTCTATACCACCACTATTTGCAACAAAATCATGTAGAGTTTTTAGTCGTTAAACTTAACATGCTACTCATTAGCATGGTCAGAAAAAGAAATGTAATAGTTTATACAATTAGAAACGCATAAACACTAAACGTACAACATTAATCTTTCTCCCTTAATGTACCAGCATCATGAAACTCCATTTTCTCTTTTTGATTCTCATTGCTTCCTTCACTTCTCTTCCACCCACATATCAAGAGTTTTTATTTGATTCCACCAGCTCCATTCATCAACACAACGCTCTCCTTTTGTCAATTGTTTTTCTACGGAATTCGTTTTCCTTGCCGCTCTTTATTTTGAACTGTCGTCGTCAAATAAAATATCGTCCGCGTGTTTTGTAGCCATACATAAGAAAATCCACAAGTGGAAAGGAAAAATTAAAACTAATGCAGATAGCAATATAACGCAAGGAAAATAAACACATAAAAAAAGCGTGCGTGTGATGTGTATGTGATGTGCATGTGATGTGCATCAGAGCGTACACTTACCTTCGATTTGAATACATGTTAAGTTACACAGGCGATTAACGCCTTAAAAATGAGCTAAATATTAATGTTTATGTCAGTTTTGAATCTGATATTTAAGTTTCAAAAATCCATCAACCCTTAAGCGTTTCTGCATTATGCGCCATCAATGGGCCTGTTAATAATTCTACATCCAGAAATAATTTTAAAAAATCCCATAAACTACGTCATAAAATACTTCTAAACTTTCACCCAGGTCTCAATGTTGAAGTTTCGAGATCACACTCAGACACACAACATTCGGTAGGACCCCTCTGGACGAGTGATCCGCCCTTCGCAGAGACCTCTATCTGGCAACACACAACATACACAAGAAACAAACATCCATCCTCCCCCTCCCCCGGCGGAATTCGAACCCGCAATCCCACCAAGCAAGCGGCCGCCAGACCCACACCTTAGAACGCGCGGCCACCGAACCTGAAATATATATATATATATATATATATATATATATATATATATATATATAACACCAGCAATAAAGTTACCGTAAAGTTCAAGTTGTTCCTGTTCAAGTCATGAAGGCCTACAGGAGAGTAGTGGGTTAGCTCCGCTCATATTACCCTCGATGCTAGATGGAAGTGGGTGGTCAACATCAGACTCTGGTCGCTTTACGTCCGGGAAAGAACATTAGGCGCTGGAAAGGAGGGTGGTGGAACCCAGTGCGTGGATGGACAGTTCGGCGAAGCGTAATGTCTCTTATCCCTGCTGGGATTTGAACCCTGTATCGCCCAGCCCAAAGCGCAGTCGCTTTTCCCAATTACTTCTTCAATTTATAATGAGAATAGTGGAACATTTCTGTAAACACAGCACCCTCTCAGATTGTGCCATTCTTTATACACATCACACCAGTTTCTTCTCTCTACCCTTTACGCCAATACAACACTTGCCATGATATTCTAAAATCAGTTATTCCTCTATTTATGGAAGCTCCAATTACTTTTAATTTATCTATTTTACTAAATTCCATTCGCCTCTTTTGCTATGCAACGGACTTTAACATTCAAAATATAAATTTAACACAATCAAAATTAGGAAAATTCAAATAGTTACAATTTCGAAAAGCAGACAAAATGTTTGTTTGAAATGATATAGCAAATATACTACACAGGCGTAAAAATACCCTTGAAATATTAACGTAGTTTACTCTGACAGAAAAAAAAATGTTTAAAAAATGACTGTTTTGAAAAGTAAATTTTGAAATTGGAAGCTTTAAATTTTTTGAGGTTCCCAAAATATCGATGCGTTTCACAAGTTTAAAAAAAAAAATCTGTAAATGCAACAAATGTTGCAATGTTGTTTACGAGACGTCATGACGTGTCTTGCGGTTTGCATAACCTAGTACGTAACAAGGGCAATGGGGAAGGGGAGTGGTGCCTACATGCCTGTTGTGATAAACAATGCAACAGCGCATAAAGCAGGTGGCTTTACAAAAATTAAATTTGTTATTACAGATCACGGGTAATGTAAAGGGTTAGTGCAATGACTTGAATGTTTCATTTAAAGCACACAGATATAACTTCTCCTACATTTTGTATGTCAGTGAAACTTGGCCTCTCACGCTAAAAGAAGAACACGTGCTGAGTGTATTTGATAGTAGGGAGTTAAGAAATTTATTTGGCCCTAAGAAAGAGGATGCAAAATGCACTGGAGAAGATGCCCGATAAAATATCAGTATTATTCGTGGGAACAAATACAGAATAAAGAGGAAGGAGTATGTGGCACGTTTGGTTCACATAAGGAACGCAAACAGGGATTTTGTAGGAAAACACGAGGGAAAGAGAAGGCTTGGAAGGACCAAGCGTATGTGGGGAGATAATACTAAATTGGATATTAAAGAAATATAGAGCGGCATGGACTGTGTTAACATGCCTTAAGGAAAAGGGATAAGTAGCAGGGTGATGTGGGCCTCCTTTAATGTACCCTCGGTTATAAAATTTTCGAAATCTCTTGAATGAATCAGGAACTAGTAGTTTCCGAAGAAAAATCTGCTCCTGGGAGTAGGTTAGTTACATTAAGTAATATTTGTTATATACACTGAAGAGTGTTCCTTGCCTTTGCTTAATGAATGAATATACTTTCTCACTATAGCGTTCGCCATCAGCTCATATCGCCGTGCAGCAATCCGTGTGCGAACAAGGTGTTGCAGGTAGTATGTCGTCCTCCAGCATACAAATGTCCGCCATCTTACAAACAGCGTTACAATCGAGTGACAAGAGTATGTACACGCACGAGAGGGAGATATACAAGGATTTATGAGCTCCAAAAAACATGGAAATCGCTGTGTGAAATGGTTGATAAAACTATCAAGCCAGAATTAAAATTTAAACGATTGTACAATTTTTTTATATATGCAACCAATCAAATTTTACGAAAATTCATTCCTCGAATCTCCAGTTTTTTTGTGTCTATGGACAGCTGAAGAGAGCGATTTGTACAGAAGCTTTACTAATATTCGAAAGGGCTTCATAAGTAAAGCTGAAACGTTATTTACAAAATAAAATTTATTTTTTAAAAACTGACTTAGACGCACTGCAAAACTGATGGTAGCATATAATTCGCGTCCTGTTCCCTCTTGCTTTACCGGAGCATCTCTTACATTGACTTATCACATACTATGTATGTGAGGCTTAAACTACGGTATCTACGATATCTACACCACTTGATGCACTTGATGCAAACAAGGGCATTAAGCTATACTGAAAACTTCTCCAAATCCAACAGCCAGGAAATTTAAAAAAATATATAAAACATAAATTTTGACGTTTTTCTGACAGTGCATCTCAGTATATTTATCCCAGTAATTAACCAACTTGATGCACAAAATTTTGTTTTACAATAACTTTTATTTCATGCCTGTACATGTTTCGGGCACATGTGCTCGAAACATGTAGAGGCACGAGATAAAAAATTATTTAAAAACAAATTTTGTGCATCAAGTTGGTTAAATACTGAGATAAATATAAAACATATTTAATTATAACCTAAAATAGGAACTTACACGTATCGGGAACTTTAAACAGACTGTAATATATTTGATTTTTTGAAAAGGAAGGGATTTATTGCCTAAGGACACACTAAAATAGCGACAGGTAAACCATTCATGTCTGATTTCAGGTTCAATCAATGTCACGTATTGCGCCAGTTTCAAATGTCTATCAAAATTAAGAGAGTTCACTTTAATACAAGACCCAAATAGCCTTCTCTAAATAATTGCATTGTATTAAATTATCCTTAAATCAAATGCGAATAATACTGATGTTAAAAATGATTGAAAGAGTTCTAATTTTTCTAAACGTGATGTTTAATACACGCAAGCCACGTTTTACTTCAAATACATTAATGGGTTGGTGTTTGAAATGCAGAAGTAGTGTTTTGTTTAAGGTAGTAAATACTTGATGAATTTCATACAAATGGGCTTCAAGTTCATAGTGTTTAAATGGGAATAATAATGTACCAAGTTTACATAAATGACAGTTTGAAACTTTAGAGGATATTCAGAAAACGAATTTATTTAACAAGAAAAATTCCACTGACCGTGCCCCGAGCGTACGAGAAAGTCAATAATCCACATAATGTTCAAGAAATAAAACATAAGGTTCGAAGGGAATTTGTTAGTATTTCGAGAAAAATCTCCATCATGTGCAGTGAGATATTTTTAAAAGTCGCGAGAGCTGCTTAGAAGCCGGCCATAGGCAATTCAGAATTCTTGCGTGCTTTCTTCTGGGTAATTCCCCGCCGACTGAATTTTATATTCCGACGTTTCGGAACATTCTGTTCCACGTTCATAGACAGGTAAGTATGAAGATGTAACAGTGTGTTCCGAAACGTCGGCATATAAAATTCAGACGCCGGGGAATTACCCAGAAGAAAGCATTTAACAATCAGAACACGGCGAAAGTTTGAAATGAAGAAAAATTCAGAATTCGTCTAACAAATAAGGTAACTAACAGCAGAATAAAACTAACACAATTTCCCAATGAAAGCAGGCAACCTATACGAATCATTTCCCTCGATATTTGCCTTGATTATGGACAAAATTACAAGCGCAAGATGTGTACAATGGGAAACATTTTGGTGATTCAAAAAGACGTGAATAATGGGAGGTTTGAGGGAGGTTCACAACTTATTTGTGGGCAGTAACCAACTAATAGGCTTGTGGGCGTAAAGTCCCACATGTGCACCAACTGGATTTATATTGCTCAAAACACAGCAGATTAGAGACTATCACTGCGTGTTCGGCTGCATGTTACACCATCGTTTAGCTGGCCCAGTAAAAGCAGACTGTATTTAAAAACTATTTTTCAAACACATTTTTTACGTATGTTTCGTACGTGTTGTCAGCAGGTGGCGCCTGCAAATTTATTTTTACGCTAGATCCAGAAACATTTAAAACCAGTCCTGTGTCGAGCATGTTAAATTAATTACACTGTACTTCAGAATAATGTAAAGTAGCCTAACAATCGAAATTTGCGTTGCTGTAACAAATCACTATGAGTGACAGTAGTGATGCCTTAGGCATTCTGTCGGTATTGTGTCTTTCCTCTCGTATGTAAGTCTTAACATCTGTAAAGGTTTCACTGACGGCATTATTTTAGACTCTTTGACTTTATAGTAAGGAAATCTGCGATTCGTTGCATATGATAAAATCCGTAATAGTAGAAATGGATTCCTCTTGAGTCCAGCAAAGCAGAAGGCAAACTCCAACAAACCACTCGCCAGTAAAATGGCGCCTTAAAAATTAATTCTCTCGGAAAGTACTGCCATTGTATTGGGGTTCTTCAAGTAAAGTTCAAGAACTTAATGATTACAAATACAACTTAAAAACCTTTCACTCTTCCAGAAGACGAAGCGCTTCCGAATTGGCATGTGGCAAAATTTATGGTTGTCATTAGAGAAGTGTTGGCCGGGTGGCTCAGTCGGTATAGTGACTGACTACGGGCTGGACGGTCCGGGATCTAATCCCGGTGGGGACGAGATTTTCCGCCCGTCCAGACCGGCCCTGGGGCCCACCCAGCCTCATGTAAAGTGGGTACCGTGTCTTTCACGGGGGTAAAGTGTAGCCGGGGCCTGCTGCTGATCACTCATCCCTTTCTAGTGCCGCGGTCATGGAAGAGTAGAGCTATATCTCTACCCACCCTCTGGGCCACACCGGGCCTGTAATGGGATCACTTTACCTTTACAATTAGAGAAGTGGCACATGTATCCACACTTATTTGTGTGATACACACAGGCTGTCACATTTGTAGAGGATACTTTGTCCACACCAAGTACGCGAATTTTGTGTACCTGTCCCTCATGTTAAATAATACTTTTTTTCTGAAACACAAAGTAGTAATTTCTCCCTCTCCAATGGATTATATGTTCTGGGGTCTTTCACTTCAGAATTAATTTTGCAACAAGACAGGAAATGCACTATAACGTATCGTACGGGCGCGTTCGTGTAAATAATATTGCCATGATAAGCAATAACTATTACATATTCTGTGTGTTTGTTTGTAGATTTAAGGATCCATCATGCAAAGCGCCACACTGTCATCTGTGGCCTGTCCGGCTCCACAATATTTTTCCACATTATTTCATAAAGGCATAATTTTCGGGGAAAAAAAATTACTGAACACACAATGTGTGTGTTGATATTTTCTCTACAACTTTCGTCTGTAACATTTCTCATTATGAGAAGAAATGAGAGCGATAAGACCACAAACGTTTATCGGTGTTCATGTAAACTACTCGTTATTCTTGTCAGAATTTAAGTAAACATGAGCTTCCTCAGACATTCGAAAAAAAAATTCAAATATCAAACTTTACGAACATCCGTCCAGTGAGAGCCGAGTTCTTCCATGCGGAAGGAGGGACGAACGGAAATAAACAGACATGACGAAGCCAATAGACGTTTTCCGCAACTGGGTGAACGCGTCTAAAAAAGAAACCCTTGACAAGTTAAACAGAACATGGAGTCAGCAGAAAGTACAGCAAGTGTTTTCAATATGAATATTTGATATGTTAATCTTGACGATGTTTTTGAAATCGATTATTGTTTATCTTGTAGCAGCCTGTAAACTGTGCCTACGATCCCAGGGAAGGAGTTTTATTGAGTGGATTCGCCGATGCAAAGGCAGGTGAGGTGTACGTGCCTTAACACGTGCCTAAGACTTGGGTTTCAACATGACCTGAGCAAACTGAAGCCAAATGAAAAACTTCCACTTCCTGCATTTCGTATATTATTTACTTAATGTGCAACTGATTGCTTCGACAGTCTCCTTATTCCACTCCTTAATACAACAAATTAAATAATGAATTAATTTTCTTCCGTTTATTCTGTGAAATGTAACAAGATAAATCAATACTGCACGTGTATCAATCAAAACTGCACGTGAATCAAGTGTACACGAATGAGAGCGAACATAAATAACTCACAAACCGCAGTCTTTACTAATAAGTCACTTGAAAAACATCTATCAGTTCTTTCTTAATAATTAACGAGCATTGCTAGTTTTCTGCTTTGCGTCTGTTAGGATTTAACGTATAACCTGCATACTGTTACGATTACATTTCTCCCATTGTCACAGAAAACATGGTGCTTGTCTTTCTGTTATGTATTTATTCACCGAAATTCCTGTTTTTCTTCGTTCTTCTCTTTCTCTGTGTCTTCTAGGAAATTAAATACAAAAAAATGGCAATATTCAGACAACCAGGAATTCTTCTTCCTATTTCTTCCTTCATGAATTTACCCTGTCAGTCGTCAATTCAGGCATCATTGCAAGAGTACATTCTGCCGAAGAAGTGCTTGTTTACAATACACGGTTTTGCTTTCAAAGTTGCTTATCCCGCCAACTATACTGTCCACCAAAACTTTGTAGCACTGTACATACGTGTCGACATGCACGTGGTATCTTCCAAATGTTTCCGGAATCACTTCATTTCTGAGAAATAAAAAATAATATACGATCACTTAACCTTTTGACGCCTAATGTCAACTATAGGGGTCGTACCGCACCGCTAACCTCTAAAGTTGCATTTTATATATTTATTCAACAAATATAGGTACTGAATATTTTAAACATGGTATACACTCTCCGTTTTTTTTCTCTTCAAAATGCAGTTTGT
>Ga0123354_10015780_pt1 | contig 11817 bp, 7 predicted proteins | sample TergutLab28metaG_2_FD_97872 | JGI IMG/M metagenome (GOLD analysis project Ga0123354, IMG submission 97872) | Labiotermes labralis P4 segment gut microbial communities from Petit-Saut dam, French Guiana - Lab288 P4 | ecosystem: Host-associated > Arthropoda: Insects > Digestive system > Gut ... | reverse complement strand
CGCCTGAACGAGTGCGGAAAATCTTGCCCCCACCGGGATTTGATCCCCGGACCGTCCAGCCCGTAGCTAGGTGCCGTACCGACTGAGCTGTCGCGGCCCACATTTTTCATTCTGTACCAGTTGAATAGTCTCAGGGTAAACATCGATTACGGCCCTGTTGTGATTACGACGAAGTTCTTTGTAATGGAGGCGCGATGTGTTTTCCCTGGGGTAAGAAACTTGCGTTTTTTAAATTACGTAAAGTACCATCGTACTGAAATTGATCCCAATTCCAAACTGCTCGTGACTGCTTCTCATGCAGCCTTCCGACTTAAAATTTACTTGCCTGCTCACTCACTCACTCCATGGAACAGAATCCTTTTTGAGAAACTAACCGGCTGTCAGTTAGCCCAGATATTCCCCACATTTTATAGAAATCGAATGTTCATTATCGCCTTTACAAGTGCCCGCCACCTGCCCTTATCCTGAGCCACATCAATCCAGTCCATGCCCCACCACACCCTTTCTGAAGCTCCTTCTTAATATTATCTTTCATCTATGGCTGGTACTTTCAAGTGATCTCTTTCCCTCAGGTTTCCTCACCAAAACCTCTCCTCTACCCCATACGTGCTACATGCCCCACCCACCTCATTCTTCTGGATTTGATCACCCGAATAATATTTGGTTAGGAGTACAGATCATAGAGCTCCTCATTTTGTAGTTTTCTCCACTCCCCTGTTACCTCGTCCCTCTCAGGCCCAAATACCTCTATCAGCACCCTACTGTCAAACACCATCAGCCTACGTCCGTCCCTCAATGTCAGCGACCACGTTTCACACCCATACAAAAACAACAGGCAAAATTGTACTTATTTATGTCTTAAACTGCCACAACATTATATTTACAAATTATACAGTTCATCATTAAGTCAAACTTCTGCTGTGTTTTTTCTATGTCGTTGTTTTTGTTAATGCAGACTTTCTCTCTTTTATTGGTTCAAAGCACTTGAGATGCAGGCGCTGTTCTTCCAGCCAGACTATCATTTGACAGCCAGCACGAGACTGCCTCGTCGGACTGTGCCTGTCTCCGCGGTTTATTTCTCTCGCCTTCATGTGCCAAATGATCAGAATATTAATATCGCTTGTAAATGCTATTCAAAATGCACGTTGCGTGGACTTTGCCACGAATAAGAAATAAATTTTTTGTTTCTCTGCTGCCAGACATGTTACTGAGTTCATGCAACAACAGAATTAAAGGACTTCTGTTTACCTTTTTGTTAGAGATCTTTCCGAAGACCTCAAATTCTTTCGGTGATTGAATGGCCTATCGGTACGGTATTGAACAGCTGTGCAAATTACGTTTTGCAATAGGCGTAAGCTCCAGGTGAATGTAAAAGTCGAAAGTAAAATTCTCCCAAGAACAAGCCGTGAAGGCCCCGAGGGCGACTAGACATTTAGCTGTACTCTTTCTTTAACCTCGCCGGGGTAGGTGGTCAACGCCACGTCTCGACCGCTTTACCCCTGGGATAGAAACCCGTTACTCATTGCACAGGAAGATGGGTGAGCCCCAGGCCCCACCTGGACGAGTATGGAAAATCTCGCCTCCACCGGGATTCGATCCCTGGACCGTCCAACCCGTAGCAAGTCTCTATACTGACTACGCTATCCCGGAGATCAACATAAATGACAAGTACGTATCATAAAGGAAAGTGTGAAGCTGAATTTTGGGAATAAGTTTCTTCGGCAGCGTTCTAGAAATCAAACGTAGGGGGAATTTTTCACTTACTGAAGAAAATTAACTCGCCTCTTCTGTAGCTACAGAGTCTGTACTTCAAACAGACTCTGTAGCTCTCGCTAATGGCCTCCGTCAACTCGCCCGTGGCCAGTGTGCAGCTGTATTGCTGGGTCTCTGGTTGTCTTAATGCACTCTAAGTAGCTTGATTGAAGGTGTTCTGAAATTAAACACATCAAGCGTCCACCCGCATCTACGACGATGCAAAGAGTGCTTCAGGACACAGAGACTTTTCGAATAAACTCTACCCTCATTTGTTTCTGTGTGTTAATGTTCGTAGCAGCAAAATATGAAACTAGCTGCTGCTGACCAAATTCTGATTCCATTCTCCCCATTAATGTGTGGGCCAATTTCTTTTTTAATGCTTTGAGGCAGAGAGGCTTTAAAAATATGAGTAAAATCGGTACGACCTTGAACCTTATTCTATCAGCGATATTAGGCCAGCTAACAAATGACCTCACGCTCGTCTGATGTTTTGTTTACATCGCGAGAGATTCTGTAACTGTAGTTGTGTTATTTTTGCTTTCGAAATGTATTACATGAACCGCGTCGTGTCATGCCTTATAATCGGCTTCGATAAAAATCAGCCACTTCACGGATCAAAGTTCAAAGCACACATAAATACATGCGTCGTGTTACTTGAACAGCGGCAGCGTTAGACGCCTTAATCAGTCTTTGCATGTGTACTGCACACCGTGATAGTAATTTGCTGCATGTTTGTTGTAAGAGATAAAACTATCATAACCAAATCACATTATAATTAGTATTGCACACATTAACGCGTCATTTATCGGGACAGTCTTGGACCATCTGTAGCCCTCTCTTTCACCCCAGTGATCCGGTCATTATCCGGATTACCGGAGGGAAATCTGAGACAAACCGTACTCTGCGACTTTTGGTGTGAGTAAAGCTGGAAGAGAGAGTCTTTAACTCCTCAGCAGTAAGGATTTGATTTCTCGCGTGTCATTGCTCTGTTATTTTGCTATTAGAGTGAACGAGAGCAACAGAAGTCCAATTATTATTATTATTATTATTATGTACGTTAATCGAAGTATCTAGCCTTCAAGGAGTTATACTTCAGCTTCGAGTGATTATTTTTTGTATGTCACCTGTGCCAAGGGGGTTTTCCCTTGGTGATCCGGAATCCTGGCTAATCCGGACCACCCCTCCTTCCCATACAGTCCGCACTGCAAAGGAACTACTGTATATGTCAAATATTAAAAACTGTCTGTAACAATATTCAAATAGATGCAGAGCAAAAGTGAAAGGAAATAAATCTGGTATCTCGTACTGAAATGTGCAACAAGAAGTGGGGAGAAAAATGTACACAGATCAATGTAATTGCGTGAAAGAACCGGGTTAGAGAGGTTTATTTTGGGAAATCTGACAGGCACAAGGAGAGGCGCAGATGTCACCTTTGTAACGATGAACAGAATGTGCTTCATCTACCGCAAAAACGTTATGAGGCACAGAGGTGGAGAGAGCAATTTTTATTTAGTAAATGCTTATAGATGAATCAATAAAGAATGTGCGGGAGAATAATCAGCTGCAACAAGATCAGAGAGTTAAAAAGTAAGTAAATTTTTGTAAAAAGTAAAATGCAAGTGGGAAATTGAAGTGAAAGAAACGGTGTAATTTCAAGAGGAAATGAGAGAGGAGAAATTATGGATAGAAATACTACACATGTATATACTGTACATGTAAATTTGGATGAGACAGAACCTGACAGAAGATAGTCATTAGTATAGACAGACTTCAGCCATTAGGATTAAAAATAATATATGTCTACTGGCGAAAACCGGGTGTTACGATTTGCACCCATAGGGTAAAGGGAACCCAACCCGTAAATTTGACTTTATTTGATTACGGAACCGGAAGAGTCGTGTTACGTTGACTGGCACTCGGCTGTACAATATATACCTGTATTGTACAGCCGTTCGTGACTGGTTCAGTCGGCTTTACATTTTGTTAACCGAGCATCTTCAAGTTACAATTTTGAAGCATGTACAGTACCAACTGAAGGGTCGATTAATAAAGTCAGTCAGTCAGTCATGAATACAGTTCATTGTGAACGCCAGGAGTGACTGAAGCAATATCATAACCATATTTAACATCGCTGTCGCAAGTCACGAAGAAGTCCATGATCAATTTTTCACAGACTACCTAGATTCGTGTCTTGTGCTCGTGTAGCTTCGTTGGTGGTAGGAGGACCTAGACTTTGTCCTTCACAAAAGCCCACAAAAAGGAAGAAGCAAATCGCCTTTCCCGTCCCTTGCACAAAGACAAGCTCCATCACACGGTCCGTACTTGCGTGGCCTGTACTGCCTGACAGAGTACTATGGCGAAAGGTAATTTCCCCCGAATTTACTACGTTTCTGCAAGCGGAAGGTGCAGCACGATGTTCTGTGCCGGTGACTCTCTGGCGACAAGTCTAGCAGAATTGCATGTCACTGTTACAGCTGTCCTGTTCGCAAAATGTGACAGCGTGACAATGCCGTTACAAGGTTTGCAGCACCGGAGTCTGTGTAGTAGGGAAGTATGGGTAGAAGTTTACGGGAACCTTTCCCTTCATGTTCCCTAGTCCTATCATAACCGTCGTCGTCGTCATCATCATCATCATCATCACGTAGTCTGCCTTACGACAGGTCGATAATCTCTCAAAGCGATTTCTTCACAGAGTGCGATCTAGAGCTTCTCTCAATTTCCAGTATCGTCTCCTTTCCTTAACGTCATCCAGTGGCTGTTTACATCTTCTTCCTCGTCTTCCCGTCCCTTCTATCGTAGGACTATAGGCACCAAAGTTAGATACTGTCGATAACGAGCGGCAATTTTAATCACAATTTATGCAGAAGTTTCAGAGCTGAAGAAGCCGGAATAACGGAAGGAAAGATACTTCTCCATTATGTGCTAATTTTGTTCGGATTGTTTGAACGTGGCATAAAAAGTGCAGATTAACCCTATCCGCGTAGACCTAGTGTTAAGGAAGCCAAACTGAAAGGAACAGGTAATTGGGACTTGACTTTCACCTGTGCGTGCCAAACCGCTATTTGGTATGGGTGTGACCATCCATACGTGCCCTCTCTGTACTGAACGAATATTTCAAGTGCGTGTTTGTACAGTACTTTCTGATCCGTCCGTCTGTAGCTTACTTTACTGGCTCCAATGCAAGTTTCTGCAATCATTCATAGGTATAGTACTGTAGCCGTCCAAATCACTAAAACATTAAATTGCCTAACCAGTTGTCATTGATCAAAAATTCCTCCCAGGGAAAATTACGTGCCGATCTTACACAGTCAGATCAGCAGTAGACAGACTCAGTTATGTGGCACTGTTTTTCGGGAACATCTCGCTAACTCTTTTAATACTGATTATTAAACTTTACAGTGGGTATCAATTATGAACTGCACCGAGACCTTTATAAGTCCCGGGTCTTGATTAATCGTCCTGTTCTTTTTCCCGTCTGGCGCACACGAGGGCCGGAAACCAAATGTTTTCCGAACTTAGCTGGGCCTGCCTTTCATAAAACACGTGTCCCCACTTTGGGCTCTCACCAAACGTGCAATTTCTGCTTGCTGTAGAGATTAGCGCGACATAAGTCGTCACTAACCCTCAGGCAGGGTAGCCGTATTCTTCCTCGCGAAAATAAAGCCATAAACCTAGGAATATCTTCTTACTCGAGAGGTCTTACGACCTTGAGGTCCGTACCTCCCACTGTGACATTTCATGCTCCATCCCATGCGCCAGCATGCATTTCGCTCGAATTCTAGTAATTGTAATTATTCAGCCAAAAGTAATATGCCTATCTAACCACCGAGCATATCTGTGACCTGTTCTCGAACCAAGGATCACCGGTAAGAGTACTTTCAGTCTAAACACAACTGTCTATTTACTGCACAAAACAGTTACATGTGTCGACTATGGATTGTAGCCATCATCAGACTGTCTACAAGGCTAACTTACTAACTTACTCCATTGTGCAGAGTCCTTCTTGAGCAGCTAACTGGTTTGCAGCTAGTCAAGAAATTTCCGCATTTCACGGAACCTGAACTTTCATTACCGCACTCACAAGCGTCCGCCAACTGTCTCTATCCTGGGCCCGACTGTCTGCAAGGCTAAAATGGAAATGTTTACAGTCACCTCTTTTGAGATTTCAAAACAATACAGACATTGTTACACGAAAACACATAAACATACTGTAAGTAGCTAGCCTTTGGAATAGCAATTTCTAGAAAGTTTGTAAAATGATGTTTTAAAAAACTGCAACGTTGTTAAATACTAATGATGAGTTGTAAGTGTTAAAAGTAGAGACTTAGTAATTGCTGAGCTATACTCTTACCGCTTACTGCGTTTCCTTAAGGAGACATTGTTTAGTCCCACGGTATCTTCACCATCACGTGTTCATTTTCTCGGATTTTTGTGGAATTTTATGTTTGTCATAATACATTACCGGGGTGTTGATAAGTCCTTAGCCCGACCAGGAAGGAAACAAGTTCAGAAGCATGTCAGGGACGCTTGCGATTTCAACAACATCGAGAAGCGAGGTGTCATCAATTTTTTTTTCCTGCAAGGCAAGAACCCGGAGGAAATTCACACCTTCCTGACAGAAACATTAGCTTGTCTCCTTCCTGGTCGGACTAAGGACTTATCAGTATCCCTGTATTACCACCCTGTTCTTACACCTTCAGATTCCGTCTAAACAGTAGGCATCATACGAATATATGATAATGTGTGTAAATGTAGATATACCTGCATGTTTATTTGTCTTGTTCTCGTTTTACGCGTGACCTGGTGTCTTACTCGGACACGTTCCATTTCCACGAAGAACCAATCTGAGCATGCCCGTGGGACAACGTGAGACGTGCACCAGTAACAGGCAAGGAAGCATGAAGAAATCTGCAGTAACATAAGCAGAAGTGTCTGTCTGTACCTTCCTTTCATATCACGAACTCTCAGCATTTCATTAAGGGCAGGCTGTAAACCCTGTCGTTCCGTTTTGTCACAATTCCACGTATTTTTCTGTGTAACCACGACATCTAGAGTTTTGACATTTGGCACAGTCGGGGTTCTCTGTATCTGCTGCCTTTCCTGTGCAGTTACTTAATAGATCTGTCGTTAACTTTACTCCGTGCATTACTTGTGGCTTTGAATAATGTAGACATCGTTAGAATTCCAACAGCCTTGATCGATTTCGTATCTGTGAATAGTGTCACGCCACTTTCCAACCGTCCATGCTTTTAACCGACATGACGTTAGAATGTCGCGGGGCAACAACCCGCTTGCCGTTGTTGAAGGTACAAAAGACAGTGTCAATGTCTTTTTGCTTCTTCCATTTGCAGCTATTGAAGGTACTGTACAAGAGATTGCGTCAATGTCTTTGTGCTTCGTCCATTTGCAGTCATTGAAGTTTCGAAGGACAGTGTCGATGTCTTTATGCTCCATCGAGTTGCAGGTACAAGAGGCAGTGTCAGTACACGCACTCATTTCGTCGAAAACAAAACAGTTTTATTTTTATTTTTTAAATAATGTGAAATACCAACTTGGTCCAACAGGGTAATTTGTTGATGTATTCTTAGCTCGACATGTTTCGGTCGCATACGCCCATCATCAGGAGCATTAGATGTTGAGTTGCAGCATATGGTTTTCTGCACCGAGTTTTTTGGATGGTGGTGGTCTTGAGAGCCGCTGCGTGGGTCGTGGGTACGGTTTGGATGGTGACACGCAGCGGCTCTCAATACCACCAACCATCCAAAAAACTCGGTGCAGAAAACCATATGCTACAACTTAACATCTAATGCTCCTGATGATGGGCGTATGTATGTACCCGAAACATGTAGAGCTGAGAATACTTTCAATAAATTACCTTGTTGCATCAGGTTGGCATTTCACATTATTTCATGATGAAGATGCACGGTGAAACAACCCTCAAAGGTTTATTTTAATTCAGAATGTTCCTTTACATGTATGCTAAATATTTCAGTCTGTACTTAGGCCATAATCAGGCATTTCAATACAAAAATTCTATACATGAAGATGTAATAGACTAGAATATAAATGGCCCCTTCTTTACAGGCCCAGAGGAGGAGTAGATGTATAGATGTACTTGTTCTTTAACCTCAGCGCCAGGTGGGGTGAATTGTCAACGCCACGCCTTACCCCCGCAAAGAGAGCCGGTAGCCAATGTACAGGAGGCTGGGTTGGCCCCAGGTCCGGGCTGGACGTGTGAGGAACGTTCCGCTGTACTGACTGCGCTATTCCGGCCCAAACCTTCTAATGGTTGTTTTTTATACCTAAATTTAGAGATTCTCTGAAAAAATAGGATGTATAGTAATTATTTGACTTGCACAGCTTTAAACCCGTGTGTATTTGGCGTGCTCGTCCTGTACTGTACATTTGCTACAAGAATTAAGAGAACTTATAATCGAACTTTGTCATGACATCTGATTAACGGAGCTCAGCTGCACAGTTATAAATAACAAAATACTGGCGTTTTTTTATGTAATGGAAAGAAAATTTCCACTCCTACAGTTCCCAGAAATAACAAGACAGGGAACATGCGTATAACGTAACATTGAGGCGTCTTCGTGCAACCATTGGTGCGGTGGGAAAGCAGTAAGTATTACATATCCTAAATGCATGTTTGTAGCTTTAGGTGTCTCGCCATATTGTCGTCTGTGGCCTGCCTGCTCTGCAATATTTTTCCACGCTATCTCATACACGGCAGGACTTTCGGAGGGGGGGGAGGGGGGACGTCATTGAACATGAAATGTGTGTGTTTATTTTCTCTACAACGTTTGCATGAAAAATTTAAGAATAATGGAAAACAGTGGTGTAGATTGTTAAGCTTTTATGTGAAGCGTGACTGTAACAGAGCCCGTTGTCACGAAACAGACACGCTTTCAATTCCTTGCCATAAACACCTCTGTGCTAAAAGTCATGAAAATCCCACAAAGGGCGCAGGCGTTAATGCTGCGTCACAGGTGGACGGGCGTGGTCTGACACATAAAGTGGCCCTTTTCTCTTTCGTAAAGAACAGCTTGCTGTCTTCTGGTGGTGTCACGTAGTGTGGAGTGATGCTGTGTACTGATGCTGTGTACGTTCTGCTACCTCGTCATCGGGGGCAGATGAATAATAATAACAATTATTATTATTATTATTACTGCAATTGAGTTGTCACTCGGTGGCAGTAGTTCTTACGCTAGTAACAAATAAGAATAAATATACATAAACAGAACAATACAAAACACAGTAAATACAAGTACACGTATTACCAAAACACCCACACATTACAAAATCCACCCACTCACACACACTCACTCACCCACACATTACAAAACAAGTTAAAACAACCACAGTACAAGATGCACCGAAATAAAATAGTCACAATACAATCGAGTACCCTCAGTACAAGGTCACCCTAATGTGCATGGTACTTTTGTCCCCAAGAACTTCACCGGAACTCCACTTCACTTCACTTCAAAACAAAATCACTTCGTATATATCATGTCAGTTCACTCCACATCACTACACTTCACATCACTTCGCTTATTCACACTCAATCCCCACCTGAATTCCATTGCTTGTAACTACATTCTTAACCTTCTTTCTAAAAATGTTTATTTTACAAGGGAAGACTCTAGTAAGCACTAGCATTATCTGAGTTACTAAAGTCTGTGAGGGCAGCTTCCGTCATAACTACCGCGGTGAGAACGTCACATACCACAAATACCCTGTAATACAGTTGTCCCACAAGTTGCACAGGTATATACGGAATAGTAACTTACTATGGATTTGTAGTCGGCATAGCGACACGCTACGGGCTGGACGGTCCGGAGATCGAATCCCGGTGGAGGCGAGATTTTCCGCACCCGTCCAGACCGGCTCTGAGGCCCACCCAGCCTCCTATACAATGGGTACCGGGTCTTTCCCGGGGGTAAAGCGGCCGGGGCGTGGCGTTGGCTACCCACCCTGTCTAGAGCCGAGGTTAAAGAAAGAGCTATACCTCTACGCTTCCTGTGGGTCTTCGTGGCCTGTTCGAGGGTGATCTTTACTTTACCTTTTATAGATCTCTTGTGTGTACGAGTGAAACCGAGTGTGCTCTGTACTCAACAGATGGCACCGCTGTATCTTTTCATATCTTCATAGCAGTTTTCCCGGCATGTGAATGCGACGTGGAACAGTGCAATTCTTAATTGTGCTGGGGCCATTTGAAAACCTGCAAACCCTGCGCGGGCAGCAAACCAATTTTTAACTGTAAAAGTTTTATTTTGTAAGGAGAAATGTATTTTATACTAAACTATTAAAAGACAAATGTCATTATATAATGATTAACAAAAAATTCATGTCAAATTTAATTATATGGAAGAGCGTCATTGAGAACATAGTCCTGTTTCTCTGTCCTGATAATTTTAAAGAAATTCAGAGACTTCAAGTGAATAAAATTAATACTGAATTACGCTTGTAGTAATTATTAGTAGAACTTGTTTAGAAGTGAAAGATTGGACCTTACAATTCCGGGTTTTTTCCTCACGTCTGTCGTTGTAAAGTTTCCAGCATACAGTGCTTGCCCATCTAGGACGGATGATTGCCTTTATAACTGCGGCATTGTTCACCAGATTTTTAACTGTTCGCCAATGACAAACAAAAACCGTTGTCCTGCTCTCTAATGGAACGTAAATTAAATATTTCCGGAAACTGTCGCGGGCCGCCGGTGGGCCACATACGTACCGCGGTTTGCGCGCGGCGATCACCTGATTTTGCATCATCTGACTTTGTCCGGAATGGGAGGTTACGTGAAGGACGCGCTGTAAACGCTAGACCAGGAACCCATCAACAGCTTTGGTAAGAAATGTTCCTTAGCAGCTGTCCAAGCAGCAGCTGTAGTGCTCATCGTTAGTCAGCGATGAGCACTACAGCTGACTGACAGAGGTCATATGAAACATCTCCACTTCATTCTCTCACTCAGTCAATGCCATTGCTGTTGCGTGTCAATAATTATGGTTGACGAAATATCGGGATTCCGCTTAGGTGCAAATGAGATCTTCGCTCTTCTGGAATGTTATGCAGCATACACTGATAGTTACCGACGCTTCGGGACAATCGGTCCCATCGTCAAGGGTTAAGCAGTCCAAACGACGTTTCCGGACAACCCGTCGGTTTCATCAGCCAAGTAGATGGGACGGATAGCTTGTTCCGAAACGTTGATAACTAACTACCAATCTAAGAAGAGTAACGTGCCAGAAGAGCGAAGATCTTATCTTTGGTTCATTAATGTATGTATGTATGTGTGTATGTATGTGTGTGTGTATGTATGTGTGTGTGTATGTATGTATGTATTTTTTATAAACTTTATTACTCTGCATGCTCCATTAATATACAGTAATACTACATGCAATGAAGTTAACTTTTACATATTATCTTCAACAATGATGCTGTCATCCGCCATTCCGTATTCATCATCTTGATAAGTGTCGTCAGCTTGGCTTGGCACAGAAGGGATATTGGTTTGCAGTTTTCTAGAAGAAAGCGTGTCAACCCGGAACAAAAGCTGTTTGTAATGTTTCCAAGCAGATAGTGGGGAATCGTCAGGAGCGTCACTAACTGTAGTTCTGTTTGAAATTTTCGCGCGTTCTCTGCGAAAGTTGTCCCTCATGTTTTGCCATTTCCCTCTGACAAATAGACCTGAAGTAAAAAAAAATGCTTAGAAACTCACACAAAACTGAAATCTGTTATGGAACTACTTGAAAGTACTCTGCATAACCCTTCTTATGCTTTGCATTTATTTCACTACCTGCTTTTGTCTCTCTATATTCCTGTCTACGGGAATGACATTCAGATCTCTGGCTTTTTCATATCGGATTTCACACAACACTATTGCAGGAATAATTTATTACACCTGCGATGCCATTTGGGAGTGTTTAGTTGAGAGACATATGCCTTTTCCTACTGCAGAATTTTTTTAAAAGAGTGCAAAGGACTATGAGCATTTATGGAACTTCCCAAACTGTGTTGCTAGTATCGATGGCAAGCACGTGCGCATCAAAATGCCCT
>Ga0123354_10015779_pt1 | contig 11817 bp, 9 predicted proteins | sample TergutLab28metaG_2_FD_97872 | JGI IMG/M metagenome (GOLD analysis project Ga0123354, IMG submission 97872) | Labiotermes labralis P4 segment gut microbial communities from Petit-Saut dam, French Guiana - Lab288 P4 | ecosystem: Host-associated > Arthropoda: Insects > Digestive system > Gut ... | reverse complement strand
TCAAAGGACGATAGTGGTGAATATTGCCTTGGATGATTACACTAACTTAGTAGAATTATTGAAAATGATGTTAGATCATATTAGGCAAAAGATACAAATGCAGAAGAATCCAAAGAGTTACTCTCTCGATATATATTGGGATGAATTGAACCGACTGTACAAGATAGTAGAGGAACTTGAAGGGGAATCTCAGAGTTTCCAGAAGTTGTTATATAGAGAGCCATTAGTGAGAGGTCAAGAGACTACTAATGCCCGGAATAAATGAGGATTATTTAATATCATGGGTTACAGGCTTAAATATCTGTTTGGAACTGCAGATGCTAGAGATGTTGAACAGTTGTCAAGCGTTTGTGATGAACTTCATGCATTTGAAACAAAGGTGGTGCATGCAAGTGAACACCAGCTAACATATGTACATGCATTGGATGAGATGACTTGACAAAATATGATGGATACAGTTGAATTGGCCAGGGCGTTACGCGAATCTGTTCGGAATTTTTCACTTCATTTAAATAGAGTTGAGGCTGATTTGTTAGACATGCAGGAGGCTTTTTTACCTTTTGTACATGTTGTAAAATTCTAATCTGTATCGTGCGTATTGTTGCTAGTTTTAATTTGTCTTGTGTGTAATTGTTCTTGGTTGGCCATCTGCATTGTTGTAGTTACCTTATGTGTATTTGTTGTACTGTGTGTGCATTGCTTTGTTCTTTTTTACTTTAGATATCGGACTGCTGGCTAGAAGTCAGTACTCGGAAGGTCCTGCGACCGGCCACTTGGACAAAGGTTTTTTTTTTGTTTCCCTGTGTCTATAAGCAAATGCTGAGATGGTTCCCAAGATTCCAAGTTGCCACTACATGTTTCTCATGTAAACCTCCCAACTTAAACCTAGTAATAACCAACTTCATGTTTTGTTTACATGTAAAATAACCACTGCCACCGGGTAACAGCCCAATTTCAGTAAATAAATATATTATATTCTACTACAGGGTGGCGCAAAAAGAACGCATGTTTTTTAAATGGGTAGTAATAGGGAGAGTGAAGGTCGGCGACCTCCCCACTCCACCTGAGAATAGCTCTGATGGGATCATTCAGTAGCCATGCAGTAGTAGAACGGTGAGCACCGCGTTTTTTTGCAGTCGAGCAGTTTTTTTAGAAATAACGATTCCGTTGTTACTGTTCAACGTCTTTTCCGTGACAGTTCAATGTTGTGCGTGATGGAGGGTGGTGATTTTCGAACAGTTGTGTCGCTGTCTTTCAGTTTTAATCAGTGCGTGGCAGGATGTGGACGGTTCACCAGAAGGCTCAATTTGTGTTGTGATATGCAGAACTGTAATCTGTTGTCGCAGGGCAGCGTAAGTGGCGAAGTTTACATCCGGGAGAAAAACCTCCAACGGACAAGGCTTTGAATCAGTGGATGAATCAGTATAAAGAAACGGGTACTGTTGAAAAGCAAAAATCTACCGGCCGACGAAGAACATCGGAAGATGTTGAACGCATAAGGCAATCTTGCATTAGAAGCCCTAAAAAATCAAATGCACGCAGAAGTGTAACATTAGGGATTCCAAAAACTACCATTCAAAATGTTCTTCAAAAACGCTTGGAGCTCCATGCTTACAAGATTCAGCGAAGCAGGAAATCAAACATGAAGACAGACCAAAACGTGTCCAATTTGCCACTTTCATGCTCAACGCCATTGATGAAGACAAAACCTTCCTACAGAGCATTTGTTTTTCGGACGAAGCAACATTTTATGTGAATGGGTGTGTTACTCGACACAACTGCCGCATTTGGGGAACAATGCAGCCGAATGAGATTCACGAGTATGTTTGAGGTTCAACAAAAGTGAACGTCTCATGTGGGCTTCTGTACTATCGTGTTATTGTTCCCTTTTTCTATAGTTACAAAACCATTAATGGGGTTGTCTATCTAGATTTACTTCAACAGTACGTGTTTCCACAGATTGAAACTTTCGAACGAGAAATCGTAAGTATGGCTATTTTTGTGCAAGACGGAGTTCCTCCCAATTTCAGTTGCTTTGTGTGTGACGTTTTAAATTAGAAATTCCCTGATGCCTGGATTGGAAGGGGTGGACCAATACCCTGGCCACCTCGACGCCCAGATCTCTCCACTTGATTTTTTCCTGTGGGGGTACATTAAGAACATTGTGTGTGCTGAGAAGATAAGGAATATCCAGCACCTGCAAGAAAGGACCACATCAGCCATTGAAACTGTAACACGAGAAATGATTAAGAAAAACGTGGCAGGAGACAGAATTTCGTTTGGACGTCTGCAGAGCTATAAACGGTGCACATATTGAAATGTACTAAGGTAAGTCTAAAACTTTAAACTTTTCTGAACATTCTAAGACGCAAAACGTGTATGTGGGTGGATCCAAAATTTTCCGGACTGGTGTCGCCATCCGCACAGCAGTTGTGTTAGCGCCAAGCACCGGTAGATAGTAGGACAACCATGTTTAGCGAGTCTCCTTGCCAAGTTTCACGTAGGTGGGATGACGTAGTCAGTTTTTATGCGCGTTCATGTGGAGTCGTGTACGTGACGCGTAGCAGATATGGCAATGGATCAGAGAAGGGAACATTGAGTGTGCATCAGATTTTGTGCAAATCTTGGGAAAAGTGCTACAGAATCCCTCGAAATGATTCAACAAGGCTTCGGGGACCAAAGCTTGAGTCGTACACAGGTGTTTCAGTGGCATGCCCGGTTCAAGGCCAGTCGCACATCAGTTGACGACGATGAACACACCGGGGGACCCACAAGTTGCACAACTCCTGAAACCGTTGCACGAATTCAAGAGATCATTCGTCAGGATCGACGTCGGACCATTCGTGACATTGCCAAGGAGGTGGACGTTGGTTATGGGACATGCCAACGGGTTCTGACGGAAGAATTGGGCATGCAGCGTGTCGCAGCCAAATTTGTGCCCAGGATCCTGACAGCTGACCAGATGCAGCAGAACGTCAGCATCTGCACTCAACTTCGTCAGCTACCCTCTGACAATGAAACGTTCTTGTCTAGGGTCATTACTGGTGATGAAAGCTGGGTATACGATTATGACCTTCAGACAAAGCAACAATCCTCCCAGCGGAAAAGCCCCACGTCACCAAGGCCCAAAATGGCCAAACGAGTGAAAAGCAATCTCAAGAACATGATCATCACTTTCTTTGACATCAAGGGGATTGTGCATAAAGAATTTGTCCCAAGAGGCCAAACTGTGAATTCCGTGTTTTACTGCGACGTTTTGCGGAGACTGCGTGAAAAAGTGCAAAGACAACGTCCCCAACTTTGGTGAAAACAGACCTGGCTGATTTACCATGACAACGCACCGGCTCACACTACCGTCCTCACCCAACAATTTCTGGCTGCAAACAAAACTCCTTGTTACTCCCCACCCACCGTACTCCCCTGATTTGGCGCCCTTTGACTTCTTCTTATTTCCTAAAATGAAATTGAAGCTGAAAAGACACCGGTTCGATACCATTGAGGACATCCAGGCCGAAACGCAGAAAGTGCTTGACACTCTCACAGAAAAGAACTTCCAGGATGCGTTCCAAAAATGGAGGAGACGGTGGGACCGGTGTCTACATGCAGGAGGGAACTACTTCGAGGGTGACGGCAGCCAATGGGACTTATGGAAAGTTTTATGATTTTTACAGCGTCAGACCTGAAAATTTGGGTCCACCCATGTAAATCCGTCTAGTACTTAAGTTATAGCGGTTTCAAATCCCGTCCATCTTTTTCGATGACCCTGTATTGTGTGGCACGTTTCCTTACACTACCCACAAGAGTACGTTTCGGGACTCGACCACCCAAACGACCTGATGGGGATATACATAGTGCCTAGCCCCCGTTATTTTCAGCAAGTGGCTCACCCCTCACCAGGTGACGACCGCGTGGCCTCAATACTGTGCATGCCTCTCAAACATTCCGAACAGTTTGAGGAAAAATGTGGGGCATTACTTTCCGAACAACCATCACATAAACAACTTGATATGCGCTGCAGTCACAGTCACGAAACTGTTGCCAGTTCATTGGGGATTTAAACGTTTGAATAATACTGAATTTCTTGAAGAGTAACACAGATAGACCGGTACAGTAAATTGCATCCATGCAATTAAAGCACGCCATACACCAATGTATCAGTTTATTACACAATTTTGTAGATCAGTAAGAAAAAATTCGGAAAGACACAGTTTTGGTAGCGTGTTATTTTCTTTTATTTTCAGCCTTAGTATCGGGCCTCTTTCCTTTGGATTCTTTTCCATTGGCGAAAGGAAAAGATTTGTATGAGGGTCTGCTGACCAAGAGGTTTACAACGAGGAATTCGACCTGAGAAAGGGAATGTTTTTTTGTCATTTCTTCCAGTACCCCTGTCATTCAGTCACACAGTGGTGTAAAATTATCGCTCGTGAAATTCATTTTGTCTACCAATGCTCAAAGTAGAAATTTTCCTCAACAAGATTTTATATCCTAACCCATCTGTCTGTAGGGATTCAGATGAGTAATTTGAAGAAAGTGTCCGAAGCGTAATTAGGGACGACCTAGAAACAAATCGGTGGCTTTTGCTCTAGCCAAACAGAACTACAAGACAGGCTTCATAAGCTACACGAAGATGTCACCACGGTCGAACAAGAGACTGAACTATCGGGAAAATAACAAGACCACGCGCCGATAACTAGAGGTCCAATCACCAGCGGTGCAGGCTCCGGCGCCAAGAGCGGGTGGCGGCGGTCCAATCGCTGCTAGCTCACATTAATGGCACGGCATTCGAAACGCGTGCGACGCAACTCGGACTGTGCGGGTACACAGGAATGATCATACCGGGGGTCAAATAACCACGCCACATGTGTTTCAACTGCAGGAATAAACCCCACTGACAGTGATCCTACCTTGCTAGACGTACGGAACGTGACGCTGACCGACGATTCAGAGTACGAAATAAGTGTGGGGAGTCGAACACAACTGTACATCCAAGTCCACTGCTATAGCTCCACTCAAATTAGTTCCCCTGGATAGAACTACCAGTACCACACGGCGGTCTAATTTAAATAGGTGTCAAGCAGTCTGGCCCTATGGCAACACGCTGCTTAATTGGTATACAAATCAGCACCACCACATGTCTTTCCTACAGTCACATCTTGTGTCATTTCCACTTCAACTTGGAGAAGGCACTTATGGTGACAAATGTGGACCAATGGAGAACATGCATCCTGGTTTCCGTTCGTTCTACACACACCAACATAACAATGCCTCGTGTTGAAAAACCATTCACACCGACTGAGAAAGTGCAGCATGTTGAGATGCCTTGCGTTCTAGCGGTTGGGTGAGCCGCAGACATTCATAAGTAAAGTAGGAAGTGTGTGCCTGATCTGAATTTAGTCCCTTGAAACATTAATTCCAGCAACAACGGGACATGGATATGCATCACAAGTTTTCACAATCAGTGGCGTATGTGGGTGGATCTCTACCTTGGAATGCGAAGTCTTACTTTGGGCTGTGTGTTCATTAAGTTCCTATCTTATACGATCAGTTCACTTTCGTTGTAGGTAGGAGAATGTTGGACCAACGGTGCTGAAGTATGATTTATTGACATGCATATTTCTGTCACAGTTGAAGCTTAATTACGACAACAGTTGAATTTATTATAAGACATAATACATCACTATACATACAGCGGATGTGTATGAGAAAATGACATGTTGCAAGTATTATAGCATACGCTGCATACGTGGTACTAATGACATTAAAAGTGCTGTAACTATATAGATAAAAAACAAGCATCACCAAACCAGAACTGTAAGCCGCTTAAGTTGGGGACTTGCTATGCACAATACCACGAAGTTGAAATTCCTAACGAAAAACACCGAAATTAAGATATATAAAACGATAAGACCAGTTGTTACGTACTCAGCAGAGACTTGGACATTTAACAGCAAAAGATGAAAACAACCTATGCATTTAGAAAGGCAAATACTAAGGAAGATATTTGATCCTGCCAATATTGACAATATATGGAGAATACGAAACAACATGGACATCGATAAATTAATAGAATGTGCAGTTATAGTGAGAATTATCAAGGCACAAAGAATCAAATGGCTGGGGCATATTCAAAGAATGGACCAAGCAAGACCAGCTACGAAACTATTAGTTTGGAAACCTATGGGAATTAGCCAGTAGGAAGACCAAGATAATGATGTCAAGAGGATGTTATGGAAGATCTAAAAAAAGCTGAAAGTTAAAAACTGGAAGGAAACAGCTAAGGATAGAAGAACTGGGAGAGACTTGGCTGAGAAGGCGAAAACCACCAAGGGTTAGTGCCAAATGATGATGACTTATGATGATTATAATAATATTCTGTAAGATTTCTTGAATGTTTGAATCCTTAAATGAAATGGTTCAAAGCCAATCGACTCTAACTGGCCACGTGGTAACCTTTTCGACACGCTGTCATATATGAGCAACCATTACATTATAAAGGTACACTATAAATTAAAATTCTGGTATATTCAGAATATACTGTTTCATCGCCAGTACCAAGTTTCGCATCACACGTGGAAATGGAGACGCTTAATCTGGCGACCTCTTGACCTATTAAAAGATTAACCTCTCGATTCCGGGAGCTCTTCTAGGAGACTTTGTCCATTTCAAAGGGCTGAATAACACGTGTGACGCCTTGACGTCTATATGACGTATAAGTCCAAATGTAATTTTCAATTAATAATTAGAAATTTCAACAAATAACTTCACACAGCCACGCCAGAGATCGATGTACTATTTTCACACGACACCCTCCCAAGCCATATAAGTCATGTAATTACACCGCGACGGGGGACACTTGTTTCAACTCTCGTCGCTAAAACGTCTGAACCATCTACTGTACATTTTAATACATCATTTAAATTTCTACCAGTGGACTTGAAGTTATTCTTAAGTGTCCTAACAGATCCTTCATCAAGACAATCGTTCGGTCTACCCAAGATCCAGTCTCCAGCTCCCAGCGATATAACACACAGTCCCTATTCTGGTGTCAGAAGTTGGGGTAGAACACAGCCCACTGAAGAAAATTCAAACATCAATTATTCTGTTTCAAGGCACGTTCATCTTCGGCAAAGCTAAAAGTTTGCATAGCGACTGCCGCGGTGTGAAGGTAAGCCGTGCCCATAGGGCGTCTCAAGGGTCGTTGCCAGGGGAAGCCTTACTGTGCGGACTTCGAGTCTTGTTTTCCCCGTCCTTGGGCTGTCGTCTGGTGATTGGGCGCCGTGGGCGAGCGAAAGGGACTAGGGGGCGGTTACGCCGGTAAACAGTTAGAGAAACAAGACGGACCCCGGACAGAACAGAAGAGGACTTGCTCGGAAAAACAGCTCTGGGGAGATGAAGAGGGACTCCTGGTGCTACATGGAAAAGAGGGGGCGGCCAGCGCTGAATATACAGTTTTGCTGAGTAGTTCCAACCACGTACGGGGCCGGTGTTCGGGTAGGCACGTGAGTTAGAAAACTTGGTTTTGTTGGTTTGGTTATTTTCCAAATTCATATTTTGGGTTGTCAGATCGTACCTACTCGACACCGGCCACCCGTTTGGTGAGGCTGAAGGGGCATTGTTCTCTCACTATATACAAGGGCCGTTCAGTGGGAAACCGGAAAAGTTGTAATCAAAATCGCGTGTACTACCAATATTGTTGTGGGTAGAGTATGTAAAGGCGGTGATCTTGAGCTACCAATAGATGGCATTGGCACGCCTGCGGCACGCATAGGAACCTGGGAAACAGTTCAACAAGATGGCGGTGCCCATGCAACAGTGCACAACGCAAGAACAGCGAAGTGTTGTGACATTTTTGTTTAGCGAAGGTGTGAAACCTATAGAGATACGTCGGGTGAGAATTCAGTACGGTGACAGGTGTATGAGTAGTACACAAGTGTACGAGTATGAATGGACTGAGAAGTTCAAGAATGGCGTCACTAGTGTGGAGGATTTTCCTCGCCCGGGTCCAGCATTCACGAGTCACGGAAGACAACATTGCAGCCATGTTTGCAACAAATGCTCTGTAAACAAAACATTCCGGTTCTCCATTGAACATACTGATAATTTGGTACTTCACGAAGTTAAGTTTTGATGCAAGTCGCTTGGATAGGTGTACAGAGCCTGTATACTGGGGTACGGTTGTGCACCGAGTGTAGGGTTGTGTTGTAAGGGCTTCGACCCAGCTGTGTGAATTAGGCACAAGGTGAATACACCTGACTTTTGTTCAAAGCTTGTAGAAGTTTGTTACAGTACCGCGGGCCTGTTCACGGCAGTTGGTGGTGCGCCGATAAGTTTCGTAACAGTTTACGATTGCTAACAGAATTGTCGTATTGGCCGTGCTGTGTATGAGACTAGGCACGAGGCAGAGATATGTAAAATAGCTCAAGTCTGGTAGTGGCTTGTTAATTGGAGCGTAGGCCTGTTCCCGCACGCTGGTGGAGCTTAGTTAAGTTTTGTAAGAGTTTACGGGTGCCCAAAGACTTGTGACAATAGCTGTATGTTTTGTATTGGGCTGCATTGTGTTCTATTTTGGTGTAATCTGTATAGGAGATATTTTGTGTGCTTTATTGCTCGCTGTAACGGCAGTTTTGTTCGGCATTAGGCTGGAGTGTGTTCAATAACTGCGTAAATTGCAAAACAGATGTTGTGTGTGTCTAAATGTTTGCTGTGGTAGCAGGATTGTTCGGCACTGAACTGGAGTGTGTTCCATTATTGTGTGGTTGGTGTAAGAAGTTGCATATGGTATTCACAATATATTCTTTATGTGCATTGGTATCCTGGAGTTGCTTGCGAGTGTTGTATGTGGCTTTGCCTCACACGTTCCCAAGAGAGAATATCTTTACGGAGCCCGACCACCCAAACAGTCGGCGGGGAAGTACATAGTGCCGGGCCCCGCTATTTCCAGCTAGCGCCTTCGCCCCTACGGGGGGGGGGGTTAGCGACCGCGTGTGCTCAAAGGGACTGCCCTGCATTGTATCAAAACTCAGCTCGATGCTGTACGACACGCTACTACGGAAACTAGAGCTCTGACCGGAGACTGTTTGTCGACACACCAGTATCACTCGCAATCACCGCGTCTTCGAGGCGAATTATTTTTAGAGGCCAATGAACAGTCTTATCTGAGAAGAAGACTCCATTAGCCATTCCAGTAACAGCTACCAGCTCAGCCCCTAAGCAGAGAGGCCACTACAAAGGATCCCGAACCCAACGTCTCGTACAAGCTGCGAACCATCTTCATCTCCGGGAACTTCGCGGGACCCTCCCCCCTGCGCACAGCCGCAGCCACGAGGGCGCCATTTGTAAGTCGCACTCAGATTGCACCCCTCGGATATTCAGCCACATTTTTAAAGTGTCACTTTAAATTAGTAACGTTTAAAGTATTAGCTTGGAGAATCAGGGAGGTTTTCCTCCGGGACGACGACATCGTTCAAAAGACCACGAGTTAAAATGTGGAATACGGACGAGCCCTGATTCCATCTAAAACTTTAAACCTTAGTTTTGGCCTGAGGTTAAGTATCTGGAAGGTTTTCCTTCAGGATGACGATATCGCCTGAATGCCTCGAGATAACTGAGGACTGTGGGCTGGGTCCTGATACATAATCGGGCCTGGTTTGCAAATCGGAAAGGTTTTCCTTCGGGACGACATCGCCCTAATACCTGCGATAACACTGCGGGACAAGGGCTGAGTTCCGATTACAAACAGACCAATTAAGTATATGCACTACCAAATCAAGGGTACTAGTGGCTGGTTACAAATAAAATACTACCATTAATTGTAAAAGACCAATTGAAAAAGGAGCATGGACGCTGCCAACACTAGTGGCGCGTATGAAAACGCATCACAGTATTGCAGTACAGGAGAAGCTATGAAGCGGATTGCTCACGCTTTCGACGCTGATAAGAGAAAATTAAGAGTTTATTGAAAATGTTGACGTGGTTTTTGAACTGGTAGACCCCAGCAAACATGACATCCTCTTAAAGTTTGTAAAAGCCAAAATAACAGGGGATGCAGATCGAAATTGATGGTCAGAGACCTGACGCATAGCTGGGAGTTAGTAAGGGAAATCCTTGAATAAAACTACGCTACTAGGCTTACTGTGGGTTATGCTTGCAAAATATTTAGTGCTACACAGAATAAGAATGAAAGCATAGCCACTTGGGGACATAAAACAGAAACTGACCTAAGGGAAGCTGCTAAGCGGGTTTGTAAGCCAGAAGAAACATTACGAGCGACTGGCCTCATTAAGCACTTGGGAAAGGCCTGTTTTGTACAAGGACTGTACAACTAACGCATACAATCTATCGTTCGAAGTAAAGGGGAGTCAATCCTCCTATCTCAGGCAATTCAAATGTCAATGGAGGAAGAAAGCGCTATTCTTTCAGTGAAAGAAAAATTTCCCACCGCAGCCAATGGGCCCCCCTTTAGGTGCAAAAATGTAACAAGTTAGGCCACACGGCCAACAGATGTTCAATACAGGATGGTTCCCCGTTCCCCATGCGAAAGCTATTAATAGCAATATGCACGGTACAAGAATAAAAATGTGTAATGCCCAAAAAGCAAAAAAAAATCTATAAAAAACACCAAACTAAAGTTACTTAAAACAAACGCTGCAATATGGTTCAACAAGATGTGCTGAGCCAGAGGTTAAAAACCAATCAACTTAACAATCAACGGAAAAACGAGACAAAAAATCACCAACGCCATCAGATTCCGGATTAACCAAGAAAAATTCTTATATTGTAAGAAACAGCATCTCAACCGACTATACCAACTGCATCTGGAGAGGGCCCACCATTACAACGGTATGTGGCAGCATGTCCAATATGTTATAGACGAACAAATAAATGAGCTAATGGAAAAACAATACCAAAAACTAAAAAAAAAAATGGATACACTAGCACATAAAACAAGCGAAATACAAAGGATTAAAGACAAAAAAAAGTTCAAAATACCAACAAAGAATAATCAACATGAATAACATACAATCAACGAACGAATAAACTCAAACCTTAGCACTGGGACCTAAATATGCAATAGAGCAGGAACTAACACTATATAAATGAATAATAGACACTGAAAATGCCATAAGAGCATTAGAACCAAAGATACAGAATACATACAGACATCTAGCAACCAAACAAATCAAACGGATTACCATGTCCAATAGAAAAAATTTACTACATAAAAGACATCAAAACAACTTAAATAACAAACAAGATTTTGCAAAGTAATGATGCTACAGTACTAAAAGGAGACAAAAGTAAGGCCATAATAATAATAAATACAGACACCTTAAACAAGAAGGTTGATACATTCATAAAAGATAATATAAAGCAAATAAAGATCCGACAGGAAAATATCAAAAAATAATCCAACAAACATTACAAAATAGCAAACTCTTAATAGAAAAACAAAACCAGAAATATCTGGTGAACATAAAACCAATGGCACCGAAGCTTAATATACAGGGTGGCCGAGAAGTCACCGCACACCCAGACAATACGCACCTCATACTCAATATAAGTTACTCAGCACAGCGCAGCACGCAGTAGAGCGTAAAATGGTAGGTTGGCAACAGTGTGCAAGAAAGTCCACACGTAATTTGCCGCAGCCACAGAATTTAGTTGTGTTTTCCGTATGGCTGACACAAGCAGTTACTCTATCGAGGAGCGCTTGGTGGCAAGTGTGTGGGTGCACGAGAGACAGCACACGGGACAAACCATGTCCCAAGTGATGGCTGCGTTCCGGGAACGGTTTAATAAGGCTCCACCACGAAGAGC
>Ga0123354_10015778_pt1 | contig 11818 bp, 8 predicted proteins | sample TergutLab28metaG_2_FD_97872 | JGI IMG/M metagenome (GOLD analysis project Ga0123354, IMG submission 97872) | Labiotermes labralis P4 segment gut microbial communities from Petit-Saut dam, French Guiana - Lab288 P4 | ecosystem: Host-associated > Arthropoda: Insects > Digestive system > Gut ... | reverse complement strand
AGTAGCTCCTCAATTGACCTCACGAGGCTGAGTGGACCCCGTTCCAGACCCACTACTACTCACAAAATCTGGTAGCGCCGGGGATCGAACCCGGGACCTCTGTATCTGTAGCCAGAAACTCTGTGAAGTGAAGTAGTAACATTAATGATAAAGCATCTCCTTGTTTTAGACCATTCTGTATAAAAAAAAATGCATCAGAGAGTCTTCAAGAGTTTGTAGATTTTACCTAAGTACACTATATCTTTGTTAGCATTACTAATTTTGTGTGCATACCAATTTTTGTCTTGACTGAATTATAGGTGAAGGTAAAATTGTGTGTGTAGGGTGTAATTACATATCACACCATGGGACACTTGGGGAGTGGAAGTATAGCTCCAGGCATTTGTAACTTAAACCTGAACAATAGACTTTCCTGAAGTTTAAAAATAGCTGATGTACTGTTCCATTGTACTCCCACTCTTTCTCTAGTGAAAAATGCAGAATATGTGACAAATAGTTTATCTGTTATGTCAGAAACCACACTAATTATTCACAACATTTTCATCTGCCTGTGGATTTAACTTTACCATAAGAGTTTTTGATAAGATATTCTGTGGAATCAGTAAAAGTTGTGTTCCTCTGGAATTGCAAAAATCAGTTTAGTGTCCTTTTTACAGGGTCATAATTCTTCCTTATTCTGGATAGAATGAGTAAGTTTGTGGATATCAGAACACAACGTTTCTCCTTTAATTTGGCTCTGACTTATTACAGAGTACTGCACATTTAAATTTTTGGCCTGAAAATAATTTATGTAATAGACCCTTCATGGTTATATTTTCTGGAAGAATTTGAGATAAATATGTCCCTTGCTAAATTAAGAATTGTACCATGAAGAGATAGGAGGGTAATGAAGGTATAGCTCCACACTTTCTTAACCTCAGCACTAGATGGAGGTGAGTGGTCAACTTTATGCTTCAGCTGCTCTGTGTCTGGGGAAAGAGGTCTTGTTAGCTGCTGCACTTCATTGTGAGTGGGCCATCATATAGTGGCAATGTGAAAAATAGAACCTTATTTATCCATCACATGGCCCAGTTCTTGTACTACTGAGCTGTTTGTGCTGTTTCCCCAAATAAAATATAAATAAATATACAAATTGTAGAAAATACTAACTACAGGCAATTCATGTCATTTAACTCCAATGATTACCATTTCTTCTAGACAGCACCAACAAATGCTATAGCACAATATAACTACATCACACATGCTTATCAGTGACTTCAAAATGGTACATTTTGTTGAAGCATTTTGTACAGAAAATTTCAGTTGCCTGTAACCCTCCACTGCACCATTTAACCTTTATCCTCCCAGGGTGGGTATTTGGATTTTAGTGCATGGTTTCCAAAATACGTGTTTTGTGAACAGAAAATTATAAGATTATGAAATAAACAGCATTTTGTGGAATATAAAACAGATCTTGCAACATGGGTGAAAAATGAATAAATTTCCTTTTTGTCTAAACATGTATAATGATTTTCTATGGGTGTTTTGTCTTTTAAGAGTTACATTCTTCTGTAGACTGCCTGAGTTGTAGCAGTTAATTTAAATGCTCATCTTGAGTGTGTTCAACATAACAGATATGTTTAATTTTACTGTTTTTTATTGGGCAGAACAAAGGATTACTTTTCTATGTTTTGTTGTAATAGCAGTAATAACATTTTAAATAGTTGTACTTTTGACTTTCAGAGGTTATAAAAACAATGAAAAAACAGCACATAGCAACCATAAGAGGAAATACAAAAAATTATCGCCTGCAGAGGTTGAGAATGGGACAAGATGGAAAGCTTTTCGTTCTTCCAGAAGACTGACTATGTGATACTCTCATTATGCATATTTGTAAAAATGAGTTGAAGATTGATTTCCTATTCATGTAAAGTGGAGTTATATTGGACTGATGTGAAAATTAAATTAACTTTAGCATTATAATTCTACAGTATCGGATTTGACTTACATTTTTCAAGTATCTTTTATTTGTTTAAAGCATGAAAATGGAAGGACAGACAAAATGTCCCCATTGTATATTTGATTTATTGAGAAGTACACATGTAGTATGAATGGTTTAGCAGTCTTCAGGACAAGCAGTGATAGCCACAGATAGATGAAGTGAGGTGTTTGTTTGGTGACGAATAATGACACATATCAGTATTTTGTTATAAGTTATTCAAGTCTTTTTCACCTCTGTGAAGCATTAAAATTTTGTATTAGTTCAAAATTTATTCTCTTACATTCAGAAAAAGATATATGTCCATTAAAAAAAAAGTTAAAACTGTGCTGGAAAGTAATTATGCACAACATGTAAATTCATGATGTAGAAAAATTTATGAGTTTGTTGGCTATTCATGCAGCTGGTATGTACAGTTGACACTGTGCTGTAACACTTCAAATCTTGAAATTAATCTAAGCAGTAGTAGTAGCTTAAGTTCCTGTCACACACAAAACATTTTATGCCTCCATTACAAATATCAGACAGTAAATGCTATGTAGGTAAATAATTGCTGTTTATTCTGAGAACCATAGCAACATATAAAATGTATCATATGAGCAAAATGTAGTTATTTCATGTTAAAGTATGTGGTGCATACAGTAACCCTGCATTAGAGGTTCAAAGATTGAACTGTGGCTACACTGAAATGTTTTAACTAATTCAAAATTTACTTTCTTTGTGCAGTTTCTTTAGTTGTCATTCCTCTTGATCTGAAAATGCTATGCAGGTAGGCAAGAGGATCAGCTGGCTAGTCTGGTACAGTGGAGAACAAAGCTTATCTCAGGGAATAGGAAATGTTAAGTGATGGATGTGCAGCTGTTACTGTGCATGAAGTGACATCGGTAAATTTAACATTTTGAGAAAATTATGTCACATAAGTGATGATATGATTGATAACCAAATATATCTGATAAACAGTACCAATAACACCATCTGCTCATAGTTTACTACAGGCACATAGATTAGGTAGCTCTCTTGTCTCTACTGACACAACAAGTGGTTGGAGTGTGCAACTTGAAATACCCCTTGTTACTCCAGTGTTTTCTGCATTTCCTTCCATGGCTAGCATAGTGGCTTGTGTACTACCATTTCTGACCTTCATGACTCCAGTACCCCAAGTTCCTGTTGATATGGGGTGCTGGCTGCTATAGACCTCTCAATCCAACCACATTGCTTCCATCCTTGCAAGGATCAATTATCAGTTGTAATGTCTGTCTTTTTATATTTCTAATGTTTCACTGTTGGAAGTTAGACTAAACTGACTGGCATGTACAGGAGAGAGATCTTTCTGTTTCTTCTTTCCATCATGTGACCAGATATTTCTAACTAAGGTGTGTTAATATTACCATGGATGGAACAGGGTCTTATTTGGAAATTTTTTGGCTGATCAAAATAGCTGATTTTTAAGAAGCCCAGAGCTTCATTACCATATTTGCAAAAACCCACCATTGAACCCTACTTTGAGTAAGTTTAGTACATTTAAATTTTGTATTCAAGTCATGTCATTGTTCATTAATGTCATTCATATCTTAGTAACATTGGGCCTGCCCGTAAGGTGCTTTGGATTCTATCTTGCTGTCATCAGTTGACTGTAAAGGTGTCCCTGTGTGTGCCACAAAGGCATGTGATGAGATCAAGTTACAGCTCCACTCAATCTTAACATCAGCACTAGAAGGAGGTGAGTGGTCAGCTTTATGTCCCAGCCACTTTACCTCTGGGATTAGAACTCCTGTTAATCATTGTAGGTACAAGGTGTCTGATGTAATTTACACATTTGTCATAGTGTAATTTGCTTCCCTAATTATTTTATTTTGTTCTGTAAAGTTCTTTTTGCATAAGTTCAAGACGGCACTTGGTCAGTGACTTACATTCTCACTTTAGTACACTGCACAGCCAATGGATCATAAAAAAACAGTTGTTAAGTGTAGGGGAACGGAACTGCCTCAACATGATGGTGGTTTTTGTACCAACCAGAGTATTTTTTTGAGTTCTGTTACTGAACAATGTTTGCAATGATATTGTTCCACTGTGAGCAAGGGGAACGTTTGTGCTTCTGAAAACACACTATTCAAGCCTGACTGTATGTAGGTACAAGGTGTCTGGTGTAATTTACACATTTGTTCAAGTGTAATTTGCTTGCCTTATTATTTTATTTTGTTCTGTAACGTTATTTATACGTAAGTTAAAGTCAGCACTTGGCCAGTTGGATGACTTACACTCTTACAGTAGTACAATGCACAGCCAATAAAGAAACTCTCTATTTTTCTGTATGTTCTAAAGTTAGGTCTAATCTTGTTTAGATTTTATTTTGTAAGAATGTACAGTTAGATACCTGTAAATGTTCTTCAAGCTGAGGTATAATATGAGAACTGTGATTGCTACTAGAAGAAACACAAATGCGGCAACATCTAACAGTAAATGTTGATACCAAGCCAAATCGAGTGCTGCAGACCGGAGGTGTTTGGCTCCATTATGACGTATTACATATTCGGTCCACCACATAGCTCGGTTGAGTGAACTTTCTGGTTCATCTTTGGATATGGCAGACATTTTCTTCATATTATTGTGATATCTGTAAGAATTGAAAACATTCATGTCAAAGACAGTGACATTTATATCTGTTTGTGGGCACTCTGTAACTTCACAGTGGCCCCTACTACATAATTATTATTAATGTTATGCCCAGATCTGTAACAAGTATCTAGAATATTGCCGTCTGTCACAATAATGGATTTAGTCCACAAGAATTCGTAAAATATTTTAATATTCTGTGTGTTTGAGGGGGCCTCACTGTTTCATGGTGGCCTCCCGCACTGTGGTGTCTGCAAGGACCTTATCTTGACACTGGTCAAAGAATACGTTCCACAAAAATTAAGTGATAATCTGGGAGGTTTTGAAGTAGGAACATTTGTAAAGGGAATGAATATGCAAATGAGAACAATCATGCTGAGTGAGAAGGTCTAGCACCTCACATAGCATTACCATTTGCAGTCATATGAAATCAAGAAAAGTGGAGGGCTACAAGAAGGGTTCAAGAGATCATGTTTTCTAATGCAGAGGGTTTCAGATTTGAAAGCTGATTCTGTTTTTAATTATCTATAGCCTAAATACACAGTATTAACAGAGCTTCCTGTCCGCCAGCACGTGCATCAATCTGTTACTCTTGAAGGGATCTGTTTCATCTTGTTGTCACTTCATAATATGTCATCAATCATTCATTTTATCTTACAACTTTGTTTCTCTTTATAATATGCTTTTCAAGACACCTATCATTCATCTATTAGACTTGCACCTACTTGGGATCATTTAGTATTGCAGTTATACTGGTCAACAGTTTTTCCTTTGTTAGTTCATGAAATGGCAGATGCAGTCCAGTTTCTTCAGTTTCAATTTTTTTGGCATTGTACTTCTGATCAGCAAAGAAGGGAATTCCCAATAAAGGCACACCATGGTACACAGCCTCCTCGATGCTCTGCTGTCCACACTGTGTTATAAACATCTTGATATTGGGATGGGCTGCAAATGGAAAAAAAGCAGCGTGTAATTAAAAGAATGAGGTAATTGCAAGGTAATGTAATATATACAATGTCTTTTGCTTGCTGTGCAAGTAATTCAGCCATTTTTCACTCTTTTATGCATCTTATTTTACATTGACACTCCAGTGTATGTGTAATTTTTTCTGCAAAATGTTGGATGTGAGGTGCATTCTGACATGTCTCATTCCCCCTAAAGATTGCAGTCATGCTGAGGACCCCATATTATAAAAATGACAATTTATTTTATGTTCTTTTTAATGTTCTGTGTGATAAGTGGGCCCCTGTCACCACGGCATGGCGTGTCCTCAGGTTGTGGAGGGAGGAACAGCCTCCAATATGGAGGGTAGCTGTGAATATATTGAGTAAGTTGTGGACAGTGGGCAAGGGGTGGTCCTTCAGCTTGGGGGTTGGGCGAGGTGCTAACAACTCCTCCCTGTTAAAATGTATCTTGTTACAAAATATTCACGGACGAAGCATTCGACCTGGACTGATACTTTGGTATGACTTGAGCAATGAAAGAGGGACATGAGAGTTGGTACTTCAAATGTTAGGAGCCTGTACAGGGCAGGTTCACTTACAGCAGCAGGGAGGGAATTAACAAGATATAAATTATATTTAGTGGGTGTGCAGGAGGTTAGGTAGGACAGAGGAGGCACAGTAAGAGTAGGGGATTGTAATTTTTTCTATGGAAAAGGAAATGAAAATCATCAATTGGGAAGAGGATTCTTTTACACCACAGAATAGTATCAGCAGTTAAGAGAGTAGAGTTTGTTAGAGATAGGGTTGCATAAATAGTTCTGAGAGGTCACTGGTGTAATACCATTGCTGTAAATGTGCATGCACCAAGTAGGGAGAAAAGTGATGATTCAAAAGACGGTTTTTACGAGGTATTGGAGCAGGTTTTTTTAATCATTTTCCTAAGTACCATATGAAAATTCTATTAGGAGATTTTAATGCAAAAGTGGGGAGAGAATATTTTCAAACCAACAATTGGGAATGGCAGTCTACATCAGGATAGTAATAATGATGGTGTTAAAATAGTGAACTTTGCCACGTAAAAAATTTGGTTGTTAAGATCACAGTGTTCCCAAACTGAAAGTCATAAGTACACCTGGACCTCTCCTGATGGGAAGACTCACAACCAGATTGATCACGTATTGATAGACAGTGGATGGCATTCAAGCATACTAGATGTACGAAGTTTCAGAGGAGCTGAATGTGATAATGATCACTATCTGGTGGTTGCAAAAGTTAGGGAAAGATTGGCAGTAAGTAAACAAGCAGCACAGATGTTTGATGGGGAAAAATTTAATCTGAGGGAGCTAAATGAGCTGGAGGTTAGGAAATAGTATCAGGTTGAGATTACAAACAGGTTTACAGCTTTGGAGAACTTAAGTGATGACAAGGACATAAATATGGCTTGGGAGAAGATTAAAGAGAATATCAAAACCTGAGCTAAAGAGAGTCTAGGACTGCACGATTAGAAGCAGTATAAACCATGGTTTGATGAAGAATGTTTAGGTATTTTAGATCAAAGGAAGCAGGCTAAAATGCAGTGGATACAGGATCCGAGCCAAAACAATGTAGATAATCTGAACATGTAAGATGTGATGCTAGCAGACATTTCAAGAAGGGAAAGAAGGCATATCTGAAAGCTAAAATTGAGGAACTTAAAACTAACAGTAAGATAAAAAATATTAGGGAATTGTAGAGGGACATCAATGACTTTAAGAAGGGTTACCATCCTAGAACTAATATAGTGAAGGATGACAAAGGTGATTTGGTTGCAGACTCACAGTATTTTGGTTAGGTGGAGGAACTATTTCTCCCAGCTGTTGAATTACATAGGGTTAATGATGTTAGGCAGACAGAGATACACACAGCAGAACCACTAGTACCTGAGCCTAGTGCCTCTGAGATTGAGTTGGCTATTGAAAAGCTAAAAAGTTACAAATCACCAGGTATTGATCAAATACCAGCAGAATTGATTAACCCTTTTCCTGCTAATGTGGAAAATATGGTGAGCTAGTAATGTCAGCAGATGGGATTTAACTTGGCGTTTAAAGGGTTAAAGCAGGGGGTAAGACATCTCGATGTGAGATTCATAAACTTATTATTTCTCCTTGGAATAAGGAAGAATTGCCTGAGGAGTGGAAGAAATCGATCATTGTACCTATCTATAAGAAGGGCGATAAAACAGAATGTCGTACTTATAGGGGCATATCACTTTTGTCAACTATGTACAAAATGTTATCCAACATCCTGCTCGCAAGGTTAACTCAATATGTAGATGAAATCATTGGGAATCATCAATATGGATTTCGACGCAACAGGTCGACTACTGATCATATACAAGGCGCATACAGAAAAGACTGAACTTTTACTGTAAAGACTTTATTGCTCATTTTAAGCACTGTCCCCATCCAAGTAGTCCCCTCTACTAGCGATAACACCGTTCCCAATGTTTCTTCCATTGTTGGAATGCTTCCTGGAACGCACTTTTTGTGATGGCGCGCAGTTCTCTTATCGCATTTTCCTGAATCTCCTCCATGGTTTGGAAACGACGTCCTTTCAAAGTGGTTTTAAGTTTGGGAAACAGGAAAAAGTCTGCTGGGGTTAAGTCCGGAGAATATGGTGGATGGGGCACAACGGATGTCTGATGTTTTGCCAGATAACTGCGGATAAGGAGGGACGCGTGAACTGGCGCATTGTCGTGGCGCAACATCCAAGTCTGATTTTCCCACAATTCAGGCCTTTTCCTGCGCACAGCATCCCTCAAACGCGCTAAAACTTCCTGGTACAACTGTTTGTTTACCATGTGACCACGTGGTACAAATTCATGGGTGACAGTGCCTTTCCAATCAAAAATCACGACCAACATCATCTTGATCTTTGACCGACTTGTTCGTTTCTTTTTTTTTTGGGTCGAGGAGTCCCTTTCCCCATCCACTGCGATGATTGCATCTTGGTTTCAACATCATACCCATAAACCCACGTCTCGTCTCCCGTTATGATGTTCTTAAAGTTTTCCTTACCATTTGCATTGCCAAGCAGTTGCTGACTGATTTCAACACGGTTCTCTTTCTGATCGTCAGTCAAAAAACGCTGCATGAGTTTTGCACTGACGCGACGCATCTGAAGTTTTTCAGTAACATTTTGATGGCGAGATCCTATGCTGATTCCCACTTTGTCAGCAACTTCTCTGACAGTTAAACGACGATTTCCACGAATCACAGCACGAACTCTGTCGACATGGTCGTCGTTTGTTGATGTGGAAGTTCGTCCAGGCCTGGGATCTTCACCGACTGACATTCTGTACTCTTTAAAACGATTAACCCACTCTTAGCACTATGTTCGGCTCACACAGCCCTCCCCGTATGCTTGGTTAAACAAGTGAAATGTCTGCAACATTTTTACCAAGTTTGGAGCAAAATTTCACACACACACACACGTTCTTCAAGCTCTTTCATTGTCACTTTGTCACTAATCCGACGAACAGCTTGTGCACTTGCTCAGTTCAGCGGATGTAGCTCGACGACTAATGCTCATAGCGAAACTGGACAAATGGCAGTTTGTTGTCAAAACCTGACGCTAGGTGCGCTCAGTAGCTGCAGCGCGCTCTCTATGCTGGTTGCTGCGCTATTTAAAGAGTTCGGTCTCTTTCTGAACACGCCTCTTATTATGCATTCGTCAGATACTTGAGAAAAAATGGGAATACACCGAAGCAATGCATCAGCTCTCTATAGATTTCAAGAAAGCTTATGACTCAGCTAGGAGGGAGGTCTTATATAATATTCTCATTGAGTTTGTTATCCCCATGAAACTGGTAAGGCTAATAAGAATGTGTCTGACTGAAACATGTAGCAGAGACCGGGTAGGCAAGAATTTGATATGTTTCCTATTAGGAATGGTTTGAAACAAGGGGATGCAATATCGCCATTTCTTCTCAACTTTGGTTTAGGGTACGCCATTAGGAGTGTTTCGGTAATCCAGGATGGCTTAAAAATAAATGGTACACATCAACTTCTGGCTTATGCCGATGATGTTAATGTATTGGGAGGAAGTGTACATACTATAAAAGAAAACTCAGAAGCTTTGGTAGTGGCTAGTAAGGAGATTGGGCTAGAAGTAAATGCGAATAAAACTAAGTACATGGTCATGTCTCGAGATCAGAATGCAGGATGAAGTCACAGTATTAGGAATGATAATAGTTCCTTTGAAAGAGTGGAAGAGTTCAAATACTTGGGAACAACTTTAACAAATCAAAATTCTATTCAGGAAGAAATTAGGAGCAGATTGAGGTCAGGGAATGCTTGCTATCATTCAGTGTAGAATCTTGTGTCTTCCAGTTTGCTATCCAAAAATCTAAAGATTAAGATATACAGAACTATAATTTTACCTGTTTTTATGGGTGTGAAACTTGGTAACTGAAATTGATGGAGGAATGTAGGCTGAGGGTGTTGAGGAGAATATTTGGCCCTAAGATGGATGAGGTAACAGCACAGTGGAGAAAACTACATAATGAGGAGCTTAATGATCTGCACTCCTCACCCAATATTGTGCAAGTGATAAAATCGAGAAAAATGAGTTGGGCGGGGCATGTAACGTATATGGGGAGGGAAGAGGCGTGTACAGGCTTTCGGTGGGGAAATCTGAAGGAAAGAGACCACGGGGGAGACTTAGGCATAGATGGGAGGATAATATTAAGATGGATCTTCAGGAAGTGGGATGTGGGGGTATGGACTGGATCGAGCTGGCTCAGGATAGGGGCAGCTGGCGGGCACTTGTGAATGCGGTGATGACCCTTCGGGTTCCATAAAATACGGGGAATTTCTTGACTAACTGCAAACTGGTTAGCTTCTTAAGAAGGACTCTGTTCCATGGAATAAGTAAGTTCTATCTAATGTTTGTATAGTCATTACACTAATCTGATGATAAACTATCTATCAGAAACAAAATCATATTACCAAGAATATCTTGTTGAGGCATCCACCTCTCAATCTTCACATTTGGTGGCTGTCCAGGCAAAATGTCTGACTCCCACTTCCACAGAATTTTCTGTGGTAACTCAGAGTAAGCTTCAATAAAAACACGCCTCTTCTCTTCTGGCATATGGTCACTAAGCACATTGGTGCCAAGACTGAAGTATATAACACCGTCTTTGGCTTCATCAAGGAACTTCTGAAGGTCCTGAAAACATATTTTTATGATGTTTACAATCTCTCAGGATGTTATGTGATGTAAGTTGGTACCAGTTTAACCAGCATCTCAGGAGAGTGAAGGTCTCAACTACACATTGGTGGAAGCCTGAAATCCTTCATATCATTTTGACTGCTTAATATTTATTCTCCATCTGAGAGAGTAATCTGTTATGACTAGGTGAGACTTGTGAAAACTTCAATGAAACAGTTATGCGTGCATATCTGTGCTGGAGTGATATTCATATCTTAAAGTTCACGTTCTTTATCACAAATTTAAGGGTTTCTAGTTAAGAGAGTTTTCCTAAACCGCTTTACCATTGTGCCCTTCTGTTGATGAGGATAGTATTTCACAGCAGTTGATCGAGTGCAGACAGGAAGGTACATTTGGTGCATATTCTGAATTGTTATCTTGAAGTATGAAGAGTGCATAATGTTTTCATCTGTTAGTCAGTATGGTTTGTACAATGAAGTGAATTTCTAGGAACACCAAAATTGACATGTGATTCAAGTACACGGTTGGCAGGGACACCTAAATGATACAGAAAGAGATTTGCATTGGAAGAGAAAACAAGGAGTTTAAGAATTAGAATTGCTTTCATGCTGTAGAAAGCAAATTTCTCTGTATTATAATTTGTTAACATATATTACAGATGACAGTGGCCTTTCATGAACAGTAGTGACGACATATTTGTAGTTCTTTGTCCATATAACTGTGCTTAAAAATTATTTTTAATTTTTTTTTTTTTTTAGATTTCTTGAGTGTTTAAATCTTTCTTACATGTTTATTTATTTATTTATTTTTTTCTTCCATGAGGTTAAATAGTAACATAGGATTCGTCATTCAGCTTAGTGTATATATTATATAAAGATGTTATGATTCTAGTGAGACATTTGAGTGTATGGATCACATTATATAAATAATGCAAATTGACATTTATTACAATTCATGTTGTTGCTCTGTTCTTCTGGTTAGATTAAGTATATGTATGAGTAAAAGGATATGGTATACAATAATATGCTCTAACAGTTTGATCGTGATTTAAGCAACATATATGGAAATT